>OBWR01000048.1_pt1 | contig 80580 bp, 83 predicted proteins | sample 1476521 | NCBI WGS metagenome assembly OBWR01 (sample SAMEA2580127, study PRJEB22360) | human gut metagenome | biome: human gut; feature: human-associated habitat; material: faeces | place: Denmark | collected 2008/2010
CCACCATCTGCTTATCGTCGCAGAGATGGGGGACTTCTGCCTGTTATTTGTTAAATCAGTGTTAAGACTTTTTAAGATTTCAAAACTGGATTTATCACAATAGTATGCCATAATGTTTATAGAAGGAGTGATGGTGTGGATAAGATCAGTGTCATTATACCCTGTCATAATAATGCGGGAGCATTACGCAGAGTGTATACGGATGTCCTGCGGGAAGTAAAGAAGCTGCCGGTCAGCTATGAGCTTCTTTTTATTGACAATGCGTCCAGAGACGGAAGCTCCGCTATTCTGCGCTTGCTGTCACAGCAGGATTATGCATGCCATTACGTATCACTGAATCACCGTGTTACGCCGGTGTCTGCTATATTTCTGGGAGCACAGCTGTCAAACGGTGACTTTCTTATGCTCACCGACACCCGTCATCCCGCCTATCTCATACCGGAGCTGTACCGAACCCTCTGTGGCAGGACGCAATGCTGCGGCGGCGACCTCATTACCGGTAACAGACATATGCGAAAGCAGCCCTTTTTTAAGCTTCTGCGCAGGGAATATGTCGGTGAGGCTTTACAGACTGAGGATATCTCTGCATTTCGCAAAATACTGCTGCAGGATGATACCGGGACTGTATGGCTTCCTTATACGGAGCTGGAGCGCAGTCTGATCACCTGGCAGGATCGGTTGTATTCTCTTATGATAACATATGGAAACCGTGTTCTCACCTATATCGGAATGGGCGTCTTTATATTACTTACCGGTGTTCCCTGTTTCCTATTGTTTATGATGTTTCTGGATTTGTTGTATGCTGTCCTGCTTTATACAGGACTTTTCATAAGCCTGCTCTTCCTGTTCACCCGTTTTCGGCATCACCCATATTTCTTTCGGCATGAACAGCTTCTGCTTACGGATATCAGAGAAAGCACGCTGCCGAATCCACCCATTCAAAAGCCGGATATATCCAAGCTGTAGCATTTTGAATCCTGTGGGGATCTATGAAGGCTTTCATACGGATAATATGAAAATGGCACAGACAAACCGAAACCGGTAATCCTATGCCGTTTTTTCTTTATGAAGCCAGCACTGCTGCTTTTCAGGCAGACATCAAAGAAGAGATATCCCCTGTTTGTCTATAGCCTTAACCTCCATTTACTGCTTGATCGCTGTACAGCATACAAAATACGTTTTGTTATGGAACCGCTTCTCTGCTTGCCGCAGAAGTTCCTTCTTCCTTGTAATTGCAAATACTGTACTTCCACTGCCACTCATCAGCACCGCATCAAACCCCATACTCTGCAGCTGGTGTTTGATGTCCGCAATTTCCGGAACCAGCTGAAAGGCACTGTATTCCAGGGAATTGGATATGACACTTGAAAGCTGCGCAAGGTCGCCCTGCTGTAATGCATGGATAACCTCATTGCAGTCCGGATGGTCGCATTTCTCAAAATCAAGCATAGAAAAAGCTTTCCCGGTAGGTACGCCCATCGCTGGCTTCACCAGAAGAATATGAAAATCGCAAGGCATGGCGAACGGTGTTATCCTTTCGCCAATCCCCTTTACCAAAGCACAGGTTTCCATGATGCAGAACGGTACATCTGCGCCAACCTGCTTTCCCAGCTGTGCCAGATCCTCCAGTGAGATATCCAGCTTCAGCAAATCACGGATTCCACGCATGACTGCAGCGGCATCTGCACTTCCTCCGGCAAGTCCTGCCTGTGCGGGGATATGCTTCTCCACATGCACATGGAAGCATTCCGATAGAGAAAAGGTCCTTCGCATCAGCTCCACCGCCTGAATGATTGTATTCGTTTCATCCATCCGCAGCTGTGCATCACTACACGTATAGCAGTCCTCACTGGACAGTGTTATGGTAAGCTCATCATGGAGCATCAGAGGAACCATAATCATTTCCAGCTCATGATACCCGTCATCCCGCCTGCATACGACATTCAGGCAGATGTTAATTTTCGCATGTGCTTTTACTTTCATTTCTATGTACCTCATATAAGTTGATAAATTCCGCAAGTGTGACGCTTTCTGCCCGTCTTGTGCAGTCTATACCGCTTTTCTCAAGCTCTGCACGCGCCTGCTGCTTATCCTGACAATATTCCCCGTAATTGTTCAGTATGGTCTTTCTTCTCTGGCGAAAGCAAGCCTTGACCAATGAAAAAAAACTTTCTTCCTCGATATTCTGCGGTGTATCCCTGAAACGGAACTGCAAGACTGCGCTGTCCACATTCGGCTTTGGCAGGAAAACGTTTTTCGGCACCTTCATCACCGGGGTTACCTCACAGCGATACTGTGTGATAATACTTAACGCATTGTAATCCTTGGTATTTACTTCAGCAGCGAAGCGGTCTGCGACCTCCTTCTGCATCATGACGGTGATTGCCGCAACGTCCGCTTTGGATTCAAAGATTTTAAACAGAATCGGTGTCGTGATATAGTATGGCAGATTGGCAGCAATGACGACATCATAGCCCTCTTTCCTGTACGTTCTGCACCATTCTTTCAAATCGATTTCTAAAAAATCAGACATGACCAGCTCAAAATTGTCATATTCCTGCAGCGTGTCTGCCAGAACATCAGGAAGCCGCTCATCAATTTCAAAGGATACAACCTTTTTTGCATACTCACACAGATACTGTGTCAATGCACCGATACCGGGTCCTATTTCAAATACCACGCAGTGATCCGACAGGACTGCATGTCGTGCAATTTTATCTACAATTCCGGATTCAATCAGAAAATTCTGTCCGTAATTTTTTTTCGCAAACATTCCATGTGTTTCCAGAATTTCCTTTGTTCTGGAAGGTGTCGCAATGGGTTTCTTCATAAGCTTATCCTTTCTAAAACAGCAGATAGAAGGTGGATACCAGCAATTCTATCAGCAGATATACAATACCTGTTAAAAGCACTGCATACAACAGGTTTTTTATAATTCGAATCAGATTACTGTATTTTGTCGTGCTTTTGACATCAAACAGCAGCGGCAGCGCAAACAATAGAAGGGTAAAGACGAAAAGAAGCGGCTTCCGCAATGCCTCCTCCTCCACACGCACACAATACAGCAATGAAAACAGATACAGCAAATTGCATGTCATTTTGAAGATTCTTCGCTTCGTATACAGCTTCATATCCAGAAGCGGCAGCGGCTGATCAAGATTTTCATGATAGAAAATAACGCTCAGACCGTTTCGGCAAAGCACGTTCCATCCCTCAGCCAGAAAGATGCTTTCGTCTGCATCGTATTTCACATCGTAGAAGCAAACCTTCACATGCCGTCGTTTTCCCTCTACAAAACGAAAATTCATTAAAGAGCCAAGCATGACATAGCGAAAGGAGGACAATTCCCATCCCTCCTGCAGGATTTCAGATACCCAGCTTTCCAGTTGTTCCTTGGGACGCAGGGCAAACGTTACCTTAACAAGCTCATTCATATGGCTGTCCAAGCAGCTTTTCCACATCTGTTTTATGCAGCTGCAGCATATTCAGACGCTTGAAAAGTGTTTTGGCATTCGGCTTTCCCAGATACAGGGAGCGGGCAATCTGCGCTCTCTTTTCGGCACTGTCCTCTCTGCCGTTTAGTCCCAGATCCAGATATTCCTCATAGCTCAGTGTATCCTGCAGATGTTCATCAAAGGTCATCAGATGCGTTAATGCCTCCAGAATATCTTCCTTGCAGGCATGCTCCACACCAACCTTTTTGTTTGTTTTGGCCTTTGCCTTATCAATGAAGGCATTTTTACAGCCGGGTACTGCCGCATTGATGCAGGAACGTATTTTTTCTCCGGGAAAATCCGGATCCGTAAATATAATCACACCGCGCGTTTTCTGAGCAAGTCTGATCTGTCGCAGGATTTCTTTCCCCAAATGCGTACCGTTTGTTTCTATGGTATCACAGTCCAGAAAGCTTTTCAGTACATTTGTGTCGTTTTTTCCCTCAACCACAAGGATTTCTTTCATCTTCACAAGCATCAGCCTTTCCTTAATTACTATAGTACCATAATTATATCATGTTAAATACAGAGAATACCAGCTTAGCTTTTTGTAAAAGCAAAAGGACACAGAAAACCAGCTTCCATGTCCTGATGATTATAATGCACAGCTTCTGGCTCCGTTTTTACCACCCTCACGGATGATCTGCGCCTTTGCCTGTGTGTTTTTCACCGGTACGATAGCACCGGAGTTCTCACTGCCGATATACAGGTCGATATGATTTCCCTGAATAGCCCCGCCTCGGTCCAGTACAATGGCATAGTAGGGCTGATCCGGTGTAATACCACTTCCACTCAGACCGTGATCACTGATTTTCAGTATCGAGCAAAGTGGAATGCTTGGGTCTGCGGCAACGATATAGTAATTACCATACCGGATACCCGGCTGCCATGAGCCATCCGGCATCTGTACACCAAGGGTTAAATCCAGTGCCACACCTAGGGAAGTACCGCCGCGGCCGCTTTCGCCGCCACATCCATAGCAGTCAACGCCGTAGGTTGTGATTTTCGGACTGAATGCCTGTGAGGACTCCTTTTCCATCCTTTTCAGGCGTTCCTGTTCTTTTCTTTTTTTCTCCAGCTGCACTTGACGCTTCCGTTCCTTTACAACCTTTTCTTTCATTTTTTTCGCATAGCCTTCGACATCGGATTTCATCAGCAGCACACCATGCTCATCCCTCATGCTGCGAAACATGGAGCCACTTTTTTGCATAGGACCATAGGCATGAAAAGCCATGGCGGCCATGCTGGTATCCTTTGTCTGAATCAGACTGTTTGTATGAAGGGTATCCTGAGATACCGTATGTTTGTTATTCACAGTGTTCAGTGACTTCTGCGGTACAGAGGCACTGGAAGCACATCCATATAAAGCGAAAACACAGATGAATAAAGCGAATTTTATTCGTTTTGAGTTCATTGATGTTCCTCCTTTTACGAAACAGACACTAGTCTAGCATACTTTTTTTGACTTGTCCAATATTTTTATTTTTTAACATGTATTTATGTTTATTTTCCCCTCTACATTGTATTTTATACATATGAATTTGCAGAGGCATTTATGCCAGACCCTTTAAATAAAGGTATCTATGAACTATATTATGTCAGATATCTGATTTTTATGTGAAAATTTATTTGTGATAATTCGGTATCTATTCACAAATGATATTTGTTTTTTCATTTGTTTCAGTTTTCTGAAACCGCTGTCGCTCCCCTGTTTATCGCTTTATCGCACCGTTTTCTCCACTTGTGAAGAAAATACGAAAAAAAAGCCCGATCTGTAGTCCAAACTTAGGGATTTTAGAGGGTTTTTAAAATTCGGCATAGTCGTTAATAGCGGCTATGCCGTTTTTACATTAGATGGGATTTCAATTTCGCCAATAAAATTGAATATAGTTTTTATCTTCTTGGTATTGCGTGACCATAACTTTTCTGATTGATACACATATACCTTTTCGATAAAGGTTCTTATGATTTCTGCGTTTAACTCATTAATATCAGTGTAGGTATGTACAATGTCAAGGGAACTATCAATGTTAGCTGATTTCTTTTTGGTGTCATTAATGATTACTTCTAACCTTGCCAATCGCTCTTTTAGTTGATTTTGCTCAGCTTCATAAGCAGCGGTCATTTTCATAAAACGCTCATCACTGATTATACCTTCTGCATCGTCGTCGAACAATTTCTGGATAAAGGTATCTAGTTTTTTCGTTCTACAGGTGCCTTGCTCGTTATTCTTGCTGTCACGAATAGCTCGTTCGACAGTCTTTGCGCTGTTCTTTGTTACAAGTTCAATAAATTCATCTTCACCTTCTTTCGCAAACACAGTGACTTGCTGAATGGCATAAAGTAATGCAGCTTCAATTTCTACATTTCTAATCTGATGAGATGTACAAGTTTCTTTTCTTTTTTTACGATAAGTTGCACATACCATTTATTCCTTTTCCTGTGTCCAATCTTTACCTCGTATTTGATACAATTTAGCACCACAATCTGCACAATATATCATTCCAGATAGTATTGGCATTTTACCTAGTGGTTACTTTTTCGTCTGCCATAACAAATGCGTTGTATGGCATCAAGGGTGTCTTGATTTATAATTGCCACATGGGTGTTTCCAATATCTTCCATTGTAAAGGATCGTTTTCATTTTTCTTCCTTGATTTGAATGACTTTCTTCTTGTTTTAAAATTGACAGAGTGTCCAAGATATTCCTTCCTTTCTAGGATTTTTGAAACTGCTGTAGCTGTCCACCCACATTCGTCATAGGACACGGCTGTTAGATTCTCACCTTTTGATTTAAGATAAGCAGATGGTGAAAACACCTTATCATCTTGTAGATTATCCGCAACCTAGCTTGGACCAAAGCCCTCGATACATAAATCAAATATATGTCTTACTACCTCAGCGGTAGGCTCGTCATTAATCCAATGTTTTTTATTTTCCGGATCTTTCATATATCCATAGGGTAGATTAGTACACAGTGGTTTTTCAGATTCTCCCTTAGCCTTAAACACAGCTTTGATTTTCTTGCTTGTATCCTTTGCATACCATTCGTTAATGATATTTAGAAATGGAATAAAGTCACTGTCTTGCTGATTGGCATTATCGACACCGTTGTTTGTTGTAATAAATCGTACTTCGGCTTCTGGGAATGCCACTTCCGTATAGTAACTGACTTTAAGGTAATCATGCTCTAATCGGCTCATGTCTTTTACGACAATGTCTGCATGCGACTGCATCCATTATCCATATATTACTTGCTTTCTATACTTAGGCGCGAAAACGATGTGATAATTGCAATTTCATTTTGTGGTTCCTCCTTTATTTTGTTGTGACCGCCAAGCCACTTACATTATATCGGAGGTTTTCTTTTTTTATTACTTTTCTTATAGCTTAAGCTTTTTAGAACCACCTGTAAAAGTTACAGATGGACTTGGAGGGTAGAAATATTTATAGTTTTTATGTTATAATAACGCTATATTGGTGCATATGGAATTTAAGGAGTTGAATAGACATGAATTTTCCAAACGAAATAAAAAAACTTAGAGAACGTGCTTTGTTAACACAAACAGAGTTCGCTGATATTGTTGGTGTAGTATTTTCTACAGTCAACCGCTGGGAAGCGGGAAAAGCCAGACCAAATATTAGAACTATGAAGAATATTAAAGCCTACTGTGAAACAACCGGTCTTCCCTATGAAGATGTTGAAGAAGCATGGCTAAACTATACTATGGAGGCAAAAGAAAAATGATAACAAAATATAATATGAAGAATATGTTAATCTCAACAGGTTTTAGCGATACTTCTAATGAGAAATTTGAAAAATATTATCCATTTTCTGACTGTTCTATTACTGTGGATTTTAAAAATGAAAAAATAATTTATCCTGAAGATAAAGGGTTCAAAGTCAATGTAGCAACTACAACAAATTTCTCTGAACCAGAAAACTTTGTTGTATTAGAATGTGTAAACAGGTTACTTGATAAAGGTTATAGACCTGAAAATATTGAACTTGAACGCACTTGGGCTCTTGGTCATGAACAAAAAAGTGGTCGAGCAGATATTTGTGTATGTGATCAAAATGGAAAAATGCTATTCATTGTTGAATGTAAGACATTTGGTACTGAATATAATAAAGAAATGAAAAACATACTTTCTGATGGAGGGCAGTTAATTTCTTACTGGCAACAAGAACGTGGTTGTAGATGGTTAGTCTTATATGCATCAAATATAAATGACAAGAATGAGATTGAGTATACAACAGATAGCATTGACTGCTCAGATGACGATAATATCATAAATCTAGCAAAAAAGGATTCCACTATTCTTCTATATAAAAATGCTCATACTGTTTCAGAACTTTACGAAGCATGGAAAGAGACCTATGAGCGAAGATTCAGCGGTGATGTTATTTTCAGAGATGATTCAGTCGCTTATGATATTGGAGCAAAACCTCTTAGAAAGAAAGATTTAAAAGATTTCTCTGAAAACGATAAGATAGTAAATCGTTTTGAGGAAATCTTAAGACACAATAATGTGTCAGACAAAGAAAACGCATTTAATCGATTGATTGCCTTATTTATCTGCAAATTAGTAGACGAAATACAAAAAACAGATAATGACATTGTCGAATTTCAATATAAAGTAGGCACAGATACATATGAATCTCTTCAGGATAGACTTCAAAGACTTCATAAGGAAGGTATGGAAAAATTTATGCGTGAAGAAATTTTCTATGTGTCTGATGATTATGCAGAAAATCTTGTAAAACAATATACGAAACAAAAGAGAGTTAAAATGATTGAAGAATTGAGAAATACACTTCGTATACTCAAATTCTATACAAATAATGACTTTGCTTTTAAAGATGTCCACAATGAAGAATTATTTTATCAAAATGGTAAAATTTTAGTAGAAATAGTACAACTCTTTCAAGATTATAGAATAATCGGCTCAGCAGATATGCAAATGCTTGGTGATTTGTTTGAACAACTGCTTAACAAAGGTTTCAAACAAAATGAAGGTCAATTTTTCACACCTATCCCTATTACACGCTTTATTTGGGATAGTCTTCCTTTAGAACAAATAATGACAAAAACTGATGGTATTGAATATCCTAAGATCATAGACTATGCCTGTGGAGCAGGTCATTTCTTAACTGAAGGTTTTGAAGCGGTGGAAGTCCATGCTAATGCGATAAATAGTAGTACGCAGACTTTTAATCGATGGGTAGAGAAAAAAATATTTGGCATCGAAAAGGATTACAGATTAGCAAGAGTATCTAAAATCTCTCTTTTTATGCATGGTGCAGGGGATGGAAATATAATTTTTGGTGATGGACTTGAAAACTATCCTGATAAAGAGATAGTACCGGAATCATTTGATGTTCTTGTAGCTAATCCACCTTATTCAGTAAAAGCGTTCAAGCCTCACTTGAAGTTATCAAACAATCAATTAGATATTTTAGATAAGATTTCAAATGATGGTTCAGAAATTGAAACACTGTTTGTAGAAAGAATATCACAATTACTAAAGCCTAATGGAGTAGCCGCTGTGATTCTGCCTAGTAGCATATTAAACAAGGAAAACGAAAGTTTTATTTCTGCAAGAGAATCGCTTCTTAAGAATTTTAACATTATAGCTATCTCAACTCTTGGAAGTAAAACATTCGGAGCTACTGGAACTAATACAGTAATTCTTTTCTTACAAAAGTTTAATGAACCGCCAAAACGCACAGATATGGTTATTGATAGTGTTGAAGCTATACTTTCTAAAGCTGATATTGATGGCTGGGAAGATGAAACCATTTTGAGAGGCTACCTAAAGAAAATAGGTGTAAAAAAGGATACTTACAACGAATTTTTATCCAAAAACAAAGATTATGCTTTTTGGAAAACCGATAATTATTTTAATCAACACTATAACCAATTTGTAAGCTCATCAGAATACACTAAAAAAAGCAATCAGAAAACTTTTATAAAACTATCTGGTTTAGAACAGAAAAAATGGTTTAATCAGAAGTTTTATGAATACGCTGTTTCTGTTGAACAAGAAAAGTTATTCTATTATTCATTAGTTTACAATCAAAATACGTTGATAATTTCTGCTCCAGATGAAAACAAAGAACAAGAAAAGTTTTTAGGATATAAATGGAGCAATAGAAAAGGACAAGAAGGAATTCAGATAATAAAGGCTGGAGGATGTTTATATAACGCATTTGACCGTGCAGACAAAAACTCCATTGCAGGGCTAATTAGAAATGCTTTCTCTGATGGAGATATGTTTGATGTCGAAGAATTAGATCAGTACTATTATCGTCTGAGATTGCAAGATATGCTTGATTTTTCAGGTACAGCGTTTAGCAAGTCTATTAAAACCACTCCCACAAGAGTGCTTAAGGATATTCCGGGACTCACAAATTACAGATTATCTGATAAGAACTATTTTGATTTAAGCATAGGCAACCGTGTACTTTCAGATGAAGTAGTTGAAAATGGTAGTATTCCTATTTATAGTGCAAATGTTTTTGAGGAATTTGGGAAAATAGATAAACAGAATATAACTGATTTTTCTATGCCTTCTATTCTATGGGGAATCGATGGTGATTGGATGGTAAACATTCTGCCTGCCAATAAACCATTCTACCCGACAGACCACTGTGGTGTTTTACGTATAAAAACGGATGATATTATGCCTAAATATATGGCTTTAGCACTCCAGGTAGAAGGTGAATTTGAAAGATTTTCTCGTAGCAATAGAGCATCTACACAGAGAATTGCTAATTTAATTATTCAAATTCCTTCTGTGGCAGACCAACAAAAGATAGTCGATGAAATTAAAACTATTGATCAGAAAATCGCCGATGAGCAAGCAATTATCACTGAACAATCTGAGAAGGTTAAATCCAAATTTGTCGAAATGTTTGGAGGAAAGTCCTTTGTTCATAAGTCTATAGAAAAAATTTCAAAAGAACTTTTCGCGGGTGGAGATAAGCCGAATGATTATTCGTCACAATACAATGATGTATATAAATATCCGGTATTTTCAAATGGAAAGTTAGGAAACGATTTATTATGCTACAGCAAAGAATATCGTGTATCTGAGCCAGCGTTGACAATATCAGCTAGAGGTACTATTGGGTATACAACAATAAGAGAGGCTTATTTTACGCCTGTTGTAAGATTGATAACTTTAATTCCTACTGACGACATTAACTTGAGATATTTACAATGTAGTATTGATAATTTAAATCTCGAAAAAAATGGTTCTGGAGCTGGTCAACTTACAATACCCGATTTTTCTAGATATCAAATTATGGTTCCACCGAAACCACTGCAAATTGAATTCGAGGATTTCGCTGATTCATGCGACAAATTGAAATTTGAAGCACAAGAAAGACTAGGAAAACTAAAAAACGCACGTGAAGAACTTATAGACAAACACTTCAGATAAAAAAGAATGCCTAACATTACCTGTATTCCTCTTCAAAAAAAATTAAACTTAAGTAGATTTTTCTATGAAAAAGGAATTGATAAACTCTATCGAACAGAGAATGATAGGCATTTTAAATAATGAACTACTTGTTAAATTTGTCGAAATGTTTGATTTTGAAAATTTTATTTTGGATGAAACTACTTCCAAATATAGACTTATGCCAATTGGATTAATTTGTGAGGATGGGCGAGGTAGAGTTATTAGTAATGATTACATTGTAGCAAATCACGGGGAATATCCAGTGTATTCATCATAAACAACAAACGAAGGAATTTTTGAATATATTAACACCTACGATTTTGAAGGAGAGTACATTACTTAAATCACTGACGGTGTAAATGCAGGAACTGTGTTATATAGAGATGTGTAATTTAATTGTACAAATGTATGCGGAACTCTAAAAGCAAAAGATCATTCTGTGGTGAATATGAAATACCTTGCATACATACTTGAAAAATTGCATACAAACACGTAAATCATATTGAAAATGACAAGTTAATGACTACCCTATTAAAAAATTAAAGTTCCTCCCACCTAAGCAACTTCAAGATGAATTCGCTCTTTATGTATCAGACTGCGACAAATTGCAATTTGGAGTTCAAAAATATATAAAAATACCACACTGGAGTAAGTTAATACTCTAGTATGGTCATTCTGTTTTTAAGAGTCTCGTTAGAAGGCTAGATTAATCATGAATTTATTAAATCCCTAATTCAACCCCTCTTTTCCGGACATTTTTATTTCTATTCTTCGATTCCGTATTCCTTTTCCAGATAGTCATCATAAGTTGTTCTACGGTCAATGATACCGTCATCTCTGATTTCTATGATACGATTTGCGATTGTCTGAATGAACTGATGGTCATGACTCACAAAAATCAGTTCTCCCGGATATTTTATCAGAGCATTATTCAGTGTCTGAATGGATTCCAGATCCAGATGGTTGATCGGATCATCCATCAACAGCAGATTTCCCGCCTCCAGCATCGTCTTGGACAGCATACAGCGCGCCTTCTCTCCACCGGATAACACATTGACAGGCTTCAGCGGTTCTTCTCCGCTAAACAGCATTCTTCCAAGGAAACCGCGGATAAAGGACATATCGTCGATATCCGTATACTGGCTCAGCCACTCACAGATACTCTGCGTACCTTCAAAATACGCACTGTTATCATCCGGTATGTAGGAAACCCTGATGGTCTGTCCAAGCTGAATGCTTCCGGCATCCGGTGTCAGCTCCTGTGCAATCAGCTTTAACAGCAGAGTGGTTTTCAGTGGATTGCCAATCAGCGCCACCTTATCTCCCTTCATCATGTTAAAGGAGATATTAGTCAGTCTGCAATCTTCGACCTGTTTCTCTACATCCTCAATATACAATATAGAACGACCACTCTCCCTCTCCGGTTTAAATTCAATAAACGGATATTTTCGAGTTGATGGCTGTAAATCATCCAGTGTTATCTTATCCAGAATTTTCTTACGTGATGTCGCCTGTCTGGATTTGGAAGCATTGGCAGAGAAGCGGGCAATAAAGTCTTCCAGCTCTTTGATTTTCTCTTCCTTTTTGCTGTTGGCATCCTTCAGCTGACGGCTGATCAGCTGGCTGGATTCATACCAGAAATCATAATTTCCCGCAAACAGCTTAATCTTACCATAATCCACATCGGCAATATGTGTACATACCTTGTTTAAAAAGTGACGGTCATGACTGACTACGATTACCGTGTTCTCATAATTCATCAGGAAATGCTCGAGCCAGGAGCATGCCTTGATATCCAGATGGTTGGTAGGCTCATCCAGCAGCAGCGTATTCGGCTTTCCAAACAACGCCTGTGCCAGCAGTACCTTTACCTTATCACTACCGGACAGCTCCTTCATCAATACATCATGCAGGTCCACCGAAATCCCCAGGCCGTTTAACAGCGTTGCCGCGTTACTTTCCGCATTCCAGCCATCCATATCCGCAAAGGCCGCTTCCAGCTCACCGGCACGGATACCGTCTGCTTCACTGAAATCCTCCTTGCAGTAAATTTCATCCTTTTCCCGTTTTACTTCATACAGCTTTGTATTTCCCATCAGTACCGTTTCCAGGACCGTGTACTCATCAAAAGCAAAGTGATCCTGCTTCAGAGTAAATACTGTTTCATTCGGCTTGATGATGACAGAGCCGGTATCCGGCTTCAGCTCACCGCTGAGTACTCTCAGGAATGTGGATTTTCCGGCACCGTTTGCCCCGATCAGGCCATAACAGTTACCATCTGTGAATTTTAAGTTTACATTATCATACAGTGTCCGTGATCCAAAACGTACACTGACATTTTGCGTTTCTATCATTTTTCTACCTCCGGTGTTAACAATTATGCATTATATCATACAAACTGTCAAATGTGCAGAAAACATATGGGAATCTACGCTTCCTTATATATAAGAGGGTCTTTCCCCTCCCAATACCATACATTTTCTATACCAAAGGGTTAGATTTTCATTCACCATCTGCATTAGAGGGCTCACAGTATTTGATAATAGACTGTATTTTTTAGTATACAATTTCTACTATACAATAGGTATGAAAATGAAATATGGCAGGCACCTGACCGATTTCAGAGCCGCTTTCTTTGATATCGGCAACACCTGCTTTAATCAGGTGCATGGACAGATTCCACCTGCAAATATAGATGCATTACACAGACTGCAGGAAAAAGACTTTCACTATGAGCCCTATTTTGAGAAGCTGTTGGATGTCGCAATTACCTATTCCGGCAATCGCAATACGATTTATTTCCGGCAGGCGTGACAAAAGCCACAGGCATTCACCAGCTGATGAAGCTGTGGAGGTTTCCCGGACACGATTATCTATGCTTTGGCGATACCAGAACAGATATTCCCATGCTAAAGGACGTGTGTCTGGGTATTACCATGGAACATGCGGACAAGGAAGTAATGCTCCATGCAGATGCGGTATGCGGCCGCAGTGACTGTAACGGTATTTCGAGTTTTCTAAGAGCATCCTCTCTTATAAAAAAGGAATCGTATGCCGCATTCCTAAGAAAATATAAAATGTTTCCATATGCAGATGAACTGCGTATAGAAACATTTTTTATATGATATTTTCAGTTGACTGATGAGAGCTTTACGAAAACAGCAACTCCATAGATTCCTTACTGTTGATTTGAACAATTTTATAAAAGTATTCTTTCTGATCCATATCCGCACGCTCCAGATCCTCTTCGATACAGCCATCCCGCAGATACAGCAGCCGCCTGGAATAGCTCGCAATCATGGCATCATGAGTCACCATAAGGATTGTGACCTTCTCACGCTCATTCAGCTCCTTTAGGATTGTGAGCAGTGTATGTGAATTTTTGGAATCCAGACTGCCGGTTGGTTCATCTGCCACAATCAGCTTGGGCTTGTTAATCAGGGCTCTTGCGACAGCACATCGCTGACACTGTCCTCCGGAGCATTCCACCGGATATTTATCCAGTACATCCACTAGCTCCAGCCTCTCTGCGGTTTGCTGCACACGTTTTCCGATTTCCTCCTTCGACATGTTTGACAGGGTAAGAGGCAATGCGATATTTTCCTTCAGCGTCAGAGTATCCATCAAATTAAAGGACTGAAAGATAAATCCTAGATTTTCATACCGGAATTTTCCCGTTTGAGATTCCAGCATACTGTAGACATCAACACCATTGATCTTGACCTTTCCCTTTGTCGGCATATCAATTGTGGAAAGGTTGTTGATCAGCGTGGACTTCCCGGAACCGCTGGGTCCCATAATACATATAAAATCTCCTTCGTGCACTTCCAGTGAAATGCCGCGCAATGCTTCAAATTCATTTTTTGTATGACGATTATAAATCTTCGTTATATTCTTAGCTTCCAATATAGTATTCATATTCTGCTCTCCTATTCCTCCATATATGCTTCCATCAGATCCTGACGGAAAATCAGTTTCATATAAATGCGATACATCACCACAGCCGCCACCAGCAAAAAGCCGATATACAAGCCGTGCAGCTGTAATACAAAGCTCCACGCCACATCCCCTCCTGCCGCAAACAATGAAGTTATGACCAGTAAAGGCGGCAGAGATAACAACAGAATGATGCCGTAAAAGCCGACGATTTCCTGCTTGATAATTTTTCGGATATCCGTTTTCAAATACCCGATCGCCGTCATATTGCGAAAGACCTGACACTTACTCAATCCGTCGGCAGACAGCTTATAAACAAGACAGATACTGATTTGAAGCATCGATACGAGAAAGGCGATCATAACAACCATAAAGGTTGCCGTGTCGTTATAAAATTTACACAGATATAGAAATAATACCGCTGTTGACAATAAAATAATCGTAACCAGAAGATTTCCGTTGACCATGCTGTAGCGCAGATTTCCCAAAGATATCAGAAAATGGCGATTTTCTGCAAACATCCGTTTTTTCATCAGGGTTAATACATCCGGAAGTATATAACGAAATACATTCCCTGCGCCGAATACGATGGCTACACCAAGATATATCAGAAAAATGGCATCCATATAATGATAATCAATCGAGAACAGCAGATATATGGTCAGCGCATACACACATACATATACGATTTTCATAAATACCTGCTTCTGTTTTCCAATCGGATTCATCGACCGTCTGGCACGCAGCAGTTCATTCATGGAATCCATGCGATAGACAAAGCCTGCATCGACAATAACCAGCCATACGGAAACAATCACAAGGGTAGCGATGCAATATCCAAGGGCTGCGGAAGAAAAGGTGAACACAGGTGCCTGTATATTCATCGACAGATAGATGACATGATTCACCAGCGGAAACACACAGCAGCCGGCAAGAGCTCCCAGCGGTGCTGCAATTCCCATGATCATAAAATTTTGCACAATCAGGAACTTGGCTATTCGAATAATACTGCTACCGCTGATCATCATTACACCAATATCATGTGTTTTTGACATCAGAAAAAATTTGTTTGAAAAAAAGACTGTCAGTATGCAGATGAAAATCATAAACAAAGACAGCATCATCGTAAAGATTCCGGATCCGATGCCTCCATCAAAGGAAGCAACAAGCGACATTCCACCCTGTGACATTGCAGAGGCATCACGCAATGACTCACTTCCGTAATAGGGATTTGCGATGATTGCGAAAAACATTGTAATCACAAGGGAAGCGGAGAACATCGAGAATGCGAAAAAGAACGCATCTGCAGGCTTTCGCCTCAGATTCGTATAAGAAAAACGAAGTAATTCCATATACTCTCCTCCATAGTTACAAACATCTAGCCATTGTAAACGTTAACACAGAAAAGTTTGCTTTGCAAGACTCAAAGAGGATGATGCCCTACCTTTCCTTTAATTTTATGCATGCAGCAGCAACTGGATTCAGAATTTTCCACAGACATGGCATTTATATGACAAGCTATGACAACGACAGCAGATTATCGGTGAAAAAAATGAGATATCCATCTTTCAAAAGTAAATGCATACCATACACCCTGCCTGAAAAACAAGGGCTCTCACTCCCGTCTTTGATGCAGCTGTGCAAACGAAGATACCTCCACCCAATACAGACAAGTTTTCTCGCTGCGTGTATTGCCTGTTATAAAAAGCGGTGCAGCGGTTTTTAGTTCTAACACAGTAACATATAAATGATTAAGCTGTTTAAAAGAAAAAGGTGTCTGATAAAGAGATTCTGATGTCACAGACAAATGCTTAACCGTAGTAAATTGAAGAGATGAATAAAAGGGAAGATGATATAAGGCTAAGGCTGCCACATCTTCCTTTTCATAAATATTATAAAATTTCATAAAAAGCTACTTCTATTATATCCTAAGGCAAATCAGCCTCTGAATTTTCATCTATTTATTTTTTCTCATAGACAGCAGGATTTCCCCATGTCCAGGTACCTTTTTGTGCACCGATTTCAAAGTGCAGCATGGTGATTCCCAAATCCACCATTTCAAAGGAATCCGTATGGGCAACTTCAGCATAAACACAATCCTTTTCCTGACGGAAGCGCACCGGCTGTTTAAAAAGTGCTGAGGGTGCCAGCTGCACTGCCTCCATTCCGTTTTTCATCCAATCCGGACTGTGCGCTGTGATATCTGACATTTCCTCCACGGTTTTTCCTCTGCGCCGTGTTGCATGCGAAATCAGCTGTTCCTTTAAGGTTTTCTTATGTGCGGTATAGCCGATCGCGATAACGCAGTACAGCTTCTCATCTTCCTTTACATAGGGCTTTAAAGCATCTTTCGCAAAGGTACCGCCAACCCAGCAGGTTCCCATATTGCGCTCTACCGCCTCCAGAATCAGTCGTTCACCGAAATATCCCAGCTTCTCCTGCATATATACATCACGGGAATTGCCCATCATCATAATGAAATTCTCAACATTGTGAAACATGCCGTAGCTGTTGCGAAATCCCTTAAAGATTTCCGGATGTCCGCATACCAGCTTCATATGCAATCCGTGCTTCTGGTTATACATATGAATGCGTTCCTTTAAAAAGGTTGCATCCTCATCCCGCAATTTCTCTCGCAGATAGCTTCTTCGGGAATGTCTTTTATACATAGCTTCCTTCAGCATCTCAGTTCCCCCTATTCCTGTCTTCAAACCGCAGCTCATTACGAAATATCAACGGCAGATCATATAGAATTTCCTGATTCACAACAGCAAAGCAATCCTGATCGGCATACTTTTGAGGTGCATGTGCATCCAGACCATAGACGATATCCACATCATAGGTACAGGCAATCTCCCAGAAGCTGCGATATGGATAGGTGTAGCGAAATTCCTCTCCCAGCTTGCGTTTCCCATAGCGCAGGCCGTTCAGATTGACCTCCAGAATAATCCCGTGCTTTTGTGCATTCGCACAGATTCTATGGGCAGCCTCACAACAGGCTTCTGTCCAGACTTCCTTTCCGAACATAAACAGATCAGGATGCGCAATGATATCCGGTAATCCCTTCTCACAGGCCTTTTCAATCAGCGAAGCGTAGTGAAGTACATCCGCATCGCTGTGATTATCATAAAATTCCGGCGCATACAATGCAGGGCCATGCTGTCCGAGAATGAGATAGTCCATCTCTTCCTTATATTGCATAAGCTCATCCAGCTGTTCCTCAAAATATTCGATTTCCATCCCCAGACGGATTTCGATTTGATCCTGATAAGTATGCTGCAGCTTTCTCACACTGCTCACATAGTCTGCAAGCTCTTCCACCCGCATACGCTCTCCCGGTGCATCACCGTTACGATACGGGGCATGGTCACTGAAACCCATATACCGATACCCATTCTTTATCGCTTCCTTTACATACGCTTCATCACTTCCTACAGCATGCCCGCACCGTTCTGTATGACTGTGATAGTTAAAATTCTGCATATTTCCGCCTCCTTTCATAAACTTCTATATTATATAGGAAAAGCTATAGCTCCTCCTCATAAGTGAACCCAAGACCCTGTACTTCATTTGCTTCCATAACGATAACAAATGCCTCCGGATCAATATGCGACACCAGATGCTCCAGCTCCGGCAGCTGCTTTTTGGATACCACAGCCATTATGACCGGTCGTTTCTCGGAAGAATAACCGCCGGTTGCTTCCAGAATCGTAGTCCCGCGCTCCAACACCTCATGAATACGGTCCATAATTTCCGTATGCTTATTGGATACAATCATCACATTACGCGCATCATGTCCACCGATCATCATGGTTTTATTGATCATATAGCTGCTTACCCAGACTGACAGAATTCCTGTAAGTGCAGCCTGCAGTCCGTATACGGCAGCACCAAGCAGTACGGTAAGCGCGTCCACAATCAAAACCAGTGTCGGAAGCGGTATATGGGTATACTTGTTAATGATCAGTGGTGGAATATCCATACCTCCGGTACTGGCACCTGTACGAAACACACAGCCGACACCGATACCCATCAGCGCACCGCCGTAAATGGTGGCTAAATATTTATCCATGATAAAGGTATCCGGAGCAATCACATGTTTTGCCAGATAGGACAGTAAAGTAAGCAGCAGCGGATAACAGATTGTACTCAGAATCGTTTTTGCCGCAAACTTTTTCCCCAGGACAAGTGATCCTGCAAGAAACAGTACGACGGTCAATACATTGATCACCAGTTCAGGATTTAAATGAATCAGCGGCTCCAGTGCGATTGCAACACCCGCCAGGCCCCCCGTCAGTACATCATTGGGCAATATAAACCAGGCAACCCCCATGGCCAGAGCAATATTTCCCGCAAGGATCCACAACGTATCCTGCACCAATTCTTTATTGCTTAATTTCAAAAGTATCCCTTCTCTCTTTCATGCTCTTTCATTATAGCATTTTTTTCACACACTTTTTATGCCAGGAATAAAAACTCTTTTCTATTTTGTGAAATTTTCCGAGAAGTATACAAAAAAAACTACAGGTATGTGTAGGATACTTGCAGTTTTCATTTACAAGCTTTATGAAAAGGGCATACGTTTGGTTTATTCAAAAGAATACTGCATAAAGAGCTATACATGTTTGTTCTCTACTCAGGCAAGCAGCTGCTTCTTTCTATACATATACACATATAACACAAGCACAAGAGCAAAATTTATCAGTACCACAACAAATGACTGCGCGGACAGAACGATCGTAGAGCTGTTGTTGATCTGCTCATAAATTTGTTGAGAATATAGAAATTTTCCAACATTGCGTATGGAGGCATTAAACATTGACAGCATGGGAATAAAGGAAGTAAGCAGCATGGCAGGAACGGACAGACCGCTGGCAGCCGTCTGATTATCACTCACAACCCCAATCAGTCCGCCAATAACTGAGGAAATCAGAATACCGCATGCATTCAGCAGCAGAAACATCCACAGCTCCTGCAGGGAGTATTTCCCCAGTAATCCCATAAACAGCACACCTGCCATACAAAATACAAACACATACGCTCCGATGCCCAGCAGATATTCCATCGGTTTTACATTCGACATCATGAGCATACGTAAAGAGCCCTTTTCCTTTTCCTCACTGATGATTGCAGACAGGATGAGAATCGGAGCCATGCATACATACATAACAGAAAACAGATTTACAAAGTATCTTTTCGGCAGTTCAAATTCGCCGGCGGAAAGTGTCAGAATTGCTGCGATTGCCGGAAACATCACAAACTGTACAAGCGTAGGCTTATTACGAAAGGTGTCCTTTAGCTGCTTACGGATGATTGCATATATATGAGAAGGCTTCATATCAGACCAGCTCCTTTCCTGTCAGTGAGATAAATACAGTTTCCAGTGTAGGCTCCATGGAATGGATGGTCTTCACATGTCCGGCTTCCATCAGATGCATAATCTTTTCTGCATCTCTCTTGATATCCAGCACAATACTCTCTCCCTGCGCTGTCGTTATGTTAACCTGATTCGTCGTATTGTATTTGTAGCAGATAGCTTCCGGCGTATCACATTCGATGATAGAGCCCTCATTCAAAAAGGCCACTCTGTCGCATAGGCGTGTTGCCTCCTCCATATCGTGTGTTGTCAGAAAGATAGTGACACCCTTTTCCTTCAGCTCAAACAAAAGCTCATGAATGTTGGATGTTGTTGCCGGATCCAGTCCCGAGGTAGGCTCATCCAAAAATAAAACCCTAGGCTCATGAAGCAATGCTCTGGCAAAGGAAAGCCGCTGCTTCATTCCCTTTGACAGCTTAATGACTGCTTTCTGTCTGCTGTCATACAGAGATACACGGCGCAGTGCCGGTTCTATGACATTATAAGGAAGCTGATAGAGCCTTCTGTATATATCCAGATTATCTATACAGGATAAACGATCATATAATCCAGCTTCATCCAGCATTATACCAATCTGTGCATACGTATCATCACTTAGCTGTCCGGAATCATTTCCCAGAACATATGAGCTGCCGCCGTCCTTCTTTAATAAGCCAAGTAGAATCCGTATCAGCGTTGTTTTTCCTGACCCTGACGGTCCCAGAAGTCCAAAGATTTCCGGCTTCTCAATGGAAAAGCTGATATCCATTAAAACCATTTTTTCCGCAAATCTCTTCTGTATATGATCCGCTTCCAGTATTGTCATTTTTTCCTCTCCTCTTTCTTAGCCTTATAGGCCTCCAGCAGCTTCTGATATTCCCGATCCTTTCTTCGTGTGGCATATACACTTAGCAGAGTTGCTGCCGAGAAGCTTAACAGAAAGCAGACAACAAAGCCGATCCATGCTGCATGATCATCAACAGGAAACCAGCGGCATACATAAATAAACGGTAGAATCAGCATCATAACAACTGCAATACGCAAAATAATTTTGTAGGTCAGGCGCATTGCAGGAAATACTGTGGGCTTATCCAGAAGCAAATTGCATAATGCCAGAAGAGAGGAAAGCAATAAAAGCTCAAAAACAGCAGAAAAGGAAATACCGCCCTGCACATAAAAGCTTGACACCTTCATAATTCCATCCCGGCATGTGACACCTGCCAATGCAATTACACAAATCGCAGTAAAAAAGGACATTGTTACATTTCTAAAAAATTTAACCAGATAGTTATACATGCCATTATTCCCCTTTCAGCTTCTGCTTAAACGCCTTTACATAGGTCCTTGTGACCATATGCTGATGACCGGTATCCAGATATACCCGGATTCTTGACCTCAGGTCTGCATGCATGCTGGTTACATGTTCCATATTGATAATTGTTGCTTTGTTGATTCGTATGAAATCATCATTCAGCTGTTCTTCCATCTGATAAAGCCAGAGCATAGACTCGTAACAGCCCTGTGCAGTATATAAAAAGGTACGCTTGTCACTGGAAGCGATAAAGCAGACATCCTCCAGACGCAGCAGGTATTCCTTATCTCTTTGCAAGCCGATCAGCTTTTGATGCATAGCTGCCAGCAAGCGGAAAGCTGCCTGTTTTTCCTCCTCCGAGTCAAACCGGATGCGAACATCCAGCTGTTGTGAATCCTTACCCTCAATGATTTTCATACCGCATCCTCCTGTTTTTATTATATTTGCACATGAATAGAAAAGCTATAAAATTCAACCAAGTTGCAGGAAACCGTGACTCACCTGCAAGAAAAAAAAAACACCAACAGGAAAAAGCCGTTGATGTTTGCAAATATATCTATTGAAATATCTCCTGAAAAAGGGAACGCGGCTGAACCTCCGGAACACACACACTTTCTGTTCGCAGCGTACCGGTAATCGTATCTCCTTTTCCATCACCCTCAGTAATCACTAGCTGATTCTGTTTCCAGTCAGCCTGAAGATCCTTTCGGTAAGCAAATAATTCCTTATTATGAAGCACCATCAGAATATAGGATTCCTTATGTACACCACGAACCAGCTCGGAATAGATATCCTGAATTTTCTGTTTCAGCTCATAGGTCTGCTTCGTATTGCTGTCATAGCGGATTTCATAATCAATCTCTGCTCTGGCATTTCCATGAATCATAGCAGATGCCATAAGAAACCACAGACAGCCGATTATTGCATAACGTTTCATTTCTTCACCTCATAGCTGAAGTATGGACATCGATTGCAGGATTATACCTGTTTCTTTATAAAGGCAGAAAAGCTATTTTATCGCCTCATCTTTTTCTGTTATATACATTTAGATAGAAGTGATCGAAATCGCAACTCTGTAAAATGCAAGCTGACAATCCTTTTAAAGCAGGAAAAAATCAAGAATATGTGGATTTTTTTGGAATTTCATACCTTCTTAACGTATAGAAGTATGTAAGTGATGATGAGCTTACAGAAGGAGGTTTTCGTCATGGAAAATACGAAAGCAAATACTGTATTGGATTACTGCAATGATGTATTCTTCAAGTACGCCCTTTCCCGTGAGGATGAAGGCTCTGTGTACGCCCGCAACACCATTATTGAACGTGTTACCGGAATTAAGGTAAAGGAAAGCACTGTACAGAATCCGAATCTGGATCCCGGAACAATCGGGAAGAAACGCATTATTTTGGATGTTCATGTGAAGGATGAGAAAGGTCGTTTTTTTAATCTGGAAATGCAGACTACCTATGCAGGAGTAGCGGAAATGATGCGCTTTGAATTTTATGGGGCCAGAGCATTGAACAACCAGCTGGATAGCAGTGAAAAGTACAAGGATTTAAAGCCGGTATATCAGATTATTTTCATTGAAAAATGCGCATGGAATAATAAAAATCTGATCAATCACTATCAGATGCGCAATGAGCAGGGGGAAGATGAGAGTAAACACCCATTGATTAGAAGAACCTACATCCATCTGCCTGTTATCAATGAAATCGCTAAGAAAAAGGCCATCCAGCAGATGGATGACTTTGAACAGCAGTGCTTCCTGTTTGAAAACAATGCGAAAAATGATATACTGGAATCAAAGGAAAGGCTGGTGAAGGTATTCATGGACAAGTACGAGGAAATGCAGAAGGATGATGAGCTGTGGTCAACCGCAATGGCGATTCAGATGGGAGAGGCACGTTATCGCTACGGCTTGGAGGACAGCTTTGAAGAGGGGATGAAGGAAGGAATCATTAAAGGGAAAGCTGAAGGTAAGGTTGAAGGTAGAATCGAAGGAGAGAGACAGCTCTTACATAGTCTTATGGAAGCCAAATATCAGGAAGACTGCACAGCGTGGCTGCAGTCATTAACCGAGGACCAGTTGCATATCGTATCGAGTTTAATTTTAAAGTGTGATACCCTGGAGGCTATTAAAAAACAAGTACATACCTGACACGATGTAAGTGATCGTATAAGAGCAACACCTTTAACCATATCTCCATACAATGAAAGGCTCTCTGCATAACAAGTGTGGAGAGTTATTTATGCTTATGATACGCAGTTTCAATCAAAACCCATAAGTAATATAAGCTTTCTTTTGCCCTTATCTAAGCGTTATATACAATATAGGTTAGTGAATAGTAACCGTTTTCATAAAGTTTTCACGAATACCGCTGGCTTTTTTCTGTTTCTGTGATAAAATACCATAGGAAATTCAAGATTTCCCGGAAGTTATACATATAACGATGGAGGTAACATATGGATTTTGATTTACTGATTGTCGGGGCCGGTCCCGGCGGTATTTTCTCTGCCTACGAGGCGATGAAACTGAACCCGGAGCTGAAGATTGCTTTATTCGAAACAGGAAACCCGCTGGAAAAAAGAAAATGTCCGATTGACGGGGTGAAAATTAAATCCTGCATCAACTGTAAGACCTGTGCCATTATGAACGGGTTTGGCGGAGCAGGAGCCTTTTCTGATGGAAAATACAATATCACCAACCAGTTTGGCGGTACCTTATACGAACATATCGGAAGGAAAGAAGCAATTGATCTGATGAATTATGTCGATGAGATCAATGTGGCAAACGGTGGACAGGGGACAAAGCTTTATACAAATGAAAATACGCATCTGAAAAAGAAATGCATGCAGAATGATTTACATCTGCTGGAGGCAAGCGTACGCCATCTTGGTACGGATGTGAATTATATTGTTCTGGAAAACCTGTACAATCAGCTGAAGGATAAAATTGAAATCCACTTCCATACGCATATAGATGCAGTGGAAAAGCTGGAGAACGGCTATCGTCTGGTGAGCAGGGATAAAAGCTTTACCGGCAGCAAATGCATTATATCCACAGGCCGCAGCGGAAGCAAATGGATGGGAAGCATCTGTAAAAGCCTGGGAATTGCCACGAAGAGCAACCGTGTGGACATCGGTGTGCGTGTAGAACTGCCCTACAGCATTTTTTCCGATCTGACGGATGAATTGTATGAAAGCAAAATCGTATACCGTACGACGAAGTTTCAGGACAAGGTCCGTACCTTCTGCATGAATCCCCGCGGTGTTGTCGTCAGTGAAAATACCAACGGAATTGTAACGGTGAACGGACACAGCTATGAAGACCCTTCCCGCTATACAGAGAATACGAATTTCGCCCTGTTGGTAAGCAATCACTTTACAGAGCCGTTTAAGGACAGCAACGAATATGGGGAAAGCATTGCGCGTCTTTCCAATATGCTTGGGGGCGGTGTCATCGTACAGCGCTTTGGTGATTTGATACGCGGACAGAGAAGCACGGATTCCCGTATCGCGGAAAGCTTCGTCACACCAACCTTATCCGCTACACCGGGTGATCTGAGTCTGGTAATTCCTAAACGTCAGATGGATGACATTATCGAAATGATTTATGCACTGGACAAGGTGGCACCGGGAACTGCCAATGATGATACCCTGCTGTATGGTGTAGAGGTAAAATTCTATAATCTGGAGGTTGAAATTGATCATAATCTGGAAACCAGGCATGAAGGACTGTATGTGATTGGTGATTGCAGCGGTGTTACCCATTCCCTCTCACATGCAAGTGCAAGCGGCGTTTATGTCGCAAGACATCTGTATAGCAATAAGCATTAAAAAGGAATCGTGAACCTGTATAGTGCAGGACATCACGATTCTTTTTCTTTATAAACGCAGACAGATTTTCTTCACGGACTATAACGTTTGTTCTGTACGCTCAATTATATCATCCTGTGTTTGCCTGGACAGGACATTAAAGAAAGCAGAATAACCGGCAACACGGACAATCAAATCCCGATGCTTCTGCGGATGCTTCTGTGCATCAAGCAGTGTATCACGGGAAACTACATTATATTGAACATGGTAACCGTCCAGGCGATTAAAGAAGGTACGTATCATCATTTCCAGCTTCTGCTTATTCTCCTCGCTCGACAGCATCTGCGGCGTCATTTTCTGATTTAACAGCACCCCGCCGGTAATTTCATGTGTCGGAAGCTTGGAAACGGTTTTGAATACAGCAGTAGGTCCGTTCTTATCCATACCATGTGATGGGGAACAGCCTTCAGCAAGCGGTGTGGCAGCATTACGCCCGTCCGGAGTAGCAAGAGTTCCCTTTCCCTGACCGACATTGGCAGAGATACTGGAGGTACCGGCATACCGTGTTCCTCCGATCGGTCCTCTTCCATAACGCGTATTCGGATATTTTTTCACTTCATTGATATAGACATCATAGGCATCCACAATCAGCTGGTCTACATAATCATCATCATTTCCATATTTGGGAGCATTCGAAATCAGCATCTGTTGTATCGCTTTATGCTCCGGTGATGTAAAATCATCCATCAATGCATCCCATAGCTGATTCGCAGTTATTTTTTGTTCCTCAAATACCAGCTTTTTTACAGCTGCCAGACTGTCCGCAAGGTTGGCGATTCCCACCTGCAGCCCGGATATGAAATCATATACAACGCCGCCTTCCTTAATGGTTTTCCCCCGTCCGATACAATCCTCCGTCAATGCACTGCATAATACATCGGGAACATCCTGCTCCAGAACGAGATCACAGCAGTTTTCAATGATTACAGAATGTCTTGTGAACTCACGTATTGTTATATCCCATGCTTCCTGTAGCTGAGCGTAGGATGTCATTTCACAGAAATGTGTAAGCCCCTTCACCAGCTTTACCCGACTGGCAGGATCCACACCTGCATTCATGGCAATCAGCAGCGTTTTCGGAAAATTCAGAAAGCTCATACCGGTACAGCGATATCCCCATTTTCCGGGTACTGCGGTTTCCACGCAGCCAATCGCGCTATAATTATATGCATCTTCTTTACCAACTCCCTTTTCCATGAAGGATGGAATTATAACCTCATCGGAATTAAAAGCCGGCATCCCGGTTCCCAGCTTTACGACCTCGATTGCTTCATCCATAAACGCAGCAGATAAATTTCTATGATAGCGTACAGTCAGATTAGGCTGTGGAAGACGGGTCTGTGCAACAGATTTCAGAATGAGAAAGGACAGCATATTTACAGCATCCTTTCCATCTTGAGTCTGTCCTCCTATCGTAACATTCTGATACAGGGGAGAACCGGCACTGAATTGTGTATGCGACCAGCTTCTTACCTTATTGATAGTAAATGTTTTCAGCCACAGATTTGTTAAAAGCTCTACGGCCTGATCCTCTTGCAATACTCGCATATCCAGATCATGCTTTACGTATGGATATAAATACTGATCCATACGTCCATAGGAAAGAGAATGTCCATTGGATTCTATCTGTAAAACGAGGTGGACAAGCCACATGGACTGTATAGCTTCATGAAAATTTTCAGCCGGTTCATACGGCACCCTGTCCAGTATCTGCGACATTTTCTGTAATTCCTGCTTTCGTTTTCCCTGTGCTGCTTCAGCCTGTGCAAGCGCAAGCTCAGCATAGCGCTTTGCAAATGCCTGTACGGCAGCAATGACGATCAGAATCGCCTCATAAAAATGATATTTGGAAATGCTATCCGGATCTGTCATATCCAGCTTCCTTTTCTCCTGCAAGGTTCGCTGCTCATAATACCTGAGCCCTTTTCGCATAATTTTTCCATAGTCAACAGCGATGTGTGCATCTCCGCTTGTGATATTTCCTTCCGCTTTGATAATACCGAGATCATAAAAGATTCTGCTTTCCGGAGGAATCATGGCAAGTCCTTTATCCAGTGTTGTATTATGATACCAGTAAGGAGCGATGCTTTTTAGTTCCTCCTTTGTCTCATCATCGATTTGAAAAACATCCCCGTCACGAAGCTCGAATTCATCCAGCTCTTTTATAACCCAATCCATCGCATATTCCGGGAAGACAGGTGCTGCCCGGTTTTTCTTAGCCTGATTACCAGCGAGCAGTGTCTGCGGCTCGATAAAGATCGGCATATTCTCCAAAATATTTTTCAGCATGAAAGCACGCTTTACAAGCAGCGGCTTATCCGCATGCTCCTGATATGCCTGTGTCGCAAGCACAGCACGTGTGGCGTCAATGGATGCCTCTGTATTCAGAAGCTCCTCTCTGAAGCTATGCATTCTTTCTGTGAGTGTTCCAAAGTGTTCTCTGTTTTCCATATGCTTTCCTCCACGCTTATTTTTAGTTTCATATGAAATATAAATTCAAGCAATACACTATTATAGTATCATATTATTGAGTTAAGTCAAGATGAATATTTCATTTGAATACAATATTTGTTTCATTTGAAATATTTATTTTACAATTTATCACTCCTGTGCTATGATAACGGTAGTAAGGAGTGATGTTAATGTGTAAAGGTATGGTATTCAATATCCAGAAATTCAGCATACACGACGGTCCCGGTATTCGGACAACCGTTTTTCTGAAAGGCTGTCCGCTTCGCTGCCGCTGGTGTTCCAATCCGGAGTCTCAGCTTTCAAAGACACAGATATTATATGATGCATCTGTTTGTATACAGGATGGCGCATGTATAAAGGCATGTCCGCAGCAGGCAGTTCAAAGAAAGGGCAGCCGTATTGTGATCGACGATGCACAATGTCTTGGTTGTCTTCGCTGCATCGCTACGTGTAAAGCAAAAGCCCTGCAGGTGGAAGGCGTCTGCAGGGATGCTGATGAGGTTGTCGCAACCTGCCTGCAGGACCGCGACTTTTATGAAGAATCTCAGGGTGGTGTTACACTTTCCGGCGGAGAAGCTCTGGCACAGCCGTCATTTGCAAAGGCACTTGTTTTACGCCTGAAGCAGGAGGGAATCCATGTCGCAGTTGAAACTACCGGATATATCCAGCCCGCTGTATTTCAAAAGCTTGCCCCGCTGTTTGATCTTTTACTGTTCGATATCAAGCATTATGACACAGAACAGCACGTTCTTGGGACCGGCGTCAACAATGATCTGATACTGGAAAACCTTGCATGGAGTGTGAAACATCAGCTCTGTGTTCTTCCACGCATACCCATCATCCCGGGATATAATGCATCCCTGCAGGATGCAAAAGGCCTTGCTGCACTGCTTACATCACTCTCAATTCAACGGGTACAGCTGCTTCCCTTTCATCAGTTCGGCGAAAAGAAATATGAAATGCTGAATCGCGACTATGAAATGAAGCATAAAAAAGCCCTGTATCCGGAAGATTTAAGAGATTATCAGCAAATCTTCCTGAATCAGGGTATTGATTGTTTCTTTTAGGGGCAGATGCTCCTTTTTTTATACCTTCACTTTTTTTACTTCCACACCTTGCTCCGTGAGGTACTGCTCGCATTCCTCCGGTATACGATCATCGCTGACAACCATATGAATATGATCGGTATCTATCAGATGAACAAGTCCCTTCTGTGAAAACTTAGTGGATTCTGTAACTACAATGACATGATTTGCCTGTTGAGCCATATCACGCACTGTTTCACTGCGCATATAATCATTTCCCGTAAAACCTGAATCCGCTGTGAATCCATCGGTACCGATAAACAGCTTATCTACATAAAACGGCTCCATGCATCTTCTCGTCATCGGTCCAACCATGACCTGCGATCTCTGCTGGTATTCGCCTCCCAGCAAAATGATTTGCAGAGTTCCCTGCTTACGTATATAATCAGCAATAAAAGCGGAATTGGTGATCACGGTCACATTTTTTTTTGTTTTTGCGATTTCCAGCGCGACCAGTGCACAGCACGAACCGGATTCAATCATAAGCGTTTCCCCATCCTGAACATCCGCCACCGCCAGACTGGCAATTCTCTGCTTGATTTCATAATGATAGACGAGCCGGTTTGCCAGATCATCACTGTCATGCAAAGCTGCATATCCATGCTCCCGCAGAATCAGACCACTGCTTTCCAGCTGCATGAGATCCTTGCGAATCGTCACCTGTGAAACAGAAAGCAACTCAGATAATCTGGTTACCTCTATTTTTTTATATTGAGAGAGAAGCTCCAGTATTTTTGTATGTCGTTCATGCACAATCATCAACTCTTTTCTATATTAGAATATCATAAACCTTTCTACTCGACAACTTGATTCATAACAAAACCCGTTTCCGTGGATAATTCATTGTGAAATCCATGATTAGACGATATAATAACAGTAAGATACATAAAATATCTGTAGTACAAACGCACTCTACTTAGAAACAGAGAGAAAATGGAGGAAATATGAACGTTAAGAAAATAACATTATTGATGTTATCTGCAATCATGGCTTTTTCATTCACCGGATGCTCAAAAAAGGATTCCGGAGAAGAACAGAAAAAATTTGATGAATTTATGAAGCAGGAATTCGTGGAATCTATGGAACAAAGCTATCCGAATACGCACATTATTCTGGAAAACCCAAAGGATTACGGAGTAGATACAAGCAAGACCAAGGTTCAGATCGATAAAGAACTGAATGAAACAACCATGAAGGAAAACAAGGAGCTGAATGAGAAATCCGCGAAGGCCTTCAAGGAATTTGACCGCGATACGTTAAGCGATGAGCAGAAGGAAACTTATGATATTTACAGCTACATGCTGGATTACACTACAGAAATGAACGATTCCAAGTTTGATTATATGAGTATGCCACTGGAATCCATGACAGGTATGCACACACAGCTGCCAACCCTGTTCTCCGACTGGACACTTCGCAATGAGCAGGATGTAAAGGATGTTATCACACTGATGAAATCAGTCCGTCCGTATATGGACAGTATTCTTGCCTATACGAAAAAGCAGGAAGAAAAAGGCACACTGATGCTGGATATCAAATCTGTAAAAGAGTATTGCGAGAAGGTTGTTAAGGAGGATGTAAACAGCAGTGTACTTACCGGGCTGAATGAAAGTATCGACAATCTGAAGCTTGGGGATGATAAGACAAAGCAGTACAAGGCTGAGCTGAAAAAAGCATTTCAGGAGTATTTCCTGCCTGCGTACAGTGATATCATCAAAACGATGAAGGAGCTGGATTCCTCTAAAAACAATACGCTGGGACTGAGCCATATGAAGAACGGAAAAGAGTATTATGAGCTTCTGTTCAAGCAGGCAACCGGCACGGATAAATCCATTGAGGATATTAAAAAAGAATTAAACAGTATGTCACGTTCATCCCTGCTTGCCGTACAGTCTGTGATCTCCAAAAACAAGAATCTGTATGATGAATATGTAAACGGAAAAATCAAAACTAAGTACAAGGACTTTGAAAGCATGCTGAAGGATCTTGATAAGGATATTAAGGATGACTTTCCATCCGTGGGAACACTGAATTATCGAATCAGGCCGATCGGTGAGGATCTGGCATCCGGCGGTGTTGCGGCTTACTTCAACATTCCTGCTCTGGATGGTACGACACCGAAACAGATACGCGTGAATATGATGGAGGATGCATTGGATGTACAGTCACTGGAAACCTTCTCTACCGTTGCGCATGAAGGGATTCCGGGACATATGTATCAGATTGCATATGCCTATAAGAATGTAAAAGACCCATGGAGAAACAGTATGGCAAGCTTCCTTGGTTATACCGAGGGCTATGCCACATATACCGAGCTGTATGCATTAAAGTATCTTGACGGTGTATCTGCGGATGCTGTAAAGCTGCAGCAGAATATGGTTGTCTATCAGGATTGCCTGATAGCTCTTGCCGATATCGGTATTCACTATGAAGGATGGACAAAGGAAGATTTATCAAATTTCCTGGAGGAAAACGGTCTTGGCGTTTCCGATGTCAGTGATTTCTATAACCAGCTGCAGGCAAATCCAACAGCATTCCTCTCTTATTATGTAGGATATGTCCAGATTGCCAATCTGAAGAAGGATGCACAGGAGGAACTAAAGGATAAATTCAATGACAGGGACTTCCATGAAGCAATTCTGAAAAGCGGTGCAGCACCATTCCATGTTGTTGAAGAAAATGTAAAGGACTATATAGAAAGCGCAAAATAAACAATCTGCGGAATAGGGTAGAGGAATAAACTTAAATTTATACCATTGAACTATACGTACAGGTCACGTATACGGTCCTACATTTATATTGGTATTACAAACTCTTAAGAATCCAGGGGATGCACCAGGTCAGGTCTGTCCCCTTTCTTAATGCCTAGAATTTTTGAAGATCATGTGAAATTTACGACCTTCATCGTACTTCTTCTATACCATCCTAATTCTGTGATTGCACATTTGTAGATATCTTCTTTTCTAAATTTACCCTTACATGCAATATTTAATTTCATTGGATTCTTAAAAATCGTTTTGATTTCTTCCATTGTTTATGATGACACATCTTATCTTATGGCGTAACCATTGTCCAAACTTACTAAGGAATATTTTCATGCTTCCTGTTTTGGAATAGTTTATCCATCCCCTCACAACCTGATTTACTCTTGTAATGTCTTTGCTAATGGCTCGGAACCGGCATGTTTTCTTTTGAAAGCCTTTTTAATTATAGTATATAACCGTTTTTTTCTAACTTTTGTAGGCTTGCACTTTCATCCTTGTTCTCACGGGTTAGATATATCCATGCCCGACACACTGTAAAAAAGACAATCCTCTCTGGGATTGTCTTTTTTGATAATCAGTGTACAGAATTGATGATTGCCCGGGAAAGCAATGGCACAATCTGATTTTTTCTGGATAATATATCCTCCTGAAAGCTATGCTCTTCTTCAAAGTGGTTTGGAAACGCCTCAGCGACCACATCCGCAATATCACCGGCAGCATAGAAGACAGAGCCGTTCTCCAGTATACTCGTAAATGCAACAACCAGAAGATCAAGTCCTTTTTCCTGTGCAAATTTCACCATTTCGCTTTGCAGAGTATCCTCGATTTCCTTGGCTTCACTTACCTGATAGGCAATCACCTGTGAGATCATGACAGTTCTGCCGTCGATTTCAAATTTTTTGATATCCTGATTCAACAGCTCACGCGGTGTCTTGTTACTGATATTGGAGCTTACCTTGAACATCTCTTTCGCAAATACATCGATATCCAGCTCCGCAATTTCTGCCAGCATTCTGGCAAGTCCCTTATCCTTTGCGGTTGTTGTCGGTGATTTGAATTTCAGCGTATCGGAGAGTATTGCGCCAAGCAGCAGACCGGCAATATCCTTAGGTATACTCATCTGATTTTCCAGATATATGGAAGTTATGATGGATGCCGTACTGCCTATGATTTCATTACGGAAGGAAATTGGCCGGTTAGTGGAAATATCACATACACGGTGATGATCCACAACCTCCAGCAAGTCAGCCTTTTCTATACTTTTCACTGATTGTGCATATTCATTGTGATCCACCAGAATAACCTTCTTGTTATGCTGATTCAAAATGTGATAGCGTGAAACATAGCCGATCAGATGGTTTTCATCATCAATCACCGGATAGCTGCGGTATCTTGATTTCAGCATTTTCTTTCCCACCTCATCAACAAATTCATTTTTGTTAAAGCTGACGAGATCGGTTTTCATAAGCAGCTTGACCGGCGGAGAAAAGAACAGATAACGGGAGGTATTCATTGTTCCATGCCCGGAGAGGATGATAGGACAGTGATATTCCTTCGCAAGTGCAATCACGCTGTCTTCAATATGCTCTGTCCATACCGCAACCAGGATTCCCGCTCCCTTGCGAATTGCTGCTTCCTGTGCTTCCGAGTCATTCCCTACAATGACAAGACGGTCCTGCAGTTCATAGTTGTTAAGCTTTGTTTCCGCAATCGCAATGACGCTTGTCTTTCCATTAAAATGATACGCTTTATCCATGTATATCATTTTCCCGCTCACCGTTTTCGCGATATATTCCGGCGGAGTCTCCTGCAGAAGCTGAATAGCGACAGCAGTATCTCCCAGACCAACCGTAGCGAGGTCTGATTTGGTAACCATCCCCATCAGTTTTCCCTGTGCATTGATAACACCGTAGGACTGCTTGTTTTGTTCACTCATCAGCTCCAGTGTTTCCATAATGGTTGTCTGCGGACTGATTGCCAGCGGGCCGTCAATTTCAATTTCATCCAGAGTGGCGCGCGCATCCTCGAACAGCATAGGCAAATCCATGTGGAAGCGTTCAAGTAAATATTCAGTTTCCGCATTCACCGGACCAAGGCGGCAGGCAATTGCATGAAAGCCCTGACGCTGCTTGAGTTTTGCATAGGCGATGGCGGATGCGATGGAATCCGTATCCGGATGCCTGTGACCGGTGATATATATTTTTTCCTTGTTCAGCATAAGCTCCTCCTTTTCTATTACATTCATCCCTGACGTTATGATTATAAAACAGATTGGCGTAAATTCCTATAGAAAATCATTCACTTTTGTCAATGCTGCTTATATTATGGATGAATATAGATGAAAAAGAAATTAAAATGCCTGAATTTAGGGGATGCTTAGCCGACTATAAGTATAAGAATTGAAGCAATAATACTAATAATCATATTTTCATTTATTCCCAATATCGTTTTTTTAGCCTTTTCGATATCCTTTACTGTCTCAAAATCAAACCTCCATATACATCTGCTTGCGCGAATCAAAACCCAAAATTGAAAAACAGAGACACCACACCATAACAAACTGAGAAAGAAAAATGAAATGAAATCAGTTTTATGAAACACACACCAAAACGAGGATAAAAAACAGCTTATAGAACCAATAATATAGCATACTATACGAACAAAGTCTTCCCATTTATATCTGCTTGCTTTTATGTATTCATTCAGGATACGCTCTTCTATCAAAGGAATTGCATTCAGTGTTTCATTTCCAAAAACAAGAAGATGCTTCCATGCACCTATTCGTTTCCAATCCAATTGCTTTGCCCTCAGTTCAAGCTCTCTGTCAAACATGTCAACCGGAATCAAACAGTAGGAATGCTGTACTCTATATCCTCTTTCAAAATAAAAAGAAGTATCTTTTACCTTTTTTAATCTCCAATTATCTTCAGCTAAAAGCTGCAGATATTCAAGAACATACTTATATTGAATTAAAAGAAAGCCAACAGATTCTTCTTTCATAACTTCCTGATTTTGCATAGTACCACCCCAAGTGCATCATAACAAAAAAACGTTATTTTAACTACTGTTTTGGTATCTAAGCACAAGTTTTGTCATTTAAACAAACATTATAAAAGGTGTCCTTCCTAGACACCTCTATATTTTAAGAAATGACAGTATCAGCTGAAATATAGCATTTTCTATATTGATTTCCATAGAGCCCTGATATTTCTCACATTGCTCTTTTATATTTTTCAGTCCATATCCATGCTTATCTTTATCTTTTTTTGATGTTGATAATACATCATCATTCCATTTTATTCTTGCAGAGTCGCATGGATTTTCAATCTTAATAATGACCGTGTCTTCATAGCTCGCAATTTCCATATGAATCCATGCTTCCTTCACAAACTGCAGTGCCTCGATTGCATTATCCAATGCATTTCCCAATATGGATATTAAATCAAAATCATTAATAAATAAGAGAGCATCACTTATTTTATATTCAAATGGTATGTCCATTTGATGTGCTATTGCGGCCTTTGTATTCAGAATATAGTTCAGGATTTCATTGTTTGTATTTGCATACGTTACAATTTCCACATGGTCACTTAGCTGTTTAACATATTCCAATGCATATTCAGGATCTTCTTTAATTTTACTCTGAAGTACCGTAAAGTGATGCTTAAGGTCATGACGAAGCTTTTTGTTCTCTGTATTCGCATGTGTAAGCTCATCTCTTAATTTCAACTGAAATTCTTCACTTTGCAGCTTCAACTGTGTATTTAGAAGCTCCTGACTCTTTTTCCCCAAGATGATATGATATCTGCCAAACAGAAAGAATATCCCAACCATAAAACCAAGTTGAATGTAATCCATGGATACATACATGATACTGTTTTCCGGATCGATATATGGTACAACATTCTGGATATAATAGAAATATGCACATACAATAATTGCCAGTACGGCAAATAAAGGCCAGTCTTTTTCATCAATCATGTACTGGCGATTATTTCGGTGTTTAATAATCAGGTAGATAATGAATAATAGACCTATTTCTAATAAATATAATATCGCTTCCTGATCAGGCGTTAAAATGATATGAAAAATAGAGTCTAATAATATGAAATCAATGATTCCTCCTAAAAGCTGTACTGACAATACGAACACATAACCGAAAACGATGTAATATATGCTTTTCCATATATTTGTGTGAAAAACAGTTATAATAATCAACATCATAAGAATATCTTCTATAATATCCGGATAGTATCTAACAATCCCAAACTCATCTTCCCATGAAATAAAAGCAAAAACAGCTAGATTTCCAATGAATAAAATCAAAAGAAATAATAAGAAGATTAAGGTTTGCCTTTTTGATTTTTTATTTATTTTCAGTTCCATTATTTTATATAGAAAGAAATAAGATAATACAGCAAAATAGTTATAATCAAAGAAGCATCAATGTATTCCATAGCTATCACCAATTTTATTATAACATAATATAACTATATCATGATAGCGTGCTTTGTCTTAACAATCTTCCTGTTTATACTATGAGTAATTGTATAAGTGATTTTATTTCCATTTTTTTCTATTGAATAAGATGTGCTTAAAATATTATACATCATATTATTTTTTGTGATTATTTTTGTAGCACATTTCCCTGCTGTGATTTTGTTATTTGCTACTGTATAACTTCCAGTAGCACTATAAACGGCATATTTGGTTTTTGTATAATAGACCTTCTGATTAGCCCATGTTTTTGATCTTCCTGAATAGTATGAAATAACACTTCCTAAGTCCTGTACACTTCTAACATATTCCATAAGGAAATCAGTGGTCTGATATTGATTCTTATAGAATTCATCCTTATACTGCATAACAAAACCGTTTAAATCATCACCATTGATATCCTGAAAAATATAGCGGTCCGGCTGTTGATAAAAGGAATCAAACATTTCAATTTCTTCTGTCAAATCTAAATCCTCTTCCAGTAATTCATCTTGCACATACTCTGATGCAAATACATTGATATTGCAAAGAATTGGAAAACAAAACAATACCATTAACAGCTTCTTCATCATATAAACACTCCCTCGTCTTTCTTCTATAGCATAATTATTTATTAAAAAGACCACAATATATTTGTCATTTAAAAACACTTTTTGTCATCTAAGTACAAAAAGTGCCTCTTTTTATATATTGTTTTAAAAATTCTGCTTTATATTTTCTTGTTACTGTTAGGTGTACACCTTCCTGTATAAATAATACTCCTGTTTTTGGGTCATATTTTTTTACATGTCGCATGTTTACCCATAGACCTCTTTCTATAGGTATGAAAACCTCTGTCTTATAGCTATTCAAAAACTCCTTCACTTTGATTCTTTTACTAAACACATTTTTTTCTGTATTGAAATCCGTATAATTACCTTTTGCCAATAAACAGGTGATATCTTTAATCAGTAATGGCACAGTGGCATCATTTTCATCTTTTGCATATATCATCTGGTCATATTGTTCAAAATACTCTTTTAACGCTTTTAATACTCTGGGGAGCATACTATCAAGACGTAATTTACTTATAAATCGAAATGCCTGATATTGGTAGCCTTCCATGGAAAGCTCTTCATGTGTAGTCAAAAATACAATTAATGCCTCCGGATAACGATTATGAATTTTCTCTGCTAAATCAAAACCTGAGATACTAGGCATATCTATATCCAAAAAATAAATATCAAATTGTGCATCAATATCAAAGCTTTGATCTGTTGCTGTCTGAATTTCATATAAATCAGGATACAAATCATCGATCACTTTCTTAATATCTTCAGCATATGACAATTCATCATCACATAATAACAGTTTTCTTTTCCCCATATGCTACACTCCCCTTCATATCCCTTATCATCTACATATTACTATACATATTTGATTTGTCAACGTGATATTTCATCCCCTTAGATGACAAGGAATGCTTTTAGATGACAAAGTTATTGATTTCATACGTTGAAGCAGTAATATATGTATATACAAACGTTTGTTTAATTTTCAAGTGGGAAAGGAGTATATTATGAAAAAAATCATATGCTATTTGTTATTATCAGCTTTGTTAATAAATGTTGCATTAAATTCAAATGCATTTAAAATTTATGGCGCAGAACCTTGCTCCGATTGCACAGTAGCGCCTTCAAAAGTAATCAATGAAAGCGGTAATGAGGTAAAAATGTTTGAAGAGAATGTCGAAGTTACTTATCTGGAAAATGATGCTATAATTATCCGAGACTACGGTCATAATTATGATAATACCTTTGATATTAAAAGCACCGGAAAAACACGTATCGCATGGATCACGATTGCCAAGGTTATATGGAATGCAGTAGGGGTTTGTTCTGCAGTATATTATGTAACTGGAACAGATGCATGTAGAATAGCACTGAGATATTTAGGCACTAAGAAAAAAAATCTTGTTAAATATGAATTAACTGGAAGATTCATACCTGGAAAAATACCTGGCTGTGAGCCTAGTTATTCAGGTCCATGCAATAGTGGCTACTGGGAATATAGGGTAACAAGGGCTTGATATGAAAAATTTATATATTATATTGATGATTATAGCATTAGGTCTTATCTCACTATTTACAATACGTTATTTATATGATTGTCACACAATAACATCCTCTATTGCTTTTAATTTAAATGCGCTGATCCTTATATTAGGTAATATTGCAATATATATGCTATCAAAAAGGAAATAACTGTAATGAAAAAATCAGCCCTAATAAAAACCACAGCTTTGATGAGACCTTATGGGAGCAACTAGATTTGTATATATCTGTATATCTTTTCTGCTCATGTTTACCGTTATCATGTTTTTATCTCTGATCACATGCAGGAATGGTGTGCTGGATGACATATATCAGATACGCTCAGGCTACAAGCTTCTGCAAATCCGTGAAACAGATACCACACATCCACTTTCAGGGAAGCAGTTGTATGCTTCTATTAGAGAAACGCTGAATGAGGATACCGATATACTGATTTTTGTTGATGATATTGGTTTAGGATTGTATGACCCATCGCATAAGCTAATAAATGCGTATGGACTTCCTGAAAATACGTTTCAAGCAAACAGCCTTTCTACTGATGAGCGTTATTCCTATATCCTGAAAAATTCATATTTGTTTGAGCATCCTCAATTATATAAAATAGAAACAGGCACTGTTCTTGGAGCGGTGAAGGAAATCCCAAGTGACCATTATCTTATATATAATCTGTTCTCCTATTCCAAGCTTCAGGGAAATCTCATTGTCAAGGGTTCGGATGAGCTGTTAAATATTATACGACAGAATCTGGATATACATCATTATGAATACACTGAAGAGACCTTTTCCTATTGGAGTAAATTATCCGGCATCATCAACAATCCATTTTTTGCCTATATGCTGTTTTCCTATGTATTTGTTTTCATTGGTCTCAGCTATTTCATTTACCATTCCTTTGCATGTAAGAAAAGAGAATATTTTATAAAACAGGCGCTGGAAGCGTCCAGAAAAGCATTATTACTAGAAAATCTGCGTGAAATATTCTTTCTTGGCTTTATTGGCTGTATCCCTGCTCTTTTATTTCATCATTGGATTATACAACAGCTACAGCTGACTTTTATCCGTGAAAGCATCTGGATCAACCTGTTTGCAATGCTAATTTCCTTACTATTTCTAACAGCGGCGTGTATACTCATCCTTTTCAGGAACATCAACAAGGAGGGCTACCTTTATGAATAAGCAAATTCACTTTGCATTAAAGGATATCAAATATCATAAGCTGCGCTCCTTCACTACGGCACTGTTTGTAATTATGATTGCGACATGCTACGGTATCTTCAGCACTCAGATTTCAAGCAGCTATCGTGAGTATCAGTTTTTCAATCATATACAGAAAGCGGCACCGGTACAGTTTTCCTCTTTTCAGGTAGATGATAGTGAAAGCAACAGGGATACTCTGCAGTATCTTTCCACAGCTCTTTGATACAACGGGAATGCATATTTTTATATATTCGATTACTTTGATGAAGTTGGAAATGAATATTTTATAGCCTTTGGTTCCTTTCCGGCTTTCTTTCAACTTACTGGAAAAGATATAAACGCAATCGGCATACTTGTTGGTAATGATAAGCAATCAGATCAGACAGGCTACCCCTTCCATGGAAAAGAAATACCGGTAATCGACAAGCTGAAAAAAGGAAGCAGCTATCTGGATAATGGTATGGGTAGGATATCCCTGGACAACGAGCTGGTTCTGATCTGTGATTTTAATTCCTTTCACGCAATGGATAGCAGCTATGACATGGAAATACTGGATCACCTGACGATTACAAAAAATCAGAATGCAGAAATAAATCAATTACTTACTTCTCTTCCTGAATCCAGAACCATGGTTCCGCAAAATAATGTGGTTAAAAGCCGTCTTTATCAAAGTACCTATCAGGAGAACCTGTATTTTCTGCTTTATTATGCTGCCATGTTTATATTCTGCATAATCTTTCTCTTTTATATATTGAAGCTATTGATTCGAAATAATAGAAAAGAATATACAATTCACCTGATTTACGGTGCTTGCAGAAAGAATATATGGCTTCGGCTTTATTGGTACATAACATTCCTGTTCGGCCTTCCCTTCCTTCTGCTTTTTACCTTCAGTGCACAAGATCTGTCCTTTGCACTGATACTAATAACTGCTGTTATTCTCCTGCTCGTTCAGGGAGGTATTTGTTATTTTAGCATCCGCTCCATCGAGCTTGAACATTTACTTATTGAAATATGCGATAACTGAAAGGAAGGAATTTTATGGCACTCATACATTGTGAAGATTTAACAAAAAGATTTCATCAGGGAAAACAGGCAATTACAGCAGTTAATCATGTGAGCATGGATATCTGTCCGCATAAAATAACTGCAATTTGCAGTCTCAGCGGATGCGGAAAATCAACCCTGCTTCACATGCTCGGTCTGCTCATGAAGCCGGATGAGGGAAAAATCATCATAAACGGACAGGAGGTGAAAGAAGGAAAAGATCTTCCGGCGATACGCAATGAAAGCTTCGGATATATATTTCAGGAATATGCGTTAATGGAACAGGACACAGTGATGGAAAATATTGCATTGCCATTCGTATATAGTAAGAAGAAAATCCCGGAGACGAAACAGCAAACGATACTATCATCTTTGAGCGAAGCACTGGGAATACAGCAGCTTTTAAAGAAAAAAGCCCATGATCTTTCAGGTGGTGAACGCCAAAGAACTGCAATCGCAAGAGCGCTAGTCAATAATCCGTCGATACTGCTGGCGGATGAACCCACAGGAGCGCTTGATGCCGAAAATTCTGAACGCGTTTTTCAGATACTCTTAGACTTAAGAAAGCAGGAGAAGGCAATTGTATTTGTGACTCATAATATGGAATTGGCAAAGCGCTGCGATACTGTCTATACCATGAAGGATGGTTGCATAGCTGGCATACATACGAATTAACTGCTTTATATTCTGTTAACCATTGATTCCCGCTATTATGCCATTCAATACCAAATACTGGTCATTTCATAGGTAAGGATATAGTATGAAAGTGATACAGAGATGCGTGTATGATAAAGAATTTACACACCTTGCTATTTCTGAAACTTACAATAACAGGATGAATTTACAAATGCTTTACTTGTACAAAAAACAAATAAGGAGGATGCTGTATGAAGCTGAAAAAATGGTATGTATGTCTGGCGATTGTATGCATTGTGTGCTTTGGTTATATAATGTACATTATGAATCCGGAATTCGATGATCTGAAAAGATTTATCAACCCTATTTATGAAGGAGATAAATCCTATAGAGTAGTAAATGAGGAAAATAAAGATGTTACAGAAGCCTTCATTCAAGATACAAGGCTATATCATACCTTTAAGTTTTACGGAAAAATTAAAGATTATATTTCTGATAACAATCTGACACTTTCCAAAGACTCCTGATCTGATTGTTTTAGCAATATAAAGGATAGGATTTTATATGAAATTTGTAGAAGGAGAATTAGAATCAATATTTCAATTCCTTATGTTTCTTCCACTTCTCTTTAAGATACCGGTATATGCCTCTGCATTTTCAAGATTGAAATCAAATTCAACGATCGGTTTTCATAAGATATATTTATTTCTTACAAATTTATGTATCATAGTAAGCTTTGTTAACCTGCTAACGAAACTGCCTGTTTTTCTCTATTTGCTGTTGTTGTTATTAACTTCGATAGCACCACTCATCATTTTGAATCTAACGAAACGATATTTATCAAATAAAAATATTTATGCACATTTTATATACATGGGATTTTTACAGCTGCTTTTTTGGATATCCTGTTACTATATTTTCATATGAATAACAATAGATAACAGCTATGATATAGAGAATTACGGAAGTAGCTAACTAGAATGTGCCTCATATTATATCGGATTACAAGTTAACAGAAAGGTAAGGTTGAATACTACACAGTATGAATTATCTGAAGCATCTGCAATAACTGTTGAAAGGCTGTAGGAAGCTTCATAAAAAAGACATCTTTTAAGAGCTTTTAACCCCTTAGAAGTTGTCTTTTTCTTATCTTATCCACAATGCTATTTACAGATTGTCATGATTTTAGCTTTTAATGCTTTCGCTGCATCATAGGAATTTTCCTGCTTCATAATAGCAGATACAACACAGATTCCCTTAATACCCGTTCCCTTTAGAATCTCACAATTCTCTGCATTCAAGCCACCGATAGCACCAACCGGAATTGAAACATGTGCACAGATATCCTGCAGTGTTTCCACGCTGGTTAATACTGTTTTCACCTTTGTCGTAGTCGGATAAATTGCGCCGACTCCCAGATAATCAGCCCCATCTGCTTCTGCCTGCATGGCAGTATCCACACGCTTCGCTGTTGCACCTACAATTTTATCCGGCCCCATGAGTCTGCGTGCTTCTTTGACTGGCATATCCTCTGCACCGACATGGACGCCAGCCGCATCCACTGCAAGAGCGATATCCACACGATCGTCAATCATAAGCGGTACCCCATAAGCATCCGTCAGCTTTTTTACTTTGCGGGCAAGCTCATAGTATTCCAGCGTTGTTCTGTTTTTTTCTCTTAACTGCAATAGAGTAACACCGCCGCGTAACGCCTGTTCAAGTCGTCTAAGAAACTCCTCTTCTGATAAACCTGTTGAATCACTTACCAGATATAATGTTAAATCAAATCTCATAGCTCTCTCCTAATCCTTGCTTTCGCAAAATCCAGCGCATTTATTTCATATAAAGAATCAAACAGTGATGCATGAAAGCTGCCCGGTCCCTCTGTGATTGAAACACTTTTCTCCGCAGCCAGCTCAAAGGTTATACACGCTGCCAATGCTGCATCAAGCGCAGTCTCTGTAACGGATAAAAATGCTGCTGCAATCACATTCAGCATACAGCCTGTTCCTGTACAAAGCGTCATCATGGAATCCCCGTTCTCTACAAAATATATCTGCTTTCCATCCGTTAGAATATCCACCTCTCCACTGCACAAGACAGTAGTACCATATTTGCGTGCAAGCTCAGCCAGCCATTCAGCACTCTTTGCAGGAGCTTCCCGATCATCATCACCCACATCAATCCCCAGAGCATGACTGTCGCGGCCACTAACTGCCTTCAGCTCGGAAAGATTACCTTTTAAAATGGAGAATTTACCTTCATGCAACAGCTTCTCTGCAAACGCTTCACGCAGGTCACTGCAGCCAGCACCAACCATATCAATAATAACCGGAATACCGTTCTCATTTGCACAATGAAGACTTTTCTTCATAGCAATCGCACGACTGTCATCAAAGTTACCAAGATTCAGTGCCAGTGCCTTACTGCATGCGGTAATCTGTTCACATTCCATCGGATGCTGTGCCATAATCGGCTTCGCTCCCAGTGCCAGTACAGCATTTGCACAATCGTTCATGCTGATTGGATTGGTGATGCAGTGAATCAGATTATGACTGTGTTGCAGCTGTTTTCTCAGACTCCAGAGTTTCTCGTACATTCCGTTCTCCTCCCAGCTTTCTCTGCATCTTAAGCAGCATTCCGCTGTGCTGCATGGATGTCAGAAATACGAATGCAATACTACCGCCGATAACTGTTCCCATAAAGAAGCTAGGAACGTAGAACATCCAGGTCAGACCGTTTCTTCCCCATAGCAACGCCATGACCGGATAGGAAACAATCGCCCCGATGATTCCTGTTCCGATAATCTCTCCCAGCACAGCTGCCCATATGTTTCCCTTACTGATTTTATAAAAGATACCTGACAATGCTGCACCAAATACAGCTCCGGTTAATGCAAGCGGTGGGATCCCCATGACTGCCATACGAATCACCCCGATCAGTACCGCACACAGAAACGAATACCAGGGTCCCATCAACACTGCCACTGTAATATTGATAAAGTGTGCCATCGGGCACATTCCCTCCACACGCAGAATTGGCGATATGACAACTCCGACGGCCACCATCATCGCCAGAAATACATGGCGGAAAACACGATTCTCATTTTTCATTTCTACTTACCTCCTGTTTGCTTTCCTTAGGGATAAGAACAGGAAGCACAAAGAAAACAGCTTTTCCGGTTGATATCCCAAGATCGGTCGAAGCCATACAGCTTCCTCTCAGCCTGTCTGGCAGGCTCCCTCGCTGAAGTTCTTTGTACGGTTGGAGCTCCCCTTCCGTATGCAGCAATAAAAAAGAGATACAGCAAACGCAGGCCATATCTCAATATGCAGTCACTCATATTGTACACAGTTCCCTACGTCGGCATTATCCGAATCAGGTTATGGGTCGAAGCGAGCGCTTCCTCTCAGCCGTTTCCAGCTCCCCTTTTTTATCACGATAAAATGTTACCACGGTTCAAAGGGAATTGCAATGCTGTATTTTCTGAAAGCTAAAGAACTCATAGAGTTTTCATTTTAACAGCATAAAATGACCGTTTCCACCCTGTAGAATACCGCTTGTCCCAGAAAGCTTGTTTTTTTCATAATATTCTTTATGATTAAGTACAGAGGTCAGTCCATCCGCAGTTGTTCCGCTGTCAAATGCTTTCTAACCTCTGTGATGAAAAGAAAGGAGGACAGTATGATGCAAAAGGAAGAATTCGAGAACTATAAGCATATGATTGTATCTGAGCAGCCTATTTTTCATGCCTACATCGATATGCGTTCAAATGTTCAATATCATATAAACGTATATGTTTCCCCCTGGTATAAAGCATACAATTATATTTTCTGGATTCAGAACACAACAAAGGATAAAAGCAGAGCCTTTCGTACGGAGCATGTTACACTCGCTACATTCCTTGCGAATTATGTGTCCAATGATAAAAACACACACGAGCATCTGATTCGCGAGTATCTATCAGAATGGATAAAAACCGGTGTTCTTAATGCTGAGGAAACCAATTTCTAATGTATTTACCTTCTGCCTGTCTGTAAAAACAAACAGGCTTTTCTTGACTGTACAGTGTATTGCGGTTATAATACACTTGAAGAGAGGTGAATGTGCATGAACTTACAGGATATACAGTTTAACAAGAAAGAACCGATGTATCCACAGCTCAGTCGCTATATCAAAAAGCTAATCCTTGCGGATGAGCTGAAGCATTATGAAGAGCTGCCAAGCCGCCGTGAGCTTGCACTTCAGCTCTCCATCAATCCTAACACGGTACAAAAAGCCTATAAACAGCTGGAAGATGAAGGTATTATAAAGACGATAAGCAATGTGAAAAGTGTAGTTATCGTCAATGAGAAAATTCTGGAAAAGCTGCGCAGTGAAATGATAGAGGAAACGATGAAGGAATTTGTAAAGGAGTGTCAGACAAGCGGCCTGGATTTTCAGCAGACGATTGTCTGGCTTACAAAGCTATGGAACACGTAATTTTTATTTCCATCAAGTGTATTTCGTACGCAATACAGAAAGGAGACTGCGATGAAAGAGATTCGCTTATTTATTGAAAATACCTCTGCGCCTTATGTGAATAAGATCATATTCCTGTACGTGGATATCTTCCTCGTTCAGGTCGCGCTATGCTTTATCGGAATTACTGAGGATATCAACGCTATTATGCTTCTGACATTCTATCCAAGCTTTCTGCTCCTGTTTCTGATACACAGGAAGCGCTATAAAACCTTTATGAGTGAAGGAGGCTTAACCCGGATTCGTCTTCTGCCAATCCGGAAATCCACTTTTCTTTACAGTGAACTGCTGTTTCAATTCATGACCTATCTCGGTTTGCTTTGCACGCATTTTCTGACATGGACTGCTCTTTACTTCCTTATGGCAGATAAACAGCCGTTCCTAAGCAACACCTTTCTGTTTTTTCAGCTTTCTCAGGCAACCGCAGCTACCTATATGCCCTTTACTGCAGCTGTCATTCTTCTTGATTTATTAAAGCTGATCACGCTAACCTGTATCAGTACCCTTTTGTTAATCGGTATGGAAACATATAAAGGATTACAAACAGTACTGCTATATGTTGGTCTTCTGATTATTTTCCTCTTTATTAAGTTGATTCTGGCACAAATGATGCCGGATTTTCAGGCAATTGAGGACTGGTACGCAGTTGCTGCTATGCTGCTGCTTCTCCCTATACATGCAATACAATTGAAGGCTTTCTTCATGTGGAAAAGGAGGGTGATGAAATGAAAAAGATAACGAATTTTATGATTTTCATAGCTCTTGTTTCCATTTTATGTTTGAGCCTGCCTCTTATAATTGCCAGACAGGCAGCCTTTCCTTTACAGGATGTAATAGGAAATGCCTCCGCACTGCATGGTGTCAGCTTTGATGGTACCGTAAATCTGGAGGAGGCATCCATTTTGATATCCTATGATGAGCGTGCCAGAGAGTCTCATAAGATTACAAAACCACAGATTTATCCGAGCTCCTCCTATACATCCTTCACGTATGTATGTGAGGATGACTGCAAGGTAATCAGTGGCTGGGAGAAGGAAAAGGATCAAAACCGGACAGATGTAGCCTACTATAAACGAAAGCTGAATAAAGCATCCCTGTATGTATCTGTAATGGTGACAGAAAATCAACAGCTGGTTAACGATTTCGGATTTATCAAGACAGAGTTAACTTATATTGCAGATAAGGAGCATATTCTGAAAGAAGACGGTACGTACAATACTGAAGAAGAACAGATCATTCCGGGATCGATTCAGCCGGAAGATATGGCAGAATCCGGTGGTACCACGCAGCCTGTTTATCATAATGGGTATTATTATATTCTTCCACCGAGTACCACGGCGATGAGCGGTCAGAATTATATCTACCGTGCAAAAAAAATGAAATATCCTGAAAGCTATAGCATCAATGCAGATTCAGAGCATAGCTATTACGATATGAGCACATCTCTGAAGGCAGAAAAGCTGACAAACGTAAGCATGGACCGAAATTATCTTGCATTGCAGATTTCATCAGACCATTTGTTCGTATTCAGCGAAAAAAATCAAAAGCTGTATATCACAAAGTATGATCTTAACGGTAATTTGAAGGATGAAATCAGCATAAAGGACTTCCATTATTTTGATACCATTTATAAGAATGACAACTATCTTTGCTTCAGCTATGATGATACTATTCAGATATTGAATACAGATACCATGCAGCTCATCAGTGTTAAAAACAAGCAGCTTCTTTCAGATAGCGTTAATCAGGAGTATGTCAGCATTTATGATATTTTATATAAGAATGGCAGAATTTATGTTTCTATGAACGCAGATGCTGAATACTTTATGAACAAGGTCCTTGTTATAGAAAACGGTAAGACCCTGTATGTCGGTTCTCTGGATTTCTTAAAACTAAAGCCTTCTCTTACAGAACTGCCCGCGGACTGTTTTCCAGTTAAATTCAGGAGGTGAAGGAGCATGCTGAAACGTGAATTTATACAACATATACGCCGCCTTTGGAGAATTCTGCTGATAACCATTCTCGCCTATTTCATGGTCTCTGCCTTCATCATGCAGAGTATCGCATCAAATATCCGTTTGCTATACAGCAGCGATTCATGGATTGAGCTATTGCCGCTAGTCTATAACCTCTTTTATGGTGTTACGGTTTGTTTCTTTGTACTTATATTTTTCTACTATATCCTGCGGACACTGTTTGATTACCGTCAGGGCAAGACGCGATGGATGCTACTGGCTTATACACAAAAGCCGCGCATTGTCGCAGATGCTCTCCTGTTGGCCATCCTATTGCTTGTCTTTTATCTGATTAGTCTAACAATTTTATATTTTGGATTTCAGTATCACTTACAGCTGCTGGAAAATCAGCATCTGTTTCTCCCTGAGAAATATCAATCATTTACAACAATGCTTTCCATGCAGCTTGCTTTCCCCTTCTTATATCCTACCTCTGTTACATCTATACTGTTTCTAATCAGTTTTTATATATCTGTTGTTACAGGCGGCACCTCTGTGATATATGCGTGCCGATCAGAAATATCCTGCATGAGTGGTTGGCTGTATCCGAGCTATCTGCTGTTGATGTATCTGAGCTATACCTCATGGAAATCATATCTACTCATGCTGTTTATTTCCTTATTGTACAGTGCAATATTTATCATACAACTTAAAAAATGCTGTGATTATAAACAGCCGGGAGGTTACAAATGCTGAAGCTGGAAAACGTAAAAAAGCTGTACTCCAATAACCGGGGTCTGCGCAATACCACTATTGAATTTCAAGAAGGTGAGATTACAGGCATTCTGGGAAGAAACGGCAGCGGTAAGACTACATTGCTGAAAGGTATTCTAAACCTTCTGCCTCTGGATGATGGAATCATTACATGGAATGATAAATCCGTAGAGGAGCAGTTTGACAAGGTTGCCTTCATTACAGAGGATGGCAGTTATTTCCCCTATATATCTTCAAAGGAATACGGAGATTTTCTATCTCTGTATTATCCTGCTTTCTCCAAAGAACGCTATTTTGAATTACTCGATCAATTTGAGGTAAGCAAAACAGATACTATACGCACGCTTTCCAAGGGTCAGCAGCTAAAGGTGGAAATCAGTGCCGGATTTGCAATGAACGCAAAGCTCATTATTCTGGATGAACCGTTTACCACACTGGATATCTATGCCAAGGAGGATACTGTCAGACAATTGATCGAGCAGGTGAAAGAAGATGTCATCATTTTGATTTCCACGCATAACATAGAAGAGATTGAAGCTGTGATTGACCGCTGTGTTGTCCTAGATGATGGAATGATCAAAGAAGATATCACAATGGATGAACTAAATGAAAGTGGTAAGGATTTACGAGCTCTGCTGGATCCTTATCGACCAGCTGTAAAGAAATAAATATATGAGGAGGTCTGTCTGTGCAAGGTAAAATATTCGCAATCCCCTATGCAGCATGGATTGCTGCATTTGTATTTGATGTCCTGATCATTATTGACAGCTATCCTGCAGCGCTGCTCCTGTTCCTGCTTTTATCATATCATAGTTATAAAAAGTTTTTTCTGAAACAGGCAGGCACCTATAAAATACTGATCTGCCTTGGTGGAGAAATTTTCTTATCACTGTTATGTATTCTCACGATAAGCACATTAAATCACCCCTTATCCACAGACCAGACCACGTTATTATTCTTTCATCCAGCCGCTTGTTGCATATTGTCAGTTTCTGCTTATCTCATTCATAAAACCTTTAAAACCATGGATCACAGTCTTTTGAAAATTGTGAAATACAGATATCTCACAGAGTCAAAAGCTGCGGACAGAAAAAAAGAAGCTGCATCACAAATTCATACACTCTTATAGAAGCTAAGAATTCAATCCGTTTATAGCATACGGCTGTTGAATTCTTTTTTCTATACGTGGAAAGAATCTGTTTTGCTAAGCCTCTTTTTATAATTTAATGCTTAAAGTGTCGTACTCCTGTATAAACCATCGCAATTCCATGCTCATTGCATACGTCAATGGATAGCTGATCCTTAATGGAACCACCAGGCTGAATGATAGCTGTAACGCCTGCTTTTACAGCCTCCTCAACGGTATCCGGCATCGGGAAGAACGCATCGGAGCTCATAATAGAGCCTTTTGCTTTTTCTCCTGCCTGTTCAATGGCAATCTTCGCAGCACCGACACGGTTCATCTGACCGGCACCGACACCAATGGTCATATTGTCCTTTACAAGAACAATGGCATTGGATTTGACATGCTTGACCACCTTCCATGCGAACAACAGCTGTTCCAGCTCTTCCTCCGTTGGCTTGCGGTTTGTCACACAGCGAAGATCCTCTGCTGTAATTTTATGATCATCAATATCCTGCACAAGCAGACCGTCATTTACATTGGTAACCTTGTATTTGGCATTTACCTCCAATGAGGTATCCAACTGCATCAGACGGATATTCTTCTTCTTGGACAAAATTTCAAATGCATCTTCATCAAATGCAGGTGCGATAATAATTTCAAGGAAGATTTTAGACAGCTTTTCTGCCACTGACGCATGAATCGGTTCATTGAAGGCAACAATACCACCGAAGATAGAAACCGGATCGGCCTCATACGCCTTATCCCATGCTTCCTCAATCGTTTTTCCGATACCGACACCGCAAGGATTCATATGCTTCAAGCCGACAACTGCCGGCTGCCCTTCAAAGTCCTTCAAAATTTCAATCGCTGCATTGCCGTCCTGTATATTATTATAGGAAAGCTCCTTGCCATGCAGCTGCTTTGCATTTGCCAGAGAATACTGTGGATTCATTCCCTTATAGAAAGCAGCACTCTGATGCGGGTTTTCTCCATAGCGAAGCTCCTGTACCTTGTCAAAGGTGATGGTAAACTTCTCCGGATATTTCTCGCCTGTTCTTTCTGTCAGATAGCTTGCAATCATCGTGTCATAGCTTGCGGTATGACGGAATACCTTCGCTGCAAGGTATTCTCTTGTTGTAAGATAAGTTTCCCCGTTTTCACGCAGCTCCTTTACTATAGCATCATAATCTGACGGATCACAGAGAACCGGAATAAACTTATAATTTTTTGAAGCACTGCGCAGCATGCTTGGACCGCCGATATCGATATTCTCAATGATTTCCTCATGACTGACACCCGGCTTCTGTACGGTTTCCTTGAATGGATACAGATTCACACATACCAGATCGATATACTGGATTCCCAGCTCTTCAATCTGTCGTACATGATCAGGGTTATCCCTCACACAAAGCAATGCCCCGTGAACCTTTGGATGCAGTGTTTTTACACGCCCATCCATGATTTCCGGAAAATCCGTTACCTCAGAAATTCCGATTGTCTTGATACCTGCAGCTTCCAGCGCTTTTTTTGTACCACCGGTAGAGATGATTTCATATCCCAGCTCTACCAGACTAGATACAAACGGAACCAGATTTGTTTTATCAGAAACACTGACTAATGCTCGCTTCATTATGCTTCCTCGCTTTCTATCATTTTACATACATGCTTTATTACTTTTGGAAATATGTCATACTCCAGGGCATGCACATGATCTTCCAGGGTTTCCAGTGACCAGGTGGAATCGATCGTAATCTTTTCCTGATGGATGATTTCCCCCGTATCCACACCTTCATCTACAAAATGAACGGTAACCCCTGTGAAATCGACCTTTGCCTCATACGCATCCTGAATACTGTGGGCTCCCGGGAAATTGGGAAGATATGCCGGATGCAGATTGATGATGCGTCTTGGAAAGCTTTCCAGCAGGACCTTACCGATAAAACGCATATATCCGGCAAGAACAATCAGCTCCACCTGATGCTCCTTCAATATACTCAGAATTTCCTGTTCGTAAGGCTCCTTGCCTGCATATGCCTTCGGATTTACGTATACACAGGGTATATGCAGCTTTTCAGCACGCTCTTTCGCATAGGCATGCTCCTTATCGATAATCAGAACCTTGCAGACTGCATTGTTTACATGACCGTTGTTTATTTCCTGAATAATATTCTCGAAATTGGAGCCGTTTCCGCTCGCAAAAATTGCAATATTTACCATTTTACATCCACGCTTCCACTATTTGTAACTTCACCGATGACATAGGATTCCTCATGAATTTCCTTCAACAGGCTCTGTACGGTGTCCACGTCTTTTTTATCGACAGCCATCATAAAGCCGATACCCATGTTGAATACATTGCACATTTCATCCATCGGAATATTTCCATATTTCGCAATCATATCAAAGATAGGCTTGTGAGGATAAGCTGTTGTATCAATGGTAACACCCTGTCCTTCCTTCAGCATTCTAGGCACATTTTCATAGAAGCCGCCTCCGGTGATGTGACTCATTCCCTTGATATCAACCTTGCCTAGCAGATGCTTGATTGCCTTGACATAGATCTTCGTCGGTGTTAACAGCACATCTCCCAGCTTCTGATTTCCGATTTCTTCATACTCCTTATGCAGATCCAGCTTGGCATCCTTTAACAATACCTTGCGGATCAAAGAGAATCCATTGGAATGTACGCCGGTACTTGGAAGACCGATCAGTACATTGCCTTCCTCGATTTTCTGCCCGTCCAGAAGATTGCATTTATCCACGGCACCCACACAGAAGCCGGCAATATCATAATGCTTCACATCATACATATCCGGCATTTCGGCAGTTTCCCCGCCAATCAGGGCACACTCTGCCTGCACACAGCCATCCGCTACACCCTTTACCAGCTGTTCGATTTTCTTTGGTTCATTTTTGCCTACTGCCAGATAATCCAGGAAGAAGATTGGTGCTGCCCCCTGTACCAGAACATCATTGACGCACATTGCCACAGCATCAATACCAACTGTGTCATGCTTATCCATTTCAAATGCCACAAGCAGCTTTGTACCAACACCATCGGTTCCGCTTACCAGAACCGGTTCCTTCATGTTTAATACGGAAAGATCATACATACCGCCAAAGGCTCCGATGGAATCAATTGCTCCCTTCACCTTTGTTCTAGCGACATGACTCTTAATCAGACGAACGGATTCATATCCGGCTTCCAGATCGACTCCGGCTTCTCTATACTTATCACTCATACACGTTCTCGCTTTCTTCTTTTATTTTTCCCAGGACATTTTATCATTGTCCGCTTTCTTTTCAACCGGTTTTTCCTCTACCGGCTTTACCGGTTTTTCAGGCTTTTTTTCATCCTGCTTCCTTACGCTGTCCGCTGCCTGTACCACAACATTTGTATCGTTATCACTGGCTGGGATTCCGGAGAAATTCACATTTCTTGTGACCTTGGCATCATATGTATTCGCTCTGACGATTTCACCAAGATCAATACCGGTCGTTTCCTTCATGGATTCAAACAGCTTCGTCATGACACCGGGAACATTTCCGGCCACAGAATCAATGCTGCTGGAATCATTTCCGGAACCGATAACGGTGATCTTATCAATCTGTGTTAACGGCTCTGCAATCTTACCTGCCACATCCGGAAGAACCTTGATCAGCATTTCCGCCACGGCAGCTCCGGTATATTTCTGGTATGCCTCTGCTTTTTTATCCATTGCCTCTGCCTCGGCAATACCCTTTGCGCGAATTGCTTCCGCCTCCGCTTCACCAACCAGCTGAATACCCTGTGCTTCCCGTTCACGGCTGTATCGGTCCGCATCCGCTTTTGCACGCTGTGCTTCCGCTTCCTGCTGAATTTCGAACTTCTTTGCTTCTGCTTCCTTCTGACGCGTATACAGCTCTGCATCTGCTTTCTGCTGTATTGCGAATTTTTCAGCCTCCGCCTGTTTCTTGACCTCTGCCTCCAGTGCCTTTTCCTTAACCTCTGCCTCTTTTGACTTCAGAAGAACTTCCCGTTCCTGCTTCGCAATATTGGCATCCGCCGAGGTGACCTCAATCGTTTTTCTCTGATTTTCCTTTTCGATTTCATAAGCCGCATCTGCTGTCGCCTGCTTCACATCGGCAACCTTTTTCAGCTCTGCCTTCTGGATACTCAAATCATTGTTCTTGATTGCAATTTCACGCTCTGCCGCAACTCTGGCATCGTTTGCCTGACGATCGGCATCCGCCTTCGCAACAGCGATTTCCTTATCTGCTTCCGCCTTTGCGATTGCGGCTTTTTTCTTGATCTGTGAAATATTATCAATACCCAGATCGTCAATAACCCCGTTTGCATCTGTGAAGTTCTGAACATTGAAGCTGACGATATTCAGACCCATGGCCGCTAAATCCGGCATCGCATTTTCCTTTACCAGCTCAGCGAATTTCTGACGGTCACTCACCATTTCCTCCAGACGCATACGTCCAACGATTTCACGCATATTTCCCTCCAGAACCTCACGGGCAACGCGTGCCATGTAGTCACTGTTCTGATTCAGGAAGTTCTGTGCTGCAAGCTCCAGCTTATTGCTGTCACTGCCAACCTTAACATTTACTGCAGCATCTACCTGAATATTGATATAATCAGCGGTAGGTACCATACTGCTTGTTTTAACATCAATTGGAATCAGCTTCAGACTCAGCTTATCCAAACGCTCCAGAAACGGAATCTTGATACTTGCCTTTCCCACGATAATTTTCTTCCTCAAACCGGAAATGATATAGGCTGTGTCAGGCGGTGCCTTAACATAGCCTATTGTTACGATCAGAAGAAGCAAAATAATAACGATCGCCCCACCGATATAAGGCAGTAAGGATTGTATATCCATAATTGCTCCTCTTCTACGCATTTTGCGTTATCCTATATAGGTTTTGCTTCAATTGCTTCTCTTTTACGCATTTTGCCTATTCCTATATAGGTTTTGTTTTTATTTATTTCTGAAGTAGTTTACACCATTCTGGAAAATATTCTGATATTTATCCCCATCAATATTTTTAAACAATCCGTCTTCATAACGCTCACTGTGTCCCATCTTACCGAAGATTCTGCCATCCAAGGAAGTAATACCTTCAATGGCATAGCTGGAACCGTTGATATTATAAGTACCATTCATCGTTGGATTGCCATCCAGATCTACATACTGTGTAGCAACCTGTCCGTTTTCAAACAGCTGCTTAGCAACCTCATCACTAACGACAAATTTACCTTCGCCATGTGACATCGCGATGGAATGTCCCTGTCCCGGTGTAAAGCTGGACAGCCATGGTGATTTGTTGGAGGTTATTTTCGTTGTCGCCATATGGGATACATGACGATTGATATTGTTTCTGAACAGAGTTGGTGATTCCTCACTCAGCTTGGTAATATCTCCATATGGCAGCAGACCGGATTTGATCAGTGCCTGGAATCCATTACAGATACCGAGAATCAGACCATCATTTGCCAACAGTGTCTGCACAGCCTTGTTTACGGAAGGATTGCTTAAGACATTGGCGATAAATTTACCGCTTCCATCCGGTTCATCCCCACTGGAGAAGCCGCCGACAACCATCAGAATCTGAGCCGATGCAATTTTTTCACTCAGCTCCTTCAAACTGCGTTCAATGCTTTCTACATTCAGATTGTTAAAGACATAGATTTCAGCTTCCGCACCTGCGCGCTCAAACTGCTGTTTTGTATCATATTCACAGTTCTGTCCAGGGAATACCGGAATAATAACCTTAGGCTTGTCTATCGTCTTTTTCGCATGAACACGCTCGTTTGCAGTATACTCCGGTGTTTCAATAACACCCTTTTCCTGATCCACTGTCATTGGATACATGGTGTTGTAGCGCTCACACCATGCGGTGATAGCTTTATCGATTGTGATGCATTCCTCATTGATGCAGATCGTGTCGGCATCCGTCGTTTTCCCAAGTAATACAAATGCTTCATCGTAAATCGCTTCACTGCTCTCCACAACAATGCTTCCGATACTGAGATCAAAGATATGTTCGCTTGTCTTCACCTCAACACCGATTTTATTACCGAAGCTCATCTTGCATAGTGCTTCCGCAAGTCCTCCGAATTTCACAGTTGCGGCTGAGCAAATCACGCCTTTACGAATCAGCTCACGCACCTTGGCGAAGTTTGCTTTCAGTTCTTCATAATTCGGTGTTTGATTATCGTTCGGTGTATGCTTTATGTAATAGATATGATGTCCGGCTTCCTTGAACTCCGGTGAAATAATATGCTCTGTTTTTTCCGTTGTGACCGCAAAGGTAATCAAGGTTGGCGGAACATTGATGTCGTTAAATGTTCCGGACATGGAATCCTTACCACCGATGGCTGGAGTTTCAAATGCCATTTCCGCTTCAATCAGCCCCAGCAGTGCCTGCATTGGTTTTCCCCATTTTTCAGGATCGGTATGCAGTCGCTCAAAGTACTCCTGATTTGTCAGACGGCAGGTTTCATAGTTGCCACCCATGGCAGTAACACGGGCAAGTGCTTCAACAACAGAATAGCTGGCACCAAGATACGGAGAGTATAGCGACAGCTCCGGATGATAGCCGTGTGTCATGATGGAGCATGTATTGGTAAAGCCGAATACCGGCAGCTTCTGTACACTTCCTTCAGTTTCCGTTAACTGATATTTTCCGCCAAATGGCATGAGGACGGTTGATTTTCCAATGGAAGCATCAAACATTTCCGCAAGTCCGATCTGGGACGCCACATTGGGCTGCTTCAGGTTTTCTTCCACAGAGGTCACTTTGCTGTGGAATGGGTCGGTATCACTCAGGCCCTCACGGATCAGTACATCCTGGAGTCCGCGGACACCGTTGGTATCCAGAAAATCACGGGAGATGTTTACGATTTCTTCTCCATGGAAGCTCATCACCAGACGGCGCTCCTCTGTAACGACTGCGACAATGCAGGAATCCAGATTCTCTTCATATGCAAGCTGCTTGAATTCCTCAAATTTATCCGCTTCAATCAAAACAGCCATACGTTCCTGTGATTCAGAAATGGCAAGCTCTGTTCCGGATAAACCACTGTATTTTACAGGAACCTTATCCAGGTCAATTCTCAATCCATCCGCAATTTCACCTACTGCGACACTCACACCGCCGGCACCGAAGTCATTTGCCTTTTTGATCAGTTTCGTTGCCTTCGGATTACGGAACAATCTCTGCAGCTTACGCTCGATTGGCGCATTTCCCTTCTGAACCTCGCTGGAACATTTTGTAAGAGAGGTATCGTTATGCTCCTTACTAGAACCGGTTGCTCCACCGACACCGTCACGACCGGTTGCTCCACCAATCAGTACGACAATATCTCCGGTTTCCGGTTTTTTACGCACAACATTTTCTTTTGGTGCGGCGCCTACGACTGCACCTACCTCCATACGTTTTGCGACATAGCCGTCATTGAAGATTTCCTTTACATAGGTAGTTGCCAGACCAATCTGGTTCCCGTAGGAGGAATATCCTGCGGCAGCCCCCTTTGATATGCGGCTCTGCGGCAGCTTGTTTGGAAGTGCTTCTTTAATATCCTTTGTAATGTCTCCGGCACCTGTGATACGCATTGCCTGATATACATAGCTTCTTCCGGACAGCGGATCACGAATTGCTCCGCCGATGCACGTGCTTGCACCGCCGAACGGTTCAATCTCCGTCGGATGATTGTGTGTTTCATTTTTAAACATCAACAGCCACTGCTGATCCTCACCATCTACATCCACGGTTACTTCAATGGAACATGCATTGATTTCATCGCTGATTTCCATATCATCCAGCTTACCTGTTTTCCGCAGATATTTACCCGCGATGGTAGCCATATCCATCAGCGTCACAAATTTCTTATTATCATGTACATCTTTTCTCAGCTTCAGATACAGCTCATATGCCTTCTGTATGGTATCCTGCAGACTGCCTGCATCAATCTTTACATTCTGAAGGATCGTTTCAAAGGTTGTATGACGACAGTGATCAGACCAGTAGGTATCCAGTACCTTCAGCTCTGTCAGTGTCAGATCACGCTCTTCCTCTTCCCTGAAGTATTTCTGAATATGCTGTACATCCGCCAGCGTCATAGCCAGCCCCTGTTCACTGCGCAATGCCTCCAGACCTGCTTCATCCAGATCACGGAAGCCACTTAAAACAGGTACCGGTTCAATCTCCACATCCTCCTCATACCCAAGTACGGCAAGATCCTTTTCTCTCATCTCTACCGGGTTGATCAGGTATTTCTTGACAGCCTGAATTTCTGCATCTGTAACACTGCCCTCCAGAATGACGATACGTCCGCTTTTGATTACAACATCCTGCTTGTTATTCAACAGCATCAGACACTGTTGTGCGCTGTCCGCACGCTGATCATACTGTCCTGGCAGGCATTCATATGCAATGAAGGTTTTTCCCTTCAGATCAATTTCATCAAAAACCTCATCCGTTACTTTCTCACTCAGAACCTTTTCTTTCAGAAGCTCCATGTCATGTTTATCCCCATGGAATACATCATATACGTTATACATCTGTACACCCTGCAATCCTGCAAGATTCAGATTCTGCTTCAGTTCATGAAACAAAGAAGCGGATTCCACCTGAAATGCTTCCTTTTTCTTCACAAATACGCGATAATTCATAGTATATTCACCTTTCCCTATTCCACTTCAATCACGGAATCTTTGATTACTTTTTCTGCCATGGAAGCCTTGAATGCGACCATTTTTTCAGCCATTGCTTCATCGCTTAACGCAAGCATCTGTGCTGCCAGAATAGCGGCATTCTTTGCGCCTGCTTTTCCGATTGCAACTGTTGCGACCGGTATTCCTCCAGGCATCTGGACAGTGGACAGCAAGGAATCCATTCCACCCAGTGCACTTGTTTGAATCGGAACGCCGATTACCGGCAGTGTTGTGCTGGATGCGATAACTCCACCCAAATGAGCAGCTCCGCCTGCAGCCGCAATAATAACCTTGATTCCACGATCCTTGGCACCTTCTGCCAGTTTGATAACTTCATTCGGTGTCCGATGGGCACTTAATGCGTGTGCTTCAAAAGGAATACCGAATTCCTTCAGCTGGTTGAAACAGTTCTCCATTGTTGGCAAGTCGGAACGGCTTCCCATTAAAATACTGACGACAGGTTTGATTTCACTCATTTGTTTTTCCTCCTTGAAATAAAAAAATACATATCGTTTTCACCAATATGTACACTAAAAACCGTTAAATTGTGTAATTGTTATAGCGTATCTTCTTAAGACCATAAGTAAGACCTCCTATAAAAATTATAAAGACGCACCTGCCTGCAATATAAAAAGCAAACAAGTACGTCCCAGAACAAAAAGAAAGAGTAATTGTTTGCTTGTAGCCCGTTCGTTTACGGTGAACGGCTAGAAACTCCCTGACCTTATTACAGGGTATATACAAGCATGTATGTCAATACATGTCTATTTTACTAGAAACCTGATTTTATTACAATAGATAAAGTGAATTTTCTTATCTGATTTTCTCAATTTCGGATTCCTGAGGAAACTACGGGATATGTATGCGGTTTATTCAGAATATAGGCGTATTCTTTTTCATGCTTTGTAACTATATACTTTCAAAATTATCCTATCCAATTTATTTATCATATCGTATTATATCAACTCCATACGCATCCTATATCCATAAAAAGCATTTTCTTGCATCTTTATTATGATAATTTTTGGATCATAAGACGCAATAAAGAGGTTTCAGAGAACATTATAATTTCGACTAACAAATAAGCGATGAAAAATAGCAAACAATTATTTAAAAAAACCGTGAAACCAGACTTTCTAGTTATCACAGCTTTTTTTAATGTAAAGCATTCAAATATCTTTCAAGGATGTAATTACACAGGACTTTTTATGGAATGCTATTCCATATCCTATAATATCTTCATAGCTATCTGCATACAATCCCTCTATATATTTCTGATTTTTGATTTGTTCACAAGCCTTTTCTGCCATCGGCTTTAGGTCTACAACCTGTCAAAATACCTTTTTCTAAAGCATCATTTGTTTTAAGGGCTGCACTAAACACATGCCTGAGAAAGTCTACCATTTCATCATAGTAGCCATTCAAATATGCAGTCTGTAAAGGAACATCACGCCATGGGCGGGCGCGCCTATTCATCAATCAGAATAATGACTTTTTTCTGAAAATGCAGTTGCATACAAATACTGATTTTAAACAAAGCATCCATTAAGTTGCTTATGGTTGAGGTCTCATTTTGATACTGTGTCAACAAATTTTTCTGTGCAGTATTTAACATTGGACTATTCAGCAATTCCGAATTTGCATTAACAATGTCTGAAATTATAAAACTGAATTTCTCAATCTGCATCTTATAATCAGCTCTTTTCATATCCTTTAAGGTGATAAATACAACTGGATATGCATGCTGATGAAGCAAAGCATCACAATCATTTGAAATTTCAAGATTATCAAAAAGATACGCATTCTCTTTCTCTTTCATAGAAAAGAAATAATATAGCACGCCTGGGCGGGCAGCGCCTACTCATATTTAATGTTTTTCCCGCTACTAGCGCGCCTCTTGTCGGATACCAAAGGTATCGCGATACTATTCTGTGAAACCGACGCGGTCTTGTGTACAGTGCAACTTTTTCATTAAGCACTTCCTTAATGAATAGGGTTTTATCAACATAATAATAACCTTCATCTATCATAGTTTGAAGTTCTCTATACCAATTGGCAAACAATTCATTCTCCCTTGTGTGTTTATTATACCACGCTATGAATCACGAACAAAAAGAAAATGGCATGGATAGAACAAGCTATGCAATAGAAACTTCAAGTTAGGATTTCCTTATCATACCTGAAAATATTTTCGTCCTACAGCAGTGAAATCTGACGGATATGCTTATCCTCCCGTATCGTAATCTTGTCCTCTTCATCAAGGTGTCCCAGCAGGACGCTGCTTTGCGGATCATGGAGCTTCATTCTTTCCGCAATCTGTTTTTCATTATAATTGGCATAGCAGTACCGACAGCCGTGCGGACAACAGTTATAATCACCGATATCAACCGTCGGCATGCAGCCACAGACAGATCGCACACCCTTTCCCTGAATATGATCCAAGGAATGCTGTACCAGTCTCTCAAGCTTTTTACGATCCATACAGAGTCCCTTGTGAATATGATAGGGGGAAAGATCAATATCCTCTGCACATGTTTGTACATGTACAGCATAGCGCTCAGCGACACTGCCCAGTGCCTTTCCGACATCCAGCATATCCTGTCGGCGCATTTCCTGTAGCTGCATACGCTTCTGATTGCCTGCCGTATTCTTATACATATCCACAAATGAAATGATAATTGTGTCCACATAGCTCTCCAACTGGCTGCACAGCTTTTCAAATGCCCGCCGATGGTACTCCACGGTATACTTGGGAGTAAGCAGGATCGGGTCATAGCGAACGATTATACGATCCTTTCCCAGTCGCAGTGACATTTCTCTTACCGCATTTACGATTTCCTTTTTGGATGCTACATGTTCCTCGATATCCTCATGATAAGGTGTCAGCGTAATCTGAAACTGATAGGGAAAGGGTACTTCCTCCAGTCTGTTCATCATGGGAATCGGATTTTTTGTACAAAACAGAATACCATCAATATTTTGTTCATTCAGATAAATACGACTGATTTGATGAGGATTGAACGGGTTTCTAACATCCACGAAGCCTTCCTGAAGCCGATTGAAAAACCATGTGCTGTAGAATGCCGGTATATCACAGCGTCCGCTTACAAAAAGTATCATGCTATCCCTCATTTCTTTTCTTATACTATACCATAACCTTCATTCGAACTGCACGAATTTGGTTTCTATGATGTATATTCTGATTTACATATTCCTTCGAATACTGAAAAGATGTGAAAATTGTAAAATTGAAATTATAAATGGTTGGTAAAGCTGCAAAACTACGTCATTATAAGGGTGGAAAAGTTACAGGAAGCTGAGAAGTACTGAACGATAACAATGACTCTGATGAAGGAATTATGTATGGGAATAAGCGTTCATGGTGACTTGTCCCAGACAGACAGACAACAACAGGCGTGTTTGATTTTGTCATATATAACAGCTCCGTATCTCCATGATAGTAATTCAGAAAAGCAGCAGGAAAAAAACGGCACTTTTTACAATGTCTTACCGGATTTAGAAGATGGTATTCAGGATGCAGCTTTTAAAGTCAGAATGCGAAGATAATTACAAAAAGCGATTTACCGATTATATTTTTTGAACTGAAAAAAGCTAAAAAAACGATATACAAAGTGAATACATCGGATTACGAAAAGCGTAAAAGCAGACCGCAATACCCGGTCTGCTTATCTATTTCATGCTAATGTAATATGCTTCTATTTACATGTATCAAGTATTTCCTTCATGCGCTTCGCAAGCCCTCTGCATTTCTCACTGCTTAGGGAGCACACCGCAACACGAATGCCCTTATTTACCTTTACTGTATAAATATGCTGCTTCATCAGGCTTTCGTGGAAAACATCACGCAATGCATTGTCCTCGATTCTCACAGTTACGAAGAAGCCCTCTTTATAAGGATAGTAATCCAATCCGCAGGCATCTGCTTCTTCTGTAAAGATGTCACTTCTCTTTTTCAGAAGCTCCACATACATCGCCTTTTCCTTCATATATGCATCATAATTGGTTGTTGTAACATATGTGAAATTTTCCATAGCAGCATTTGGCACATTGCTCCAGGTAGCTCTGGCCGCCTTCTCAAATACGATTTCCACATCGCGTACGGCTTCCTTTGTCTGTGCTAACAGAATAGCGGCACCACAACGCAAGCCATAGGAGGTCAGCGCCTTGCTGCAGCTGAAGGCAATTACAGCCATAACATTTTCTGAAAAATCATTAAATGTCTTTATATAATTTCGGCAATGCTCTAAATCATAAGAAAAATCAATATAAGCAATGTCATTGAGAAGCACCACCGGCACTTCCTTTCCACATTCGTTCAGGAATGCCACAATCTCCTGCCATTCCTCCATACTCATAGAGTAACCAGTTGGATTATGACATGGATCATTGATTACCAGCAGCAGCTTCTTCTGCGTTTTCATAACCTCACGGCAGGCTTCCTTTAAGGACTCTACATTGAAATGATCTCCCTCAAACAGAGAATAGGTTTTCACCTTCAGATTATCCATGGTCGCCATCAGCCTATAGCTGCCCCATGCGATTTCAGGGAGAATAACTGTTTCCCCTTCATCCAGTATTTCCTGCATGGTGATCGCTACTGCCCCGGTTCCCCCCGGTGTGGCAATCACACTGTGTGCCAGAGTTGAGCCCGTGCCGCCTACGATCCATTCATAAACCTGCTTACGGAAAGAATCATTGCCGACAAAGCTGGCCGCGTAGGCAGCCTTTGTTTCCTTTGCTATTTCGTTATAAGGTGTAAACACGCTGTCAAAGGCAACGATGTTCCCTTCTTCATTATATAAAGAGCCGATGGTCGCATCGACAACCTGCTCTGCACCGATGGCAGCCTTGGCTTCCTTTGCCTTTTTCACAATAGCGAATACTGTATCTTCGATTGGCGCCTTATTGACGTTCTGTTTCACAAAACTCATATTCATCCCTGCTTTCTTTCATCATTTTGATATGCTCCGAGTATCTTTACCTCTTCACATGCTTCCTTTAAATCGTGGATCAGATGCTGTTCCTTTGCATCCTTCAGATTTCCTTCTATTTCCACATAGAAATAGTATTCCCATGGACGTTCCTTTATCGACCTGGACTTAATACTCTGCATGTTAAATCCATACTGAGCGATAATATTCATCGCATGTACGAGTGCACCTGCCTTGTGGTGTGTTGTAAAAGCGAGCGAGAAGCGATTGCCCTGCTGTATCAGCTGTTTACTGATGATGATGAAGCGTGTCGTATTCTGTTCACTTGTATTGATATCCTCCGCAAGTATATCCAGACCATACAGCTCTGCATTTTCCTTCGCGGCAATGGCAGCCTTGGATTTATCATTTTCTTTCGCAACATACTCTGCCGCAAGCGCAGTGTTCGGATATGGTATCAGCTCATAGCCGCGTCCCTCTAGAAATTTCTTTGACTGATATATCGCCTGATCCTTGGAATACACCTGTTTGATATCCGCTAGAGATGCTCCCTTTACACCTAGCAGATTCTGTGATATCTGCAAATCGTATATATCATTGATATATACATCATAACGCATCAGAAGATCCAGTACCTCTCCCACTTCACCAGTATATGAATTTTCAAACGGAATGACTCCATAGGCCACTTCCCGCTCCGTTACTGCATGAAATACGTCTTCAAAGGAGGCATAGCTTTTCTTTCGGTGATCCAAAAACACCCGCTCAGCAGCAATATGGGAAAATGCTCCTTCTGTCCCGGAATAACCGATAAGATCCCGGTTGATGATCGATCGCTGATATTTTCTAGAGATTGCCATCATTTCACTGATAAATTCTATGTAGCTGTCCCTGTATTCCTCACGCTGGATAAATGCTGTATTATGTTCAATAACATACTGTTCTCTTGATGTATCCAAAACCTTCATCTGATGCGCCTGTTTGTAACGGATAACATCTTCAACCGCCTGCATGCGCTGTTCAAAAAGTTTTGCCATTTCCTCATCAATCGCATTGATCCGTTTTCGGGCATCATCCAATAAACTCATAAACTCACCCCTGTTTCCTCAATATTATACAATATTTCCATTTAAGTTCCTATCATAAATCCAAAACTTACATAAATTTATGAAAAGTTTTACAAATTGTGTGCAAATAGTATCATCCAAAACTCATTGTGCTGTAACGGATAGCTATATAGAGTCCTCCTATACCGTCTTAACTCTGTCATCAGCAATAGCGGCATCATGTTTTCATTACATTTTCATAAACTGAAATTATTTTCATAAATTTGTGTTTTTTTCTTGTAATTATGCATAAAGTATATTATCATATTGGTAATTGGAGTGATTTGACCATGATACAGAAAGCATACTTTTATTACTTTGAATAGTCCGTTATAAAGCCATTGAAGAAGTCATGGTTATTTTCACTTTATAACGAGCACACAAAAGCATCTGCGATACACACAGGATGCTTTTTTTTCATAAAAGGGAGGATATTGTTATGAAATTACACGTTGATTTAAAGGAGAACGGATATGACATCCTGATGGAACACGGGATACTGTATCGTTTAAATGACTATATTGATTTAAACCGCAAGGTGATGATTGTTACAGACAGCGGCGTACCGGAGGCCTATGCAAATATCGTACGGGAACAATGTAAGAAAGGGTATGTGCATGTCATAGAACAGGGGGAGGATTCCAAGGACCTTGCCGTCTTCAAGGAAATCAATGAGGATCTGCTGGCACACAAGTTTTCCAGAAAGGATTGTGTAGTCGCTCTTGGAGGAGGAGTTGTCGGTGATCTGGCAGGTTATGTGGCAGCCTCCTATATGCGGGGAATCGACTTCATACAGATACCGACAACCACACTTTCACAGATAGACTCCAGTATTGGTGGAAAGGTTGCTATCAATCTGGATGAGGTTAAAAATATCGTCGGTGCCTTCTATCAGCCGAAAATGGTCTTTATCGATCCGGAAACATTGCATACGCTTCCCAGAAGACACTATATCAACGGCCTGATGGAAGCACTGAAAGCCGGACTGATCTATGATGCCTCCCTGTTTGCATTGTTTGAGCATGGAGATATTGAAAAAGATCTGGATACGATTATTGAAAAAGCTTTGTATGTGAAAAAGAGTGTTGTCGAGCAGGATGAACGGGAACAGGGACTGCGTAAGATTCTGAACTTCGGTCATACCATCGGACATGCCATTGAAAGCTATTATCACCTGAGTGAGTATCTGCACGGGGAATGTGTTGCTTTGGGAATGCTGTATTTTATCGAGGATGAACAGCTGAAGCAGCGTGTTATAAGCGTGTATGAGCGTCTGGGTATCCCCACACATGTGGACTTTGACCCGGAAGCGGTATATCAGCTTTTATGCAGAGATAAGAAAGCGGACGGTGATCATGTAACGATCGTTCATGTTCCAAAGGCAGGAACAGCGGAACTGATAGAAACCCCGCTTGATGAAGTACGTACTATATTGAAAGGAACACAAGCATGAAAAATACATTCGGACATAATTATTCTGTGACAATTTTTGGAGAAAGCCATGGGGAAGCCATCGGCTGCGTGATTGACGGTCTTGCGCCGGGAATTAAACTGGATATGGATTTTATAGCCTCCGTCATGGAAAAGCGAAAAGCAAAGGGCAGAATATCCACACAGCGAAAAGAGGCAGATGAGCTGCATATCGTCAGTGGCTATTTCAATGGTCATACAACCGGTACACCGTTGACGATTCTCATTGAAAATACAAACACAAGAAGTCATGATTACGAAAAGACGAAATATCGGCTGCGCCCTTCTCATGCAGACTATACTGCCAATGAAAAGTATATGGGCTGGCAGGACCATCGCGGTGGCGGTCATTTCAGCGGCAGAATCACTGCGCCGCTGGTAGCGGCAGGTGCAATCGCTATGCAGGTACTGAAGGAAAAGGGAATTCTGATAGGAAGCCATATTCAGAAAAGCAGAACCATAGAGGATATTCCGTTTTCTGAGAATATAGAGGAATTACAGAAACAGATGGAACGTGTCAATACAATGGATTTTGCGGTACTGGATGATACAGCAGCTGCAGATATGAAAGCGATGATAGAGGAAGCGGCAAATGAAGGCGACAGTGTGGGCGGTATTCTGGAGAGCTGTATTCTGAACGTTCCGGCAGGTCTGGGAGAACCGTTCTTCGATTCGCTGGAAAGCACACTGAGTCATCTGTTATTCAGTGTTCCAGCGGTAAAGGGAATTGAATTCGGTCTGGGCTTTGGATTTTCGGATGTGTATGGAAGTGAAGCCAATGATCCGATCACCTATGACAAGGGATTTCATACCGCTACAAATAACAATGGTGGAATCAATGGCGGGATTTCCAATGGAATGCCGATTCGCATCCGTACGGTTATCAAGCCGACAGCGTCTATATATAAGGAACAGAATACGGTGGATTTAAAGACTCACGAAGCAGTGAAGCTTCAGATTCAGGGGCGTCATGATCCGGCAATTATCCATCGGGCAAGAATCGTCGTGGACAGTGTGCTTGCCATCGGCATTCTGGATCAGCTGATGGAGCGATCAGCAACCCTGACAATGAAATAAAAAAAACACCGGCACAGTAACATATATAAGAGGAGGAAGCAGATATGATTATCACAATGAAGAAAAGTGCAACAAAAGCAGATATTGAGCATGTCATGAAGCAGCTGAAGGATAAGGGACTTCAGATTCATGAGAGTATTGGTGAAAACCTTAATGTCTTCGGCGTTGTTGGAGATACATCACAGGTTGACCCGAAGCGCATTGAGGCGAACAAGCATGTGGAAAGTGTTGTCCGCGTATCATCCCCGTATAAGAAGGCAAGCCGGATGTTTCATCCGGAGGATACGATAGTAGAGGTAAACGGCATTCACATCGGTGGAAAGGAAAAAATCGTTGTCATTGGCGGTCCCTGCTCTGTTGAAGGGAAAGATATGATTTGTCATATCGCTCATGAGGTAAAGGATGCAGGAGGAATGATGCTTCGTGGGGGAGCCTACAAGCCAAGAACAAGTCCGTATGCATTTCAGGGTATGGGAACAGAAGGAATTCTCGCGCTTGCACAGGCAAGAAAGCAAACCGGGCTTCCTGTTGTTACTGAGCTGATGAGTGCCGATAAGCTGGATGAATTTGTAGAGCATGTCGATGTCATTCAGATCGGTGCCAGAAATATGCAGAATTTTGACCTTTTAAAGGCTGTTGGAAAAACAAACAAGCCGGTACTGCTGAAACGTGGACTGGCCAATACGATTGAAGAATGGATCATGTCCGCAGAGTATATTCTTTCTGAAGGAAATACGAATGTCATGCTGTGTGAGCGCGGTATCCGCACCTTTGAACCTTATACACGAAATACCCTCGATTTGAGTGTAGTTCCTATTATCAAGAAAAAAACACATCTTCCGATTATCATTGATCCAAGTCATGCGACCGGTGATTGGGAGCTGGTGGAGGCAGCTTCGCTTGCAGCAATCGCAGCAGGGGCCGACGGACTGATTGTGGAGGTACACGATCATCCGGAATGCGCATGGAGTGATGGCGCACAGTCTCTCAAGCCGGATAACTTTAAAGAGCTGATCCGCAAGGGAAAGGCTATCGCAGGTGTAATCGGGAGGGCGATGTAAATGAAAGCCCATATAGCACCATCCATCTGCAGTGGTCATGTTGTCATTCCGCCAAGTAAAAGCATGGCACATCGTGCGATTATCTGTGCCTCTCTGGCGAACGGCACCAGCGTCATAAAAAACGTTGCCTATTCGCAGGATATCAAAACCACGATTGCCGGCATGCAGCAGCTTGGTGCCGATATCCGCATAGAAGCAGATCAGGTTACTGTTACCGGAATCAAAGATTTTACAATAAAGAACAAAGAAGTGTTTTGCTGTGAATCCGGCTCCACTCTTCGTTTCTTCATTCCGATTTTCTCTCTCTGCAATCAGGAAATCACCTTCACCGGTCAGGGCAGACTGCTGCAGCGCCCGCAGAAGGTTTATGAGGATTTGTTCCACGCGCAGGGGATCACCTTCCGACAGGAAGCATCCGGTATCACGATCCGTGAATGTCTGAAATCCGGTGATATTACATTACAAGGTGATGTCAGCTCACAGTTTATCAGCGGATTGCTGTTCACACTGCCACTCCTGCAGGAGGATTCCACCATTCACATCCTTCCGCCCTTTGAATCCAGAAGCTATGTTGATCTCACGCTGCAAATGCTGAAAACCTATGGCATACAAGCTTCCTTCAAAGATGATCTGACCATTCATATTCCGGGCAATCAGCAGTATACAGCATGTGACTATACGATCGAAGGAGACTATTCCCAGCTTGCCTTCTTTGCTGTGCTTGCCGCATGCAATCATGATCTTACCATTACCGGTGTTCATCACGATTCCAGGCAGGGAGATAAAAAAATTCTCTCGATACTGAAGGACTTTGGTGTACGCATTGAAGAGGTAAAAAACGGCTACCATATTTATAAAAGCAGCCTGCATGGCTGTAGAATCGATCTTGCGGACTGCCCGGATCTCGGACCGATCCTAACTGTCCTTGCTATGTATTCCCCGGGAAATACCAATATCTACAATGCAGGCAGACTGCGTATCAAGGAAAGTGACCGCATTGAAGCAATGGAACAGGAGCTGCGCAAATTCGGTGTGGATATTCATTCCACAGAGGATGAAATCTTTATTACCGGCAACTCCTCCTATACCTGTACGAGCGAGCTTTCCTCCCATAATGATCACCGTATCGTTATGGCACTCAGTGTCGCAGCAGCCTGCAGCAATACCTCCTGCATCATTGATGGTGCTCAGGCAATCCAAAAAAGCTATCCTACATTCTTTGAAGATTTACAGTCCATTGGTGGAAAGGTGGAGCTGCTATGATACAGGAGAATACACGATTTCTTATTGTCGGATTAGGTCTGATCGGTGGCAGCTATGCCATGGGCTTAAAGAAAAACGGCTATCATGTTGATGCCATTGAAATCAACCAGCTCAGCATTGACTATGCAATCAAGCATAACATCATCGATCGCGGTTCAACATTTGATATTGACTATATAAAGGAAGCTGATATCATAATAAGCGGACTATATCCAAATATGACGGTAGACTGGATAACCACCTATCAGAAATATTTCAAGCCCGGTGCTCTGATTACAGATGTAAGCTCTGTGAAAACAGGTGTTGTAGAACCCATTCAGAAAATCATTCGCAGGGATGTGGAGTTCATAAGCTCCCATCCAATGGCAGGTAAGGAAGTCAGCGGAGTAAAATTCGCAGACGATTCCATCTTCCATATCGCCAACTTCATTATTCTGCCTACAGAAAGCAATACGAAGGAAGCAGTTGCGACCATGCGCCAGTTTGCCGAAATACTCGGATTCAGTAATATCTCCGAGCTGACCGTTGCACAGCATGATGAAATGATCGGCTTTGTTTCACATCTGACACATGCTATTGCGGTTTCTCTTATGAACACCAATGACAACACCCACCTGGTAGAATACACCGGTGACTCCTTTCGTGATCTGACAAGAATTGCGAAAATCAACGAGAATCTGTGGAGTGAGGTATTCTTTCTGAATAAAGAGAACCTGATTCGGGAAATTGATGATTTCATACAGGAGGTCAATCATCTGAAAGCAACCCTGGAGCAGGATGATGTGGAGGGGCTAAAGGAGCTGTTTATTCAATCTACCGCAAGACGTAAGCTCTTTGACCGATAGGAGGTATCCGTATGGAACATGAGCCGTATCTGGAAGAGGAACATAAAGATCAGCTATGCAAAGAGGACTGTAAACGTATAGCCGGCTCTCTGCTTTTCTACTATATTTTATTATTTGCCTGTGCCTTTACCTTAGGAATCATAAGCAGTGCATACATCATGTCAGGCGCTTCGCAAACAGAGCTTGAAACAATCACAAACATCTTCAGTATGATAGCAACCTGCTTTGTAACGATTTTAACGCTTGTAATATATAAAAAGAAGCTGCATGTAACAATACCGTACTCTCTATGCAAGGAGTGGAATTTTCTTTCCATCCTTCGCTATACGATTATCGCTATGGGATTGTCTGGAGCAGCAGGAATCCTTATACAGCTGATAAATCAGATCCTCATCCATTTTGGCTGGGTCATGACAACGCCGGATTTCTCCATGAAGCCGGATATCGCCTACAATCTAAGCATTGTACTCTCCGCCTGTATCATTGCGCCGATCATGGAAGAGCTTCTCTTTCGCGGATTGATACTGCAAACGCTGAAAAGATATGGAAATGTCTTCGCTATTCTTGTGACAAGTCTGCTGTTTGCATTGCTGCATGGAAATCTTCCGCAGAGTGTCCCTGTTTTTGCTCTCAGTATGATGATTTGCTATGTTGTTTTAACGTCGGGTAGTATCCTGCCAGGTATAGCGATTCATTTTCTGAATAACGCTTTCGCAATCATGGAAGTCTCACTGCTTTCAGACAATGGCCAGATTTCTACAGTCTTTCTTATACTGGAAGCGCTGTTTCTACTGTATGCGATGTTTACTCTCTATCAGAAAAGACTGATCATACGGAATTATATAATTCATAACAGAGGTTCCCGTGTTCGTACCTTTTTCAGTAACTGGATATCGATCCTCTTTCTGGTCTTATGTGTTTTCATTATGATTACAAGCTTTCAACGAACATAAAACAAGGATGCGCCTGCCTGCACACTCACGACAGAAAGGAGCATCCCTTTTATTTCTTTCTTCGCGGACATGTGTATAACAGAATTGATAGCCGCAGTATGCTGTTATGATTTGAGTTTCTCAATTCTGCATGAACCATAAAGCGGGTATGCAGTTTATCAAGTGAAATCATGGAACGATCCCTATGTATCACAAGGGTGAACATACAGGAAGGAAAATTGCTAAGCAGTATGGAATACCTCTGTTTCAATGCTGCTTCCAGTGAAAACACTTTTTTCTATTGCAGTTTCATACTATCGTGTCCATACTATAGGCAGGAGGTGATCGCATGGAGAATTTTCTGAATGCGACGGCATGGACAATGGCTGAGCCAAAGCCCTATGGACTATTTCATATCGTTATGCTGCTAGTTGGTATCCCTGTGTCTATTGCGCTGGCATGGAAGCTGCGCAGGGTGAGTGATCGCAGCTATCACCGTATATTGTTTGCTATTGCAGTTATTTTACTGCTTTCCGAATTATACAAGCAGCTCTTTCATTTTTATGTTATGGATAACAAAACCTATGACTGGTGGATTTTCCCTTTTCAGCTATGCAGTCTTCCTATGTATCTTTGTGCAATTCTTCCCTTTATGAAAAAAAGCAGATGGCTGATTCCTCTGGAAACCTTCCTGATGGATTTCAATCTGCTTGGCGGTCTTATGGCGCTGCTGGTTCCGGATGGCCTCATGCATCCTTATATCACCTTGACGCTGCATGCCTTTGTCTGGCACTTTCTTCTTCTGTTTGTCAGCTTTTTCATCGGCTTTTCAAGACACGGTGATACCTCTCTTTCAGGGTTTATAAAAACCCTTCCGATTTTACTTATCTGCATAGGAGCTGCCACACTGCTCAATGTTTTATTTCATTCCTACGGGGATATCAATATGTTTTATATCAGTCCTTACAAAATCACTACCCAGCCTGTATTCTCTCAAATTATGAAGCGTACCGGCATATGGATAGGCAATCTCCTTTATATCACGGCAATGTGTATCGCTTCCTTTCTCATTCACAGAATGTTTGCCACGATTCGTCGAAGCTGCGAGAAATGAGCCGATACCCTCCATCTGTACAAAGCTTCCACACCTCATCACTATTCAAACGGTTATGTAAGACACGCTGTACATTGCAGCGATCACTTTTTTCATAAAAAACCTCTGCCTGCTCATTGCTTAGCCCGCCGCGGCTTTTTCTGTCAATGAGTCTGTCACGCAGCAGGTTTTCCTCCGCTTGAATAAACACACAATAGTCGCATAGTGCAGAAAGGGAGCGATAGGGTTTCTCGTCCAACAGAAGATAATTACCTTCCACAAGAAGAATACTGCCTGTAATATGCAGCCTATGCTTCAGCGGCTCATGCAGATTACGGTCATATACCGGCCACCAGGTATCGCTTCCTTTTGTTTCCTTTATCAATGCATACATTGCTTCTGCATCAAATGTTTCCGGAGCACCTTTTAGTTCCTTTAGTTTTTTTCCATCCTGAAAATGGTTATCGAGCCAGGCATTCGTATAATGAAATCCATCCATACCGGCATACTGCATATCCATACAGCCCAATTCTCTGGCGAACTGACAGAGTGCTATCGCAAGTGTGGATTTCCCTGTTGCAGGAGGAGCCGCCAGAAAGACTATGAGTCTTTTTCCTGATTCCTTTTGCAGCTGTATGACATGTTGAAGAAATGGCATAAATACTGTTTTGATATCCTCTTCCTTGTATTTTGCCTGTATGTCATACCCATTCACGTTGATTGTTAACATTCGTATGCCCATCGTATCACCCTTTTTTTCATTATAAGGGGTTTTTGATTATTTTCAAAGTAAATACTTAGATCTTTTTATATTGCATGCAGCTCTCATTTTATGCAAAAAGACTTGCCTGAAACAATCTTAATAATGCTTAAATGGAGTTTAATCCCTATAGACGGTATGCTATGATGATTACGGTTGAAATGATTACTGATGATTACACAGCTGTATACAATATATTTTCAGAGGCTGTAGATCGCAGTCAGGTATTCATAGAAAGGAAAATCATGAATTTAGAGAAAAAGTACCGTATTATTAAAATCTCTTTCATCCTCGTATCCTGCTTGTTTTTTACCGTGCTGTATGCCATAGGCACCTATGTCAGTGAACGCAAGGAAGAGCATCGATTCGCAAAAGGTATTCGTGGAACCTATACCAGTGCCGATAGCTTTACGAATATCAGTCTGGATGATGAGGATCAGCTTTATTATTTATCTGGTGATCGTGTATCTCATGGTACATATAAAAAGCTTAATGAACAGGTTTTCAAGCTGCTATCCGGGCATTTGAAGGATGCCTACATCGTTAAGGATTCCAATGGCGATATCATTCTTATCGAACAGGATACGTCTGCCGCCAGATTTAAAAAATACGATAATCATATTACCATTGTATCGGAATGAGAAATCTAAACTGCATGATTGCATGCGTATGTTTTCACAGACCGCATGCAGAAGGGAGATATCTCCTTTTTTGCTTACAGCTGTTTTTATACGATTTGGAATCAGTGGATATGAATTGTAAGCCGCTTCTAATTCGTGTATAATAATGCAACATAAGTTTTTTTGATTAAATAAGGTTTTTCTTATATATTTGTTAGACTATCGTTAAATTATAATTCTTATATGTATTTTCCATTATTATTTGCAATGCAGATAAAAAGGCGGAAACCGCCTTTAAACCTTACTGAAATCAAGCCCTAAGATATTACAAATCCGCAAACATATAAATGCGCTTGAATCATTAAAATGTTCTTCACAATATAAATAATCTTCCTCAGTTAATTTAAGTATATCAGCCATGCAACACGCTGATATGCCAATTCTTTCTCTTGCTACTCTGACTATTGGTTCCATCTTTATATCTCCCTGCTATGCATCTCCCTGAGCAAAGAGAGTTTTTTCCTTGCTGGCATCCAACTCCTTGTAATCGTTCAAGGAGTGTCTTATTCCTTTATGTGAAAACATATAACATCTTCCAGTAGCGGCTCTGATGATATCTATTTCACGCACCGCAGTTACTGTATCGTGGTGGTGTGAATTAAACCATTCTGCCACATCATCTTGAGTGAGTATTTTTAAATCACTCATACTGATCACCTCTTTTCTGATAAGCAAGAATATCAATGATAGTGTTTATCCGTTCCTTTTCTTCTGCTGATTGTTCCTTTCTAAGCCGTTTTACAAGTGTAAATTCAGAAACTCCCATAGCTTCGGCTAATTCGTATTGAAACACTCCCGCTTCTTTCAATTTGGTTTTAATTTCTGTATTTCTACAATTTGTCATTATGTTCTCCTTTCCTTGACTTGTTGCTATTGTTGTAGTATATTGAAAGAAACATTACGTTTCCCTCAACAGCAATTACAACACAAGTATATAAGGAGACATCGTTCTTGTCAATGCGGGAAATGTATGTTTTCCCTCAATTTACAAGAAAAAGGTGAGAAGAATATGCTAGAAAATCTAAAAAAGGAAATGGATAGGCAAGGCGTAAAAGTGAAAGATATAGCTAATTTATTAGGTTTAAAAAGTCCAGCTGTTTCTAAAAGAATTTATGGAACTGTACAATTGCAGGAAAGTGAAAAGTATGAAATTGCAAAGTTTTTGAATGTGAAAAAAAGTGAGTTTTTATTTAGAAACACAGGTTATTCTCCTTCAAAGAAAGAATATAGTAAAACAACTTTTTCCGAACGCTTTAGTATGTTGCTAGAAAAAGATGGAAGAACTCAGAAAGAAATTTCAAAATTATTAAACGTAAATGAAAGAACTATAAGTGATTGGAAAAACGGTAAACAAAATACAAATTTAGAAATGTTAAAAAGAATTTCAAATACACTAGGTGTAAGTTTTGCTTATTTAAGTGGTGAGAGTGATTTCTATCCTAACACAGTTAATTATCTAGATGAAAGTTTACATAAATACAGAGAGCGAACTAATGATATAAAAGAGGCGGTCAATGCTTATCTTATGCACATTAATTTTGATATCAGAAAATTAAATGCTATAGTAGACAATGATCCTTTCTTTGATCATGAAAAATCTTTTTATGCATTCTTTAAAGAGCATCGGGATCAATACGAAGAAATTGATAAATTAAAAGAAGAAATAAAAGAATATGAGAAAAAAAGAGCTAATGAGCTTGGCTTTAACATAGATTTTGATTCTATAGATGATTTTACAGAAGATGAAGAAAAATTTTTCAGTTTAATAGATAAAGAAGATTACTTAAATGAAAAATATAAAGAAATAGAAAAATTGGAAATCAAACTACACGAGGAACACGAGAAATCTTTTGATAAAAAACATGAACAGGCTGAACGTATAAAGGAATTTTATAATGAGCTCCCTGATAAAATCCTCACTATAGTTGAAAATGAATTATCAGATATTATAGATGAATATCATATTTTTGATGAAAAAAGTAGAATTAAACATAATTACAATTTCAGAATATCATATTTAGAGAAATCCTTGTTTGAACTTGAAGTGCTCCATGATGACATAAAAAATATGGATACGGATGAATATAGCAGTTCTATAAAGAGTATAGCGCCTTTCTCTGAAACTCCTATCTATGAATTTAAACATAGGTTTGGTCTTCGTTTGCATAAATATAAAGAAGCCATAAAAGAAAGGGATGCAGTTCTAATTTGTTTAAACGAAGATATTACAGAATTAAAAAAGAATATCAATGATTTGAAAATCAATCTAAATAAGAAATGATATATAGAAGCGTCTACTGGCAATAGATGTGCTTCAATACTTTATAATAACTGTTCATTCACTAAACTAACAAATTTGCAGAAGAATTCATCATGCTAACCCTTTCCCTTTCACCCTGCTTGGCAAATGGGCAACTGCGTACGAATTTCATCCGTAGTTCCTGACTAATAAGGGCTTTCCCGTTCAACATGAATGAAGAATGGGAAATCTCGCTCTGGTACTGAGGAATTTTAAGCAGTTTAAATAACGCCGCCAAAGGTTCGGACAATAATTCTGAACCCTGTCTGTTTCCCAGCGGCAGTTAACACTCTAATACAGCCGACGAATTTCATCGTTTGTTAATTTTCCCTTAACTTATACGCCGCCAAGCGTCCGTATAAAAGACGGCTGGTCACATGTCAGTGACGATGTGTCACTAAGATAAATTAAAGAGCCATACTATGAATGGCTCTCTTTATCTATTTCTTCTTAGGAAAGAATCGTCTATCTACAAATTTTCTCGTTGTTATAAACCATAATACCGATACAATAAAACTGGACACAAAGCGGATACCATAATTTTCTAAACTAGCTTTTGAATTGATCCAGAATATAATAGCCGCAAAAGGTATAAAGCATATAATATTTAACATTATACATTTTATTAGCTTAACTTTTTTTACTGAATCCATATGTAGTTTTCTCCGTAGTTAAGTAACCGCCTTGTTTCGTACTACCATTTCTCAATTTTATTTTATTATCTTTCCATTGAGAAACAGTCTTTATTTTTCCGTAATTTGACTTGATATATGCTATTTTAACCTTTTTACCTTTTGTAGATAATTTCGTGATTTGATATAGAAAATCCTGATCTAATATATCTTTAATTGAAATAGCAGTTGCTAAAGCTAATCCAATTTTAGATATTTTAGAAAATGCTGCTCCAAAAAGCCATGTTAATGCATTTTGAGCTCCACTTGACTGTTGTTTTGCTACATATAAATTTGCTAGATTTGCCGTAAGATAAGTTGTTGTGGTTTTTTGATTCACATAGATATTTGATAATGTATGATGTGTTTCTGCTGAATAATAACCTTTAGGAAGCGATTTAGTAGATTCAGTTATACTACGTGTCTGAACAGCTGGCTTTAGAAACTGTGATTGATTTACGGAACTCCAGTTAACAGTATAGTCGCTATTTAAATTCGATTTTTTGATCACATAGTCATCAACTGCTCCGATAATTGTATCATCCGGTAAGCTTCTAAATGCCTCTTCATCGTCAGGAGTAAACGTTGCCTGTACATCAGCGTTTGATTCAGCGGTTGTTTCAGCGGCGTGTATCCGCGGAGCACTGGAATTGATAAACGTTCCAGTAAGCAGTAAACAAAGTGTTGCGAGTAATAATTTTTTCATGTAACTCATCCTTTCGTATGCAGCATTTTTCTGCATACGAAAGTATAACAATAATTTACATATTTTGTAAACAAATCTGGGACAAGCGGTATCTCTCAGGTATTGAACGGTCATTTTCGTAATAAAAGACCACCATTAAGGTGGTCAAGTGCCGCAAAATACTGCCTAGGTATCTCTTTCTTTTTAATGGGCGGCAACGTAATCATTATATACCTCAATCAACTATTTGTAAATACATTGATACTATTTTATTAAATGTTATAAAACTTTACAAAAAAACCGGTATAGAACCGGTTCCCCATCTTTTTAGATGGATAGCATAAAGATACCTAGGCAGAAGCATATAATTATGCCAATATCATTCTATCATATTTCCTCCGTATGTAAATTCTAAATTATTTAATTTTCCTTAATTTTAATCCGATAATAAAAAGCCGGCTATAAGCTGGCTTTTGTCCCATTGTCACTGCATAAACTGTATGAAAGAGTGACTACGAAATTATATAGCATTTCTTCAAAAATTGCAAATCATTATCGTAGTAAAATATTGGAAGCTCGATGTTTAACAAAAAAAGGCTACTCTCTGGTGTGGAGAGTAGTTAAATCTGAAGGTATATAATATCTTAATTCTAATAAAAAATCAACAAAGATTATGTGATTTTGCAAAAATTTATTGATTTTTTTTGATTTTATCTTATAATATGTATGTGGATATAATCCATTTATGCTCATCTACCGTGATGTAGAAGGAGTTTCTGATTACGTCATTTAATTTATTAAATGGCGTTTTTTGTTTTTATATATCGCTATATTCTGCCTTATTATCTTCATATTTTTTAATATAATAGCTCTTTTTATTATAATCAACATAAAAACTTGAAATAATTAAATAATATTCTGTACGTTTCTCTATAACTAATAGAAAATTCTCATTCTCTAAATAAAAATGAATACGATCACTACCTTTATATTTTTCTATCCAAATCAAAATACCAGCACAACTCTCAATATTCACACCACAACACTCGCATCTACCAACATTTTCAATCATTTTCCTTATCCATCTAATTCTTTCGCACCTTTTAAAGTCAGGTTGCCTAAAAGTATTTTTGTCATATTTTCTATGCGTTAAGTGATAGAAACTTTCCTCTCTTTCTTTATACATCGGATGATACCTAAGTTTAACTGGTTTACCTTTAAGTTGTAATTCGCCATTATTTAGTAAATCCTCCTTATAAATATTATATATCTTTTCAAGATACATTTTATATTGTCCGCCTTCATAAGGCTCTAGTAAATCTGAATAGCATTTAGTCATAAAAATCAGCACTCCAGATAAGATAATTAAATTTAAAGTCCGTATAATAGCTACTTTTCGTTAAAGAATATCCGCTTTTCCCTTTTATTAATTCTATTATTTTTAGTTTGCTTTCGCTATACTTATGCCCCTCTATAAAATTTCTATTTACATACCCAATAGCACCGATTATTATATCGGTTAATTGCATTATTTCTACTTCATTAGAGCGTATTGGTTGTACTTTTGATATCATTTTATGCTGAAAATCACAAAATGTGTTACAGCAAACATCATGTAGTTTGTTTGCTTTTTTATTTGAAAATACATCTTTAATATCTATATAAATATTGTACGTACTCCCTTTCAAAAAAATATTCTTCAACATAGTATAATAAATTTTATAATACCAATCATCATGGGTTTGTGAATATTTTTTATGATTCAGATTAGTTTTATCTGCTATCACTGCTCTAAAATGTAAATCATTATTGCTGAAAAAATATTCAATCAATGCACGATAAACGTTAAAATTACTATTGGATATTTTCACCCATTTAAGTTCACCGTTTTTAGGTAGCCCATATCGTTCTTTTATGCTATAGATATCTTTATTAATTTTTTTTACCATCTTTTTAGGGCAATAAACAGCTCCAATAACCATAACATTACTGTTGTCATGTTCTAAATGACAGCTTTCATCACAATAAACATTATATTCAACCATTTCTTCTCCTCCTTACCTTTTACTGCAAAACAAAATTATTTATTTTGCTTGAAATTATAGAATAATTATACATCACTGTTTATTATAATTCATTTTTTTATTATTTGGCATTGTAAATGCAATTTTTTATTTTCATTAAAATGAAAATAATCATCAAAAAAAGTCCCTACCTCTCAGTCAAGAGAAGTAGGGTTATTTCATATATTAGACTTCACGCAGTGGACCAGCATACAACCAGATTTTACGATCTCCGACATTTGCCTGCACTGAATTTGTAGGTTTATCCACCGCAAGCACCTTAAATTTCTTGTCACATTTCCAGTAATCACCTACGCTGAAAACTTGTGACTTTGTTTTCTTACCGTTCTTATCACATTTGGTAAGTGGTCCCGCCTGAATGGAGTTACCGCCGTTCCCGGTCATCTCCTCGCACCAGATGCTATCCATGTTGGCCAATACCTGGTCTACGCTATGCACTCCTGGAATGACGAAGTATTCTCCTTTATGCAAAATCTGATCAGGCTGTCCCGGTTTCGCAGGCTTGGAAGGTTTCTTATGTTCTGCAGGTTTGTTCCCTGGCTTCTGCTCTGTGCTATTTGCTTTCAACTGGAAACCTTCTGCAATGCCGTCTACAATGCCCTGTGCGACGGATTCTTTGCTTGCCTGGTATTCGGCCATATCAGCCTTGTTGTCGATAAAGCAGGTCTCTAATAATGCTGAGCTGATGCCTAAACACTTGCATGTATAAATCACTAGCCAGTTTGTCACCTTGACACCGGAGCCACCACGCTTCACGAAGTGCTTTCCCAACTTGTTCATGATTGCCTGTTCTACATCGGTATACTGCTCACTGTCTGTTACAAATATTTCTGTTCCGTGTCCGGATCCATTGAATGCGTTAAAATGTACTTCCAGCACATAATCATACTTTCCGATTTTGAATGTACCGTTCTGCACATCATAGAATGCGCTGCGGTTTTCGTTGTACACATCCACAGTTGCATATTTTCTCAGCTTCGGCGCAATCAGGTTGACCAGCTCTCTGGTAAGGTTAGCTTCTTTGTATCCGCATCCGGAAGCTCCTGGATCACCTGCGCCGTGTCCTGCAATAAGCAAAATTTTCATTTTTCTTCGTCCTCGCTTTCCTTGTTAATAAGTTTGTCGGCAACAGCTAAGCCGTTGCTCAAAATTTTTGGTACGTTGAATCCAGTTTCAACAAAGTTTTCACAGATGGAACGTGCTTCATTCACAATCAAACTGGCCAGCACGAACCATCCAAGCAGTGTTGTAATCTGCAAGTCTACACCGATTATCTCACCGA
>OBWR01000052.1_pt1 | contig 70623 bp, 63 predicted proteins | sample 1476521 | NCBI WGS metagenome assembly OBWR01 (sample SAMEA2580127, study PRJEB22360) | human gut metagenome | biome: human gut; feature: human-associated habitat; material: faeces | place: Denmark | collected 2008/2010
ATCACGGAAAACTGGAAGGCACTACACTTTATAAAAACTACCTCTCAGGCACAGCGATCAACTGTGCAGAAGGATACAAAGAACCAAAGGCAGTTGCTGATGAAGGCTATGCATTTGATAAATGGGTAGTGAAGGATGTAGAAAACAAAGACGGCATCGTAACAGCAGAACCGGGAACCTACAAGGTGACAGGAAACACTGCAGTATACGCTGAATTTGCAGAAGACAAGAACGGCAACGGCAAGCCTGATTACAGGGAAGAGAAATACAATGTGAACTTCGTTGCAGGCGATCACGGAAAACTGGAAGGCACTACACTTTATAAAAACTACCTCTCAGGCACAGCGATCAACTGTGCAGAAGGATACAAAGAACCAAAGGCAGTTGCTGATGAAGGCTATGCATTTGATAAATGGGTAGTGAAGGATGTAGAAAACAAAGACGGCATCGTAACAGCAGAACCGGGAACCTACAAGGTGACAGGAAACACTGCAGTATACGCTGAATTTGCAGAAGACAAGAACGGCAACGGCAAGCCTGATTATAAAGAAGAGAATTACAATGTGAACTTCGTTGCAGAGGCCAATGGAACACTTGCGGGAACAACATTATATAATAGTGTACTTGCTGATACCAAAATCAGTGAAATAAAGGATTATGTAATGCCAATACCACAGGCGAATGCAAATTATGCATTTGATAAATGGATTGTAAAAGATGTTAAACATCCAGAAGGAATCGAAATTAAAGATCCGGGAAGCTATGTTGTAACCGGAAATACAGTATTCTATGCTTACTTTGCAGAGGATAATCATGGTACTGATCCGGAGAATCCAGATAAACCGGATAATATCCCGGATAAATATCAGACAGAAGTCACATTCCGAGCTGTAAACGGTTCTGTGAGCTTTGAAAAAACGTATGTAACACTCTATGATGAAAAAGGTGAATATTCTGAAAATGGAACTGGCAGGCTGGCGGCAAACCAGATTCCTGCAACCACAGCGAATAACGGATATCACTTTGTGAACTGGACACCTGATACTCCGAATGAGGATATGATCATATCCAGGGAAGGTGCTGCATTTACAGCGAATCATGCAATCAATACGTATAGCGCAGTTGTTCGATTCATCAATGAAGATACGGACGAAGAGCTTGCTCCATCAGCAACATTGAATGACATTGAGCATGGCAGTATCCTGTATGGAACAGAACACAGAATTGATATTACTGGCTATGTATTTACGATTGCAGATACAGAAATAATCGAACGCAATGGTGTCGTTGTTAATGTATATTACGCAGCTGATACAAAAGGCGGAGTAGATGATCCGGATACAACGCCGGATGGAATCCCGGATAAATACCAGGTGCGTTTCGAATACACAGCAGGTACAAATGGTTCTGTTTCCGGAACAACTATTGAATATGTAACACGTCCTGGCAACAGTACGACAGCTTCCGTCAGACCTCAGGCACTCGTTGCCACTGCAGCGAATACCGGATACAGCTTTGTGAGCTGGACAGCGAATGGAAATGTTTATTCGAATACAGATGCATTGAGAAACACCTATTTCGCAGAGGATACAGTGTTTACAGCAGGGTTTGCAGTGATTGCAGCACCGGTACTTCCAACACCGGTAACACCAATCCCTCCTGCAGTTACACCGCAAACTCCGGGTACTCCGGTACCGGCAGCACCTGCAGCACCAGGCACAACGCCGGCAGCTACACCAGTCATCGGACCGGTATTGCCGACTCCAACACCAACACCAACTCCGGGACCTACAGTGGATGTGGAAAATCCGGATCAACCGCAGGGTGGAGAAACAACCGATGTTCCGGATAATCCAACACCAAAAGCTGGTTCTGAAGATTCATGGGCATTGATCAATCTGCTGTGTGCAGGCGGTACAGTCCTCCTTGGCTTGATTCTTCTGCTATCTAAATTGAAAAAAGAAGAGGATGAGGAAGACGATAAGACTTCTGCTATGGCAAACAAGGATGACGAACAATCCGAACGCTATAAGAGAAGAAAATGGCTGCGATTAGCAAGTACAATTACAGCAATCGTCTCTGTCATAGCATTCTTCCTTACAGAAGATATCACGCTTCCAATGATTCTGATGGATAAATGGACACTGCTCATGGCAGCATTCCTGATCGTTCAAATAATCTTCGTTCTGTTTGGCAGAAAGTGGAAAGAATTGGATGAGAATGATAACAGCACAGAAACAGCGCATTCATAAATATTAGAAGAAACAGCCATTTATGGCTGTTTTCTTCTTTTCCCAGAGTATCTAACCAAAAACTAACTGTAAGACTTATATAATTATACATAAGAAGGTGAGAAACATGAAAAACACAAGTGCACTGTTTATTATAGATGATGTCATTGCGAACCAGCTGCTGGAACTGGATGACGAATATATCGGCTATCAGGTACTTCATGAGGAATCGTTTTATAAGCATCTGCTCGATGTACAGGAATTTCCTGTCATTGATGAATATTCAAATAAGGAATCACACAAAGCACTTCTGGTGATCCGCTCCTGGCAGGAGGTTAGAGAAATTCTGAAAGAGGTCCAGAAAGAGAAAAATATAAATGCATGGAAAAGATTGTTTCCATGCCAGCTTTATGCAGATGGCGCCTATGGAGAGGACACGATTATTCAGAATCTCTCATGTGCCGAGCGTCTGCTTATCCGTGCAGTACAGGAACAGAAATACGTTATGTTCTATTGCTGATGTGCAGTTTTCTTCACAATATAACGCTATTGCCAGATTGTCCTTTCAAGCGGTGCATACCGAGTATTTTCTGTTGAAAGTGCAGTTTGTCTATGGGGGAAAGTCATGATATGCATCCCTATTATCTGATTATCTGTACTGTCCTTTTATGTATCGTCATGCTAGGCATCATTGCTGAATATACTATCTTTCGCGGGTATCATAATGACAGGTTTTCTATAGAATGTACTGCTTCACATATGATATCTGCAGTGCTGCTTTGATTTTACTCTTTTTTATCTGCAATCTGTACAGCATCGCGAGACTGTTGAGTCTGTTTGTGAGGATAGACATCTAATTTACATTTACAGGTAAATTATTTCTTTACCTAATTGTCTGCTCATAGTATAATAAAAGGGTTGCGAGGTGTAGAAAAATGGCAGAAAAAATTGGTTTGATTTGCGAAGGCGGAGGCACAAAGGCTGCATATACCTGTGGTGTCCTGCAGTGTTTTCTGGATTATGATATTGAATTTCCATATACTGTTGGTATAAGTGCCGGTGCAGAGGTTCTGCTGCCGTTTGTCGCAAAGCAGAAAGATCGCCTACGTGTTACGGGAGTGGATGCGGCCTGTGAATCAGGAGCTATCGGGGTATCTCCGCTTGTTCATGAAAAAGGCGTGTTCGGAATCGGCTATGTATGTAAATTTATTGAGAAGCATGCACCCCTGGACTATGAAGCTTTTATGAAAAACACTACAAAACTGGATATCGGTGTATATAATATGGATACCAATGAAGTCGAATATTTTCCAAAGGAATACTTTGACCCGGAAGAACAAATCCTTATGCAGGCAAGTTGTGCGCTGTTCCTGCTGACACGTCCTTATAAGTTTAGAGGACATACCTATATGGACGCAGGGCTGGTCGATATGATCCCGATTGAACAGAGTATCCGGCAGGGGAATACCAAGCATGTTTTCATATCTACAAAAGAAGAAAACTATATTCGTAAACCCGCTCCGGGCTGGCAGATTCAGCTCGCAAAGCTTATGTATCCCGGAAATAAAAAAATTCGTGAAAATCTGAAAATCCGTCATATCAACTACCAGAAGCAGTGGCAGATTGTAAAAGAACTGGAGGAAGAGGGAAATGCAATCGTTCTTCGACCAAGCGCAGATTATGGCGTTACCCGCTATACACATGATAAAGACTTGCTGGGACGCTGGTTCGACCTTGGATATGAGGATACAAAAAACCGGTTGGATATGATCAGAGAATTTATGGAGAAATAGGCGTACTGTTTCCAAATCTGAAAATCGGGTATGAGCCTATAGAAATAGGCTGTCAAATATAAATGTTAATGATAAAGGCTCATGATAAGCTATGGTTGATGTTCACGCCTGAAGAACATGAATGAAATAGGAAAAGATGCAGCAGACGGATATGTAAATGATCGTTACATACAGTAATGTTCAATATATCTTATTGATTATCATTGCTTTTTGCGTTAGCTGTGAATAGTAATAAGGTAATATGCTATGAATAATGTGCTTTTGGCTTGGTTCATCGTTGTTCAGTAACAAATAGGCAGAGTAATCTGCTTTTCTTTTTCATTCGTTTTCATTGACGTGAAAACATTATCATGATAAAATGTAACAAAATTAAAACAAAGAAGAGAAGAGTAGACAGGGTGAAGCTAGCAGAGAGTTTTCGGGTATGGTGTGAGAAAACAGGGGATCCCTGAGGAAGATGGTCTTGGAGTTGCGTGGGCAATCAGAGTTCATGACGGGAAAGCGCCCGTTACAGCGTGAGGGTATAACCGAATCCTTTCGGCGTACTTGTGAGGTATCTGCTGAGCATGCGGATATGAAGATAGGTGGTAACACGAAATACAGCTTTCGTCCTATGGAGGAGAGCTTTTTTATTTATATATAAGGAGGCTGCACAGATGCGTAGAGAGTTAAAGGATATCAGTGAGGAGGAAATACTGCATTTTCTCGGATATGGTGATGCTGTTCCTGATGAACAGACACTGCATGCACTGAGGGAAATGAAAACGCTTGTCATGCAATCTAGTGAGCCGCGTGTTGTGTATCGCGTATTTGAGTTACACGATAATCAGCCTCTTGACTGTGATGTGCAGCTTGCGGGGAAGGATATAAAACGGCTGCTGCAGGAAAGCCATGCCTGTATATTTATGGCAGCTACCCTTGGCACGCGTATAGATAAGGAAATGAAAAAACTGCAGCTGCAGGATATGATGAAGGCGGTTTTGTTTGACAGCTGTGCCAGTGCAGCCATTGAAGCAGTCTGTGATCAGGTACAGGAGGAGCTGCGTGAACACTATCCTTATTTGACAGACCGCTATTCCTGTGGCTATGGTGATTTGCCAATCACTCTGCAGGCCGGCTTTATCCAGGCGCTGGATGCTCAAAAACGGATTGGACTCCATGTGAATGAAAGCAGTCTGCTGGTACCGATGAAGAGTGTTACGGCAATTATCGGTATCGCGGATCGTATACAGCCGGCAGTATTACGCGGCTGCGGGCACTGCCTTCTCGCAAAGCAGTGTGAATTTCGAAAGAGAGGTAACTTTTGTGGAAACTGAAGATAGAATCCTGTTTCTGGATGGTGCTATGGGGACGCAGCTGCAGGCGAACGGTCTGCCAGCCGGGGCATCACCGGAAATCTTTATGATGGAACACGGCAATATCATAGAAGAAATACATGCTGCCTATATAGACAGCGGCAGCGATATCATATATACGAATACCTTCGGAGCGAATGCTAAAAAGCTCACCAAGACCCGGTATACCGTGGAGGAAATTGTCACAACCGCAGTACAGCTTGCAAAATCTGCAGCAAAGCGTAAACCCGGCGTTCGTGTCGCACTTGACATCGGGCCGATCGGAGAACTGTTAGAACCAAACGGTTATCTGCCTTTTGATGATGCCTATGACCTGTTCGCTGAGCAGGTGATCGTCGGTGAAAAGGCCGGTGCCGACCTGATTGTATTTGAAACAATGAGTGATCTGTATGAAGTAAAGGCAGCCATTCTTGCTGCGAAGGAGCATACAAGGCTTCCGGTATTCGTGACGATGAGCTTTGAGGCAGATCATCGCACCTTTACAGGCTGTACAACAGCAAGCTTCGCATTGTGTGCAGAGGGGCTGGGGGCAGATGCCATCGGCATTAACTGTTCTCTGGGACCGGATCAGATTCTGCCGATTGCCGAAGAGCTGGCAGCGATGTCAAATCTGCCGCTTATCATCAAGGCGAATGCAGGACTGCCGGATCCAGTCACCAATACCTACAGCATTAATGCGTCTGGATACGCTCAAATGCTCACAGCCTTTACAAAGCTTCCTGTCACCTACGTAGGCGGCTGCTGCGGTACGACGCCGCAGTTTATACGGGAACTGAAGAAAACACTGCCGGAGACCATTGATCTGTCACTGCGGAAACAGCGCAGCGGCTCTTATGCATGCACACCGACGAAATGTCTTCATATACAGGATGTGCATGTGATCGGCGAGCGTATAAATCCAACAGGAAACAAACGGATGAAGGCGGCTTTACTGGAACACCGCATGGATGAGATTCTGGCGATTGCGATGGAAGAGGTAGCAGGAGGCGCCGATATTCTGGATGTGAATGTCGGACTTCCGGGCATTGATGAAAAAGCGATGATGGTGGAGGTCATTGGGGAACTGCAATCCGTGATTGATCTTCCTCTGCAGATTGATTCCACAGATCCGGATGTGATTGAGGCTGCTCTCCGTGCAGTAAACGGTGTCGCTATTGTCAATTCTGTAAACGGAGAAGCCGGTGTTATGGAACGCATACTGCCATCTGTAAAAAAATATGGAGCGAATGTTGTCGGACTGACCATGGATGAGGGCGGAATACCGCAAAGTGCTAGGGAACGTCTGGTGATTGGAACGCGTATTGTGGAAACTGCAGAGCGGTATGGTATCGCGAGAGACAGGGTGTTTCTGGACTGTCTGACCCTGACGGTTTCGGCTCAGCAAAGCGGTGCCAGAGAAACCCTGCAGGCCCTGACAGACATCCGCTCACAGCTTGGTGTTCACACAGTGCTTGGCGTATCAAACATATCCTTCGGACTGCCATCCCGTATTACATTGAATCAGAATTTTCTTACAATGGCTATGCAGGCAGGATTGAGTATGCCAATCATGAATCCGAATCAGACAGCGATGATGGATGCTGTGCGCAGCTATCGCGTGCTGTATGGGATTGATATTGATTCACAGGAGTATATCCGCATATATGCACAGCAGAAAAAGGCAGAGATGAAGCCTGCTTCTGCCTCTTCTCAGGCAAATATTGAGGACAGCATCATGCACGGGCTGAAAGAGGAAACCCGTCATCAATGCTGTGAGCTTTTGAAAATGAAGGAACCTCTGCAGATCGTGAATGAGCATCTGATTCCGGCACTGGATGCCGTGGGAAGCCGCTATGAAAAAAAGGAAATCTACCTACCCCAGCTGATCAATGCTGCGACGGCTTCTCAGTGCGCTTTCGAAGAAATACGAAAGCATATGCAGTCCAGCGGTCTGGAATCCATATCGAAAGGGAAGATTATCCTGGCAACCGTCAAGGGGGATGTCCATGATATCGGAAAGAATATCGTGAAGGTTGTGCTAGAGAACTACGGTTATCAGGTATTCGATCTGGGAAAGGATGTAGCGGTAGAGGCAGTGGTGGAAACGGCGATAAAGGAACAGGTGCGTCTGATCGGGCTGAGTGCATTGATGACAACAACCTTGAAGTCTATGGAGGATACGATAACAGCACTGCATGAAAGCGGACATGACTGTAAAATCATGGTGGGAGGCGCTGTTGTCTCACCGGAATATGCTAAGCAGATTCATGCGGATTATTACGCAAAGGATGCTAAGGAAAGTGCGGATATCGCAAGGGAGGTGCTGGGATGATAACAGAGCTGTTAAAAGAACAGGGATATTTCCTGTTTGACGGAGCGTTTGGCACATATTATGCACAGAAGTATGAGGATGATCAGGAGCCCTGTGAGCTTGCCAATCTGAATCATCCTGAACGGGTTGCCGCGATCCATCAGGAATACATTGAAGCGGGGGCAGATGCCATTAAGACAAATACCTTTTCAGCAAACGAGCAGCACCTGGAATGCAGCTGGGATATGATACAGCGAATCCTGCAGGAAGGCTATCACATAGCCAGAGACGCCGCACAAGGCAGGGCGAGGGTATTCGCGGATATCGGCCCGATCATGGAACAGAAAAACGTTTCTGTGGCTGCGCAGTATCAGCGAATAGCGGATGTTTTTCTCGAAGAAGGGGCAGACTGCTTTTTGTTTGAAACTTTTCTGAATACCCATGAGCTGCGGCTTGTGACCTCGTATATCAAGGAGCGCTGTCCGCATGCCTGCATCGTTGTATCCTTTGCAGTAACTGCAGATGGATACAGCCGTCAGGGAATCGCGATGAACCGGCTTCTGCAGGATTGTCTGGAGGATGATGATGTGGATGCCTGCGGACTAAACTGTGTATGCGGACCGATGCATATGAAGCGACTTCTGGATTCCATTGACCGAACGATAAAGCCGATTCTGATTATGCCTAATGCCGGATATCCAACCATTCTGGCCAACCGAACCTATTTCAGAGACAGCTCTTCCTATTTTGCGGGGGAAATGAAGCAAATCTGGCAAAAGGGCGCAAAGCTGCTAGGCGGCTGCTGCGGTACAACACCGGTCTATATTCAGAAACTAAAAGAAGCACTCATGGTACAGGACGGAGTGCAAAAGACGACACAGCCATCACAAGCACTGAAAAAATCGTACAGGAGGACCGCAATCCGCTGCGCAGAAAGTTGCAGAAGCATCAGTCCATCATTGCGGTAGAATTTGATCCACCGGCGAACTGTGAGATAGAACGCTTTATGAATAATGCGGAATTTCTGAAGGAAGCGGGTGTGGATGCTGTTACCATCGCAGATTGCCCGATTGCCCGTGCACGGGTGGACAGCTCTTTGCTGGCATGCAAGCTGCATCGTGAGCTCGCTCTGGATATCATACCGCACATGACCTGCCGTGACCGCAATATCAATGCCACGAAAGCACTGCTGTTCGGTCTGCAGATCGAAGGGATCAGCAATGTGCTGGTGGTTACCGGTGATCCGATCCCCAGCGAGGACCGTCAGGAGGTCAAGGGCGTGTTCAATTTCAATTCGCAGATTCTGGCAGGCTATATCCGGGATTTGAATGAAACGATGTTTTCCAATCCCTTCATGGTGTTCGGCGCTCTGAATCTGAACGCGGTTAATTTTGAAGCAGAGCTGGCGAAGGCAAAGCGAAAGGCGGAACAGGGGATGGAAGGCTTTCTGACACAGCCCGTACATTCTCAGCAGGCTCTTATAAATCTTAAGCGTGCAAGAACAGCGCTGAATGCCTATCTGCTGGGAGGTGTGCTTCCTATAGTATCACATCGCAATGCCGTGTATATGAACAATGAAATCTCCGGAATTGAAGTGGATGAGGAAATCGTTGCACGATATGAGGGAACAAGCAGAGAAGAGGCACAACGGCTGGCAGTTACCATCAGCTGTCAGACCATAGATGCAATGCGTGCGTATGTTGACGGGTACTATCTGATTACACCGTTTAACCGCGTTGAAATCATTGCAGAGCTTATTTCTCATATTCATGCTCACTAGGTATGCGTCCCACGATTTGATAGATATGGGAGATAGTTATCCATAATGCAGTGAAATGGTGTATACTAATGAAAACAGGAGGTCACTTATGAAACAGAAAACATTTATGATGCTGAAGCCGGATGCATTTGAGAGCGGACATGTCCGGGAGGTTTTGGATGAACTTCGCGCACATGGTCTTGAGATTGAGAAAAGCTGTACGATCACGGTTACTATGGAGGTAATGAAAACACTGATTGATCATTATGCAGGTGTGATTGATTCCATGAGTAAGGATTTTAATTTCCCGGGAAAACTATTCAATTCCTTTTATTATGACGGGCCGCATTCCATTATGCCAATGGAGGTAAGCTATGAGGGGGAGGAAGATATCATCACCCTGACAAGGACGCTTGCCGGAAAGACGAATCCACAGGAAGCAGGCGCAGATACACTTCGCGGAAAATACAGCAATGACAGCTATGACAAGGCATCCGCAGCTGTACGGCTTGTGAACAATGTGATTCATGCATCGGATTCTCACGAAAGCGCAGAGCGGGAACTAGGAATCTGGAAATCCTACTTGAATTGATTGGCAAGCCAACGGTATCGCTCTTATGGAATAGCGTGAGTTGACAGTACAGCATCACAGGTTCGTAATTGTCAGCCTCACATTATTGAGTGAATTGGAGAAAATGAAGCTCTCTGAAGCTTTAAAGGGGAGTATTCCATTCATAAGATATACAAAAATACACCCGTGATAAGGTGTATTTTTTTCGTCTAGGTTGTTTGACTGCGATGCTTGTCCTTTTTCAATAGATTTTGAAATTCATGCAGCGGCATCGGACGGTAATAGTAATACCCCTGTACATAGTCACAGCCGATGCTTTTTAGGAAATCAACGTATTCCTTTGTTTCAATGCCCTCGGCCAAGACCTTCATTCCCAGTGTATGCGCCATGTTCACGATGTGGGTAATGACTTCCTGATGTTTGTGATTCAGCGGTTTATCGAAAAACATCTTGTCAATTTTCAGGACATCTACCAGGTTTTCAAGCAAAATGTTAAAGGAGGAATAGCCGCTGCCGAAATCGTCGAGCGAACAGGTGAATCCCCGTTTCTTAAAAGCGACTATCATTTCCTTGACCTGATCATAATAGTCAAAGCGAATATTTTCCATAAACTCAAATTCGATTAACTGTTCACTGATTTGATATTTGCTGTATATGTCAAGGTAGTCATGCAGAAAATCTTCATCAAACAGGGAAGTATTCGTGATATTGAAGCTCATCGGCACTACCGGCTCTCCATTTTTCTGGGCTGTCTGTATATAGGAACAAACCGTATCAAACAGATTCAAATCCACCAGATAGATATCTCCGTTTGCGTTGAGAACAGGAAGAAAGGAGGATAACGGAATCAGGCAGCCATCAGCGGTTTTCCAGCGCAACAGGACCTCTCCACCTACGATTGCTTCATCACATAAGCGGATTTTCGGTTGAATATACGGAATAAATTCCTTTTTAAAACGAGCCTGCGTAACGCGATCCGCCGTTTCATGGAACCGCATGAAATCTTTGTATAACTCTGAATGATAGATATCATAGGAAAAGGTGCGCCGTTGGAGATGCGGACACTTCTTTCTTGTGATTTGCGCTTTGTTCTGCGCCTCATAAAAGCTGCAGGGCGTTTGTTCAAGAAAATAGAATCCAAATGAAAGATATATATTGTGATAAAAGATTTCGTCGGGATCATCAAACACAGCATCCACCAGCGGTACCAGAAATTCCTTTATAAGGATATCCATATCACAGTAATGCAATAACAGATTATAATCGTCGTTGCATACTCTTGCAATATACTCATCATCCTTTAAAAACTGAGAAGCAATTTCGTAAAGATGCTTCAATGCGGCATCTGCACGTTTTCTTCCGTGTTTATTATTTATATACTGAAATCGTTTGATATTCATATCGACAAAGACATAGGATGGATAGCGTTGGGGAACAAGTGCATCAAAGCGCTCCTTCAGCCATTGCTCATCGCCGCCATCTGTAAGGAAATCTCTCTGCGCCGGGGGTATTGTGGTTTGCTTCATATGCCAGTGCTCCTTCCTTTGCTATACAGTATTATAACACGTACCGATTTATTTTTTACAATTACTTATCATAGAAAATGTAATATTTAATAAATGGTTATTAGGAGCTGCTCTGGATTTTGTGAAAATTAACTTTCGCAGCTGATCCGATATCGAATGCCTGCATTTTTATTTCTCTGCTATACCAATTTCTGCATATCGTGCGTTGAGCTGATGTAGATTTTTTACTCAAACCTGCCATGTTATAGCATTGGTCGCATTGCCGGCTTAAATAGCTGCGCTTTTACAGTTTGCCTTGTTAAATCTCGGAAGTCAGCTTGCTGTAATAAAAGAATAAAATCGTAAAATCGGAAGAATGATATTACTACGAGACTATGCAAGGTATCCATTTCTTATACTAGTCATCTATGATGCTTAGCATATTGTCTTATATTCATATTCTCTATGCCTATATGACTACTTGATTTCATCACACGAGAGTCCTTTTTGCTTAGCCAAATGTAATATTATTCAGAAAAAATAAATAAACATTATATTTTTCAAATAATATTGACTTGCTTAGTGATATAATTTTAAAAAAGACAGCATTTATACAATCGCAGGAATGGAATGAGGGAGTGCAATGAAAAGTAATAGTTTGTTTAAAACGAATATAGTAATAGGTTTTGTGTTGATTATCGGTTTCATGTTAACAGCCTTCTTCGGATACCAGGCAAACTATCAAAGCTCACTTAATACTATAGAACATGTCTCAACTCTTACATCAGAAGGTATCTATTATCAGCTGACATCCATGTTCACACGCCCCGTCAATATCTCTTTGACGATGGCACACGACAGCTTTTTAAAGGATCATTTGGAAAAAGAGCAGGAGCAATTCACTGAGCAAAGCTATATAGAAACACTACGGGAGTATTTAAATGTCTATAAAGAAAAATACAGCTTTGATTCCGTATTTCTTGTTTCTACAGAATCCGGCAGATATTATAGTTACCGCGGTTTGGATCGTGTGATAACCAAGGAGAGCAGAGAAAATGAATGGTATTATGATCTGCTGTACAGCAGGGATGAGTATGCGCTTAATGTTGACAATGATGAGGTGGAAGGAGCAAGCAATGAAATCACAGTGTTTGTAAATTGTAAGATTACAGATGAGCATAACAAGACGATTGGAATTGTCGGTGTCGGCATTCGTCTACAGCATTTGAAGGAACTGTTGGGGGAATATGAAAAAAAGTATAATGTAAATGCATACCTCATCAATTCCGCAGGGAATATAGAAATTTCAACCGATAACAGTGGCTATGAGCAGGTGGACTGGTTTGAAAAATACAACCAGCAGGATGTTAGAGAATCCATACAGGCATGGAAGGATGAACAGAATAATCTTGAATTGTGGACAAAGCATGATGTACAACAAAGCTATGTGGTGGCTTGCTATATACCGGAACTGTCCTGGCATCTGATTGTTCAGCAGGATACAGGTGTACTATTGAATGCGATGCACCTGCAGATTCTGAAAATTGCATGTATGATGCTTATCATCATACTTATTGTTCTTGGCATTATAACGCTGGTTATCCGAAGCTTTAACCGGCAGATTACCGCTTTGATGGAAGAAAAACAGGCGATTTTCAGAACAGCGACAGAAGAGCTTTACGACAATATCTATGAATTGAATATTACCAGAAACAGTTATGTCGGAGAGCGTACAGCAAATTATTTCGACAGTCTGGGCGCGAAAGGGCTGCCTTACGACGAAGGATTGGCAATGATTGCGGAAAAGCAGATCAAAAAGGAATTTAGAGACGGCTATGTTACTCTGTTTACTCCGAAAAATGTTATACGGGAATTTGAAGCAGGCAATAATCATCTGCAATACGATTTTATGATTTCACAAGATGGAAGTGATTATTTCTGGATGCGGATAGATGCGTATATCTTTCTGTCTGCGCAGGATGATTGCATTCATATGTTCACATATCGGAAAAACATAGATGATGAAAAGATGAAGGAGCGTCTTGCCGTCATTGATGATATGACAGGTTTCTATACGAGAAAGGCGTGTATTGAAGCAATATCGTTGCAGCTGAAGAACATTGATGATGAGCATTATGCGTTTTTCATCTTTGATATAGATAATTTCAAGCAGGCGAATGATCGGTTCGGACATGCCTTCGGAGATTACTGTATTCAGGAATTTACGAAAGCGATTCGCTCCCATTTCCGAAAAACAGATATTCTGGGAAGAATTGGGGGAGATGAATTTGTGGTATTATGCAAGTATAAACAGCTCGATCAGCTGATGAAGCGTATACAGGACCTTTCACAGAATATGGAGATGCAATGTGAGAAGAAGTCAGCTTCCTGGCATATGTCTGCCAGCATAGGGATTGCGCTGGTTCCGAAGCATGGCACTGATTTTGAAACGCTTTATGAAAAGGCAGATCAGGCATTGTATGAAACAAAGGTAAGAGGGAAAAACGGATTTACTGTATATCGCGAGGATATGCACGATAAAGAATAAAATGCACAGCAGTATGGAATCGGATTCACGATTTCAGGCTGCTGTGTTTGTTTTCGTTTAAATGGACAGCATATAGCAAGTGCTCCTCTGTTACAGTCCTTATAAGACGTGTATAAAAAGCTGCTGTATAGCGTATAGACTGCAGGTATATAAGCTGTACATCTCTGTTTTGGCGATTATCATAAGGCTTATCGTTTTGATTCTGCAATTATCCGCTGAAAGAATCCTTAAGGTATCTGCTTTAAAATGAAACGAAGAACGTATTTCCGTTTCCGTAAGCATAAGAGGGAGGAACGCATTTCCTCCTGCATACAACAGGAGGATATTTCTATTTTATGAGGATGCTCGAATATTATCTTTTTATAAGTGCTTCCATGCATAACATTGTATAGCAGTCTGTTTTATTATTATCAAAGGCAGTTTTCTAAATCTGTTGGCAGCCATTATGCTTTTTTGTTTGATTATCACTCTATATACTTCTGCATTTCTTCATCCTGCATGTGCGTGCTTCCCTTATCTGCTTTTCGATAACTGAGGTATAGCAGTACGGGATTGAACTGCTCCCCACTGGTAGTTCGGCATATAATCAATATAAAAAGCCGGAGATTATCCGGCCTTTATATACTGCTTATTTGTTGTCTCTTACCCATTTACCATAGATTCCGCATGGCAGAACACTGTCACCGGTTGTGATAGGTAGTCCGATTTCTCCTGCCGCAATCGCTCCGTTACAATGCTTTTTCCCAACAGTCGTACGCAGCAGATTGTACAATACAGTCGGCGGGAATCCGGTCGTATAGGAATTTACCAGGAAAAACAGCGGATCATCATCCAGAATTTCCATACATGCGGAGATCAGCGGATACAGCTGTTCCTCAATTTTCCATATTTCTCCATTCGGTCCTCTGCCATAGCTTGGCGGATCCATGATAATAGCATGGTAGGTTCTGCCTCTTCTTTTTTCACGGGCAACAAACTTCAGCACATCATCCACAATAAACCGTATTTTATGATTCTCCAGATGGGAGAGCATCATATTCTCCTTGGCCCAGTTCACCATACCCTTGCTGGCATCAACGTGTACGACCTCTGCCGCTCCCGCACTGGCACATGCCATGGTTGCCCCGCCGGTATAGGCGAACAGATTCAGCACACGCAAATCCTCACGTCCGCTGCCTTGAATCGTATCCATCATCCAGTCCCAGTTCGCAGCCTGCTCGGGGAACAGGCCGGTATGCTTGAATCCGGTTGGAGAAACCTTAAAGCGCAGATCGCCATATGAGACCGTCCAGCTATCCTTGAATTTCTTTTTATATTCCCAGCTACCGCCACCGCTTTTTGAACGGTGGTAATGTGCATGCGGTGAATTCCACATGCTGTTTTCCTCCATCGGCCAGATCACCTGCGGATCGGGGCGGCGCAGTATGATATCCTTCCATCGCTCCAGCTTTTCCCCGCTGCCGGCATCGATGCATTCATAGTCCTTCCAATGTTTCGCTACCTGATTCATTTCATCAACTCCTGACGCATACCATTATATCATGAGATAACGTGTTAGTTACATGAGTTTCTTGAGAAAAAGACACAAAAGTGTGGTAGAATATAAGAAAATACACTGGAAAAGGAGGATACTTATGATCAACAAACTGTATGATAATTGCTTTACAACGGAGCTTTCCACCAAGGTTCTGGAAGTCCGGGAAGATAACGGCCTCTTCTGGCATGCCTGCAAGGATACCATCTTTTATAAAGAAGGCGGCGGAATGGCCAGTGATATCGGTATGATCGACGAGCACATGGTACTGGATTTGAAATATGAGGAAGGTCATATGTGGCACCTTCTGGATACCCGACTCGAGGGTACGGTCTTTATGAGTGTGAACCTGCATGAGCGTTTCCGTAAATGTCAGATTCATACGGCACAGCATCTGATCAGTGCGGTTCTCGGCAATGTTTATAAGGTGGAGACACTGGCTCATCATGTAGGGGATGAGGAAAATGATATTGAATTCAGCTTTGAGGATTTCACCGATAAGATGGCATTTGAGCTGCAGGTTCTGTGCAACGGTCTGATTCGCGATGATCTTGAAGTCAGTATACAGTATCCGACAAGGGTAGAGGCAAGCAAAATGGCCAAGGGTAAAAACCTTGACCGCGATGATCTGCGTGTTGTACGCATCGGGGCACTGGATTACAATATGTGCGGCTGTATGCATGTTCCATCCCTTCGCTACCTGCAGATGCTGTACATCAGCGGGTATGAAAAAACAGCAAAGGGGTATAAAATTAAATATCTTGTCGGCGATCAGCTGCTTGACTGCGTTTCCAGACGCTATAAGGTGCTGGATGAAGCAAGCCGTTCCCTGGCTGTATCCCACCTCTATGTAAATACCGGTGTCAACCGTTTAATCAATGAAACACGTCAGCTGAATCGGGATATCATTGTCTGGAAGCAGAAGTATTATGAGATGTTTGGAAAAGAGCTTGGACAGAGCGAGGAGGATATCATCATCCATTTCTTTGATGATATTGATGTGAAATCAGAAGCGGATGTCGCAAAATATGTAACGGAGAATTACAAAAAGGCGGTCATCTTCGTGGCAAAGACATATGACAATGTTCATGTAGTCGTAGCCTCTCACAAGGATATGGACTTTGATTCCGCAAAGGTATTCAAAGAAATTGCGGATGCCTATCACCTGAAGGGGGGCGGAAGTGCCCGGCTTTCTCAGGGAGGCGGCATGTATTCTGAAGAAATTATTAAATTTGTCAAAACGCATAGGTTTTCCTGAAAAATTATGATATACTAATAAACGTTTTATGGAGGTCTGTATGAATCAAATAGCAAAGAAATTACTTCTCTGCGTCGGAATCCTATCGGTAACTATGGTTAGCGGATGCAGCTCTGACGACAGCAGCAAGAAAAAAGAAACAGCGAAAAATGAAGAGAAGGCGGAAGTGAAAATGGTTGCCAATGATTTATATGTGGAGCCCTTGAATCCAACTCAGGCGCAAATCGAGGCGTATAACAAGCTGTCGCAAGCAATTACCAGCGAGGACAGAAAAGAGGAGGCTACCATGGTAGCAGTCAGCTTTGCATTTGATTTCTTTACATTATCCAACAAAGAGGATGCCCAGGATCTTGGCGGACTGCAGTTTATACCAAGCGATAAGATCCGCAACTTCATGGAGTTTGCACAGGCATACTACTATGGAAATTATCCGACCATCGTAAACGAATACGGGAAGAAAAGCCTGCCGGAGGTATCCGGTTATAAGGTGGATGCTGTAGAAGCCAAGGATTTTACCTACAACGGCTCTGCCTGCCGAGGATACGATGTCAAGCTGACATTGACCTATGCAGAAACGGAAGTGGAGAGTCTGAAGAAGTCCATGACGATCAGCGTTATCGAAATTCAGGATTATGAATATGACCGTACAAAGAATTACAAGAAAGATGTCATCTACGATGGGGAAATGAAAAATGTCTATCGTGTATTGGCAGTTGAATAAGGGACTGAGAAATCAGTTCCTTTTTGAAAGGGGTTTTGACAATGTCTATTGAAATTGTATTGGAAGGACAGCTGGAAAAGGAAACGGACAAAGAGGCATTCAGTGCTTTTCTAAAGCAGGTATGCGATGAGAAAAAGCTGAAGCTGGAGGATTATGATGCCACCGTCATGATTGATATCTGTCCGGAGGGGTACATTGAATGCGGCTATGAGGACCGCTTTGTGAGTATTGCGGCACAGACCAATGTCGCAGGACCCGGATTCCATGCTTTTGTCTGCACTGTTTTTGATGAGATCATCAGCGGTTCCCAGATTCCGCTGGAGGTAAACGATCCGACGGGATATTATACGGACCGCAATTTTGAAAATTTGAAATACAAGTACTTTTACCGCTGGCTGAAGGATATACAGGGCTATGTTCTGGATCATATCGATGAGGAAAAGGAATTATGCATCTCCTGGCCGCAGGAGTATTATCACCCTGTCTACAGAGAGGGCTTTGTCGTCACACCGCTGGGTTATATTCACAGAGATGATTTTCAGACAAGGGATGTCGAGGACTTGGCAGATGATTTCTTTGTATGGAATGATCGAAAGCGTACTGCACGCTATTATCGCAACTGCGCCATGGTGCTGCTGTGGAAGGAGTGTTACTTTGCATACAGCTCTATGAATGAATATACGGATAAGATTGCCAACAGCATTCTGGATTATCTGGAGGCGGCGTATGAGAAGGATGATCTGCTTCCGCTGCCGATGGATGCCTATCGCAGTATCTGTACGGCAATCCACCGTGAGATTCTGATTCAGCATGCGGATGAGCTGAAGATCGCGCATCTGGGCTATCGAAACGGAGTTGTTTCCTATCCTTTCGGAAGCTGGAGTATTCCTGCTCATGGCTGCAGTGAAAAAAGCTTTGATGAGACAACACAGACGATGCATTTTATGGCACCGTACAAGGATGCACAGGAGCCCTGGAAATGGATGATCAAGGCAAACGCCTATACCTTCGAAAAGGAAATTCCGACATTTCTGGAAAAGCTGGAGAAGCCGGTCGATGTCATGGACGCCTTCAGCTTCGAAAAGGAAGCGGTGATCTGCAAGGGAATTGTGGAGAATCTGGATGAATACTATACCGTGGTTGTTCAGGCAAACTGTGAAAAGGACACCTTGTTTCTTGAGTGCATTGTGCGTGATGAACAGGATATTGCGCTGCTGAAGGAATGGTGTCAGGGAATCAAGCATCGTGTTACCATCAGCGATGAGCTGCACAGCTGAATAGAGGCTGATCACGCTTTTTAAAGGAGGCAGAGTATCCTTTAAAGAGCGTTTTTTTGTACTGCCAGCAGGCTATGCCAAAAGGCACATCCTCATTCCATTGTCCTGTCTTTTATCCTTCCCATCCTTCACAGCTACAACTCGTGCAGTATAAGAAATCATAAAAAACACCCTGTCATAGGGTGTTTTCGTATGGCTGTTAGTGCGGCGTGCTTGCCATGGTGTCCCAGATGATATTGGGATCATCGTTGATTGGCAGAGTATCCCTGTAGAGATCATCCATGTTGAAATGAAAGCTCTCCATCTGCAGCTGGTTGCTTGCACCGTCATAGGCATTGACGACAGCGTGTACCTCATCCTTGTTGAAGAGATATACATCATATGGTCCCTCCAGCGGATTCAGGCTTGCGACCTGCTGTGAATCATAGACACCGGTATCGGAAATGACACTGGAAATTGTCCAGGGCTTCATATTATCCAGCTCACTGGAAACGAATTTTGTAATCTGGTTTGCCGGCATATCGGTAATCACGTAATTGGGAGCGACATCCAGCAGATCATTGACATAGCCAAGTGCGGACGGGGAAATCAGCTTGTTGATGATTGCCTTGATGATACGCTGCTGTGCACGTTCTCTTCCGGCGTTGTCATAGCCCTCGGTTTTACGGTGACGGGAATAAGCGAGCGCCTGCTTTCCATCCAGATGCTGCTCTCCCTTTTTCAGGCAGATCAGATCGTCCTTTTTAAAGCTGCGGTTTTCATCCTGCTCACAGAAATCAAGTTCCACATCCACGTCAATACCGCCGATCGTATCGACGATTTCAATCATGGAATTAAAGCTGACACGTGCATAGTAGTCAACCGGAATGCCGAAGAACTGTGAGATGGTGTCCACACTCGTATCGATTCCATATATGCCGGTATGCGTCAGCTTGTCATTGGCATTGTTCAGGGCCGTATTGGGTACCAGCGCATCCCTTGGTATGGAAACCATATCGATATGATTTGCGACCGGATTGACAATCAGCAGCAGATTGGTATCGGTACGCGTCTGCTGATCCGGAGAACCGGTACTGTCCAGACCGCTCAGGTAAACGGTAAAGGTCTGCTTGGTGATGTCCTTCTGTTCCTTGGTCTTAATGGTATCGGTTTTGGAATAGGTTTTCAGAATCTGTACATTTTTCTCAAAATCCTTGATGTTTGCTTTCGACATATTGTAGAAGGTTTCAGAGATTGCCATTGCGGATACATTTCCCTGCTCCATCTGATCATAGAGTGTCGTATAATCCATTTCCTCTTTGGCAGTATAGGAGCTGATGTCCTTGGATACCGAGGTCTTGGCAAAGGAAAGGTTATCTGCATCACTTCCGTTCTGAAATCCGATAATCTTATCCGCAAGCTCTGCCTCACTCCTGATACCGCTGGTTTTTGATGTAATCAGGTACAGGTTTGTGGTAATGGTTGTCGTACCGTCATCATTGACCTTGGTCGTTTTACTCATTTTGTTGATGGTTGTACGGGATTTCTCCATGAAATAGCCGAAGGTGCCAACAATTGCGACAAGCAGAATCAGAAACAGCCGCTTGATGACTAAGCCCCAGGTCGGCATCTGTTTAAATGCGAGTAGCAGTAAAATCAGAAACAGCAGTCCGAAGATTGCTGCTGCTATGGTAACCCACTTGATTGGGAGCAGTCCGAAGCTGTAGGCGATATAGAAGGATACAATACTTACCATCAGAAATACAGCGAGCATGATGATATCGATAATCAGGCTCCTGCGTTTTAGTTTTTTATTTTCCATGAAAACACCTCAATAATCTACATTATAGTATAAAAAGTACGGAAATTCCAGATTACCTGTAATTACTCTATGTGAACGTTTTATGAATTTTATGAAAATAAACTATAAATCAGGATAAATATGGAATGATTTGCATTTTTTGCCGCAAATATTATAGAATAAGGATACTTGAATTGAAAGAGGGATCCGTTATGATACCGTTTACAGGAAAACAGCTGCAGCTGATTCAGCTGCTTATGGAACAAAGCACACCGATTGCGTTGGATGAAATATCACAGCTTTTGCATGCAGGAAGGCGAAGTGTGTATTATATCGTGAATAAAACGAATGAGGTACTGCAGATGAATGCACTAAAGCCTGTGATGTGCAAACGGGGAGCCGGTTATTTTCTGTTGGATGAGCAGAAGCAGCAGCTATCCGCCCTTCTGCAAAAGCGGCAGCTGCAGCCGGATGTACTGACACCTCAGCAGCGTGTCAGCTTTCTGATCTGCTATATGATCTATCCCAAAGCAGTTATTCATGTGGAGGATATCATGCAGTTGTTAAAATGCAGCCGCAATACCGTGTTCAGTGATTTGAAGAATGTGAAGGAGCAGCTGAAAGCCTATGGTCTGGAGCTGCGCATCGATTTGAAAAACGGATACGGCATCGAGGGAAAGGCATTCAACAAGCGGGCGGTTCTGCTGTATTTTCTGAAGCAGCTGCTGGATGAGGTGAATTATCACGCATTGCCCTTTCTGGACACAGCGCTGGTGGACGATTATTATGGAAGACTACAGAAAATATCCAGTGAGCGTGAGCATGAATACCGACAGGACAATCTGCTATCCATCGCCTGTATGCTGAGCATTATCCGCGATTCACCGGAGCAGTATGATTTTTCTCTCATGGAGCTACGTGATCTGTGTGAAACACAGGAGCTGGATTTGATTGACCGTTATTTTCAGGAGCTGAATGTGCATGAGCGGCTGTATCTCGCATTGCATCTTTTGGGCTCCAAGGCAAGCAGGGAGCTGTGTCCGCAGGATGATGAGCATGATATCCGCATCTTTGAATTATCCAGCCGTCTTGTGGAAACCTTTGAGCGTACGGCATGTGTATCCTTTGATGATAAAAATGACCTGATCAATTCCATCTATATGCATTTGAAGCTGTCCATGTATTACAACCGTCTTTCCATCCAGGTCGTAAACCCGCTGATCGATGAAATACAGAAGCAGTACAAGGATATTTATATGATTACACAGCTGGTATGCGAAGACCTCAGGGATTTGTTTCAGATGCCGATCATAGATAGTGAAATCGCTTATCTGACCATGCATTTCGGCGGACATCTGAAGCAGGGGGTGCGCTGCTATGATGAAATCCGTATTCTGATTGTCTGTCCCAGCGGGATTTCCACATCCATGCTTCTCAAGCGGGAAATCGAGGGGCTGTATGCGAATGTGCGGGTTGTGGATACCGCGAGTCTGGAGCATGTGCAGGAATATGAGCAGCAGGTGGATTTCATTGTATCGACAATCGATGTACAAAGCGAGGTGCCAGTAATACAGGTGCATCCGATTTTAAGCAGAAAGGATAAGGCACGAATCGCTTCCATGATGATGCTGAATTTCGACTGCTATGAAATCAACAATGAAAAGCTGGGCGGTCTGCTTTCCATCATCGCCTCCTATGTGAAGGAAACGGATATGGACGCCCTGAAGCGGGATGTTCTGGCCTATCTCAACCGGGGAAACTCCTTTGTCGGTATTCATGATAAAGAGCAGCTCGGTCTGCTGGATATATTGCAAAAGGAGGATATACAGGTTCTGGAGCAGGTGGACTCCTGGAAGGAGATGATTCAGACGGCATCCACACCGCTGCTGAGCCGCGGTGTCATTCAAAACAGCTATGTGCAGGAGATGATCCATCTGGTGGATGAATACGGACCATATATCCTGCTGGCGAATTCCGTTGCCGTAGCTCATGCGAAGCCGGAGCATGGCGCCTTCCGTCTGGGACTGTCCTTCCTGATAGTCAAGCGGGATGTACCCTTTGATGAGGTATCTTCGCTGCGGTATCTGTTTGTACTGTCAGACGCCGCTCACGACAAGCATCTGAATGTCCTGCATGAAATCCTGCAGCTGAGCAGAAACAGGGATCTTCTTAGACGGTTGGATGCATGCGAAAATGCAGCCGAGGTGCGAAGGCTTCTGCAGTTTGCTTTCTCTTAATACGATAGAGTCCAACGACTTGCACTTTCAAGTTCAGTCAGGTTGGACTTTTTTCTGTTTACCGTCATTTGTATAATGAACATGGAAAGAGATGCATATCTTTCAGGCATGGAGGTGAAGGCAATGAAAGAAGAAGTGCTGTCCGTTGAGAACATTCAGATACAGGAGCGCTCCTGTGACTGGAAATCCGCTATAGAAACCGCAGTGAAGCCATTGATTCAAAACGGCTTTGTGGAAGAGAGGTATACAGCAGCCATACTTCGCAATATTGAGGCATGGGGACCTTACTTCATGGCCGGACCCTACATCATACTTCCACACGCAAGGCCTGAGGAGGGCGTGCGGAAAAATCAGATTTCCATTTTGTCATTAAAAAAACCGGTATATTTTGACGATGGAAGCATACCGATCCGCTTGTTGATGATTCTGGCTTCTGTAGATTCAAAATCACATCTGCGAATCCTGAAGATGCTGGCGAGTGTAGTTACGGATGAAGCGACACTGCGAAGCCTGTTGAAAAGCAGTACGCCGCAGGAGCTGTTTCAATGTTTTCAGGCAAAGGAATCGAAGGGAGGTAGAGAAGATGGGATTTCAATTCATACCACAGCTGATTGAAACGGATGTATGTGTAAAGGACAAGGAAGAGGTCATTCGCCATCTGGCGGATAAGCTGAAAGCACATGGATGCAGTGATGCGGCATATGCGGATAAGGTGCTGCTGCGTGAGCAGGAATATCCAACCGGGCTGCGTACCAAATGTGCTGCTATCGCTATTCCACATGCCTTTGATCCGGCAATCAGCGGCAATCATGTTGCACTGGCTATCCTGCAGCATCCGATTCGCTTTTGCAACATGGAGGATACGGACAGTGAAATTGATGTTGACATGGTGTTTCTCATGGCAATCAGCAGTGCCCATGAGCAGCTGGAAATGCTGCAGACCATCATGCGGATGCTGGGGGATGACACGCTGTTTATCCGGCTTGTGAGGCTGCATGATGCAGATGAGGTATGCAGGCAGCTGAATGCATTTATAGAAGGACAGAAATCATAAGGAAAAGGAGAGGCTACGAATATGAAAAAAATTGTAATCGCCTGCGGGGCAGGACTGGCAACCTCCAGCATGGTTCGTGAAAAGGTGGAGGAGGAACTGAAGGAGCATGGGATTTCCTGTGAAATCATGCAATGCACCCTGCATGAGGTAGAGAGCTATGACGGTCAGGTGGATCTGATCATCACGACGATGAAGGTAAAGAAGAAATTCACAACACCGCTCGTTCACGGCAGTGCCTACCTGACAGGCATCAATGAAGAAGCAGTTACGCAACAGATTATGGATATTCTCGCATAGCGTGCGGATAAGAACAGGAGAGAAAATTATGCAGACAGTATTAGACATCATTCAGTATATCGTCGACCTGGGAAGCTATGTATTTGTACCGATTCTGATGTGCATCATCGGATTGATTTTCGGACTGAAGCCTTCCAAGGCCATCAAAGCGGGGGTAACGGTGGGAATCGGACTCATCGGAGTCAGTATTGTATCAACCCTAACGGCAGATTCCCTGTCACCGGTCATCAATGAAATGGTCAAGGTGCTGGATCTGAATCTGACCGCAATCGATGTCGGCGGATCACCGGCGGCAGCTGTTGGCTTCGGAAGTCTGCTTGGGGCTGCGCTGATTATCGTCATTCTGATTACCAATATCGTTCTGGTCGCTTTAAAGCTGACCAAAACAGTAAATGTCGACATTTACAACTTCTGGTATTTTGCTATAACAGCAGGCTTTGTTCAGCTCCTTACCGGAAGCTACTGGCTGGCAATCCTGGCAGGAGTCACGCATGCCATTCTGGGACTGAAGGTCGCAGATGTCATGGCACATCGCACACAGGAAATTATCGGTATTGATGCCATCTCCATTCCACACGGCTTTGCGGCGGCAAGTGCACCGCTGTTCATGCTGCTGGATAAGGTATATGACCGGATTCCCTATCTGAAGCACCGTAAGGAAAGTGAAGAGGAGAGTGGAGAGCACGGTATCGGAAAGGTGATCGGCTCTGTGCTGGGACAGCCAATCTATCTGGGATTGATCATGGGACTGCTGTTCGGCGTGGTAGCCGGCTATGATTTCAAGGGGATTGCGGATGTGATGATGAAGACAGCTGCGATCATGATGCTGTTTCCGACAATGGTAAAAATGATCGTCAACGGTCTGATTCCGATATCCAATCAGGCAAAGAAATTCTTCACCACACATTTTAAGGACAGAGAACTGTATATCGGACTGGATTCTGCGGTAACCATCGGACATCCTGTGACAATCAGTGTCGGCTTTCTGATGATTCCGGTCTTCATGGTCTTTGCGGCAATTCTTCCCGGCAATACCACGCTGCCCCTTGGTGAGGTACCGTTTGCGGCCTTCTATGTGTGCTTTGCGACCATCGTTCACCGCGGTAACCGTAAAAGAACAATTATATCCAGCCTGATTTTTATTCCGATCGTGCTGTGGATTTCAAGCTGGGCAGCACCGCTGTTCACGGAGCTCGCCTCCAATGCCGGACTGAGCTATGTACAGGCCGGACAGCAGGCAACGACCATGGCTCTTGGAAATATGTTTATCTGGCTGCCGACCGTCCTGGCTCAGACACCGGTGATCGGTGCAGGCATCCTGATTATCATTGATATCGCAGTACTGTTTGGCGGAAAGGTTATCGAGCGCTATTATGCGAAAGAGGATGCGGCATTTGAAGCGAAGTATTATGAATAAGGCGAACCCTGTATAAAGGATCGTGGGATTTAAAAAATGAAGCAGGCAAAGTGAGATTGTCTAATGCGTTATGAGCGAAATAAGTATTTTAATAGGTAAAAGAAAGAGGTAGGTAGTATGAAAAAAGTTAACATCGGAGTGGTAGGAGCCGGAATTTACGGTAATTATCATATCCATACGTATAGTTGTGACCCGCATGTGGAAACGGTGGTGTTCTGTGATTTGAACGAGGAGCGCAGAGCAGCCACACAAAACCGCTATCAGATCAGAGGCTATGCAGATGTCAAGGAAATGATTACGGCAGAGAAGCTGGATGCTATCAGCATTGCGACACCGGACCCTTATCACTATGAACCGGCAAGGGCTGCCATGGAGGCAGGTATCAAATATCTGATGATTGAAAAACCGCTGGCAACCTCCGTAGAAGAATGTGAAGAACTGATTGCCATGGCAGAGAAGTACGGTGTGCAGATTGCCGTGGACTTCCATAAACGCTGGGATCCGGCCTATAACAATATGCGTGATGAAATCCTGATGGATAAAGAAAACATCATCCGCGGCTATATGTCACTGGATGATGTGATCGATGTTCCTATGAACTGGTTTACCTGGACTGATCAATCCTCACCCTCCTGGTTTCTCGGTGTGCACTGCTATGATCTGATTCGCTATGTAAGCGGCAGTGAGGTGGAGAGCGTGTATGCAGTCGGGAATAAACAGGTACTAAAAAAGCAAGGCTATCAGACCTATGACAGTATCCAGGCCATTCTGACGATGGAGGATGGAAGCAGCTGGACGGTGGAAAACTCCTGGATTCTTCCCAATACGTATCCGAAATCAAATGACGGACAGCTTGTGATCGTGACGGAGCACAAGTATCTGAAGAATGAATCCTATCGGGGAGTTAAAACCTATACTGACAAAAAGGCAAGTCTGCCAAACTATATCTTCATGAAATTTGATGAACATAATGCAAGCGGCTTTGGACTGGAGCCGATGCAGGACTTCGTCAGTGACATCGTAAACCAGCGCTCCTTCCGGACAAATGCGTATGATGGTTTACAGGCGACAAGAATCGCTGCCGCAGTGCATGCATCCGCAGAAAGCGGCAACGTCATTCATCTGTAAAAGAACAGGGCAGAACGATCTGATAGCTTGCAGGTACAGTATACTACAAATCTCAGCTCTCGTCCTGCCTTTTTACATATTCAAAACAGAAAAGCTGCCATCACGAAACGTGCAGCCAAGGCTGCGCCTGAGAGCAATCCTTTCCGGTTATCATAAAGCATCCTATCGGGGAATCCTTATGACAATGGAAAAGCTGTTTTGATAATCAACGGTGGAGCTTTCTGTCAGGAAATCCATGCTTACTGAAAAAAACAATCAGAAAAGCTTTCGTCAGACAGATAGAAATCCACTGCAGCTGTTTGATTTATATCCGATGCATAAGCGTTAGGAAACACTTTTGTTTCATCCAACGCGTGAACAAGTGCTGCGTTAGCTGTAAAGCTTTATTTCTTCCTCCAGGCGTTCCATGGAATGAACCGTTATAATACCTGACTTATAATCCAGAATCCCATCCCTGATCAATGTATGCACAACCCTGTTGATGCTGCGTATATTGGAGCCCGTTCCCTCTACCAGAAGATCCTTGGTGATCGTGAGGTCTTTTTTGCACAGAGTGTTGTAAATCATATACATAATTCTGTATTTCAGGGGGTAAAAGGCATTTACTCTTTCCTGTTTACTGCAAGCGTAATCCCTCTGTGCAATCAACGTCGTAATATATAAGGTAAATGCATTATCTGCACGCAGCCATTTTAGAAACTGTGCATTTTCCAGCTTCAGCACCCTGCATTCCGTAACGGCTTCCACGGTGGAGACGGTCTCTTTATCAATGAGTGCCTCCAGCTCTCCGTAAATCGTCACACCGGTATCAATATCCTCTATGTAGACATTTCCATTGATTTCAGAGTGATAGTTTTTTACAATTCCGCTCAACAGGATGTAGATGCAGTCACTTTTTTTATTCTGTTCCATCAGCTTATCCTGAAAGGAATAGGTCTGTTCCTGAAAATGAGAGCGGATATCGGCAGGACAGGCGGCTATAAAGGTTGTCAGATCAGGTTTCATACGTACCTCCAACGTGTATCATATGTATAATATCACAGATTATATAAGTATTTCCATGCGAATCAGAACATGATTTTATTTCTGCCCTGCTCGAGATAGCTTTCGTACCATTCTATCAATCCGGCAATGGAGAGGATGAATTGAATAATCACCAGAATCAGCATGATAAAATAGCCGTTCAGGACATAAATTACCATGAAGAGAAGATTGCTTATAATCCATAAAATCCAGTTTTCATACAGCTTTCTGCTCAGCCAGTATTGACCGATAAAGCCAAGGATAGCTGTCAGACTGTCCAGGATGGCATTCTGAGCATGCAGGATATTGATTTCCACATAACCCCATACAGCCCACAGAAGCAGGATGATCGCAATCCAGAGAAGCTGCCCCTGTCTGTTTAAGCCGGATGTTTTTGTGCTGTTGCCGTCATCCCCCATTCCCCAGTAATACCATCCATAGATATTGAAGATGACCTGAAAGCAGGCCAGAATCGCCAGTGCGTATAAGCCTGTTGTATAATAGATATACAAATATGCAAGCACGGTGATAATACCAAATATGAAGTTTGAAATTTTTTCCTTTGATAGCAGCCATACATTGATAATGCCCATCACCGAGGCGAAGATTTCAATGAGGCTGGACTTTATGCTGTAGCCTGCAAGGATGCAGAGCAGACAGGATAGTATGGCAAAAATCGGGCTTTTGGTTAGTTCGGTTGACTTCTTAATGATATTCATATGGGCTCCTCCTATAATTCTTTGATGAATCTTCCAATCAGAATCATCGCTTTGTCAGAAATGCTCTGACAATTCTCCATTACCTGTTCATGTGTGATTTCCTGATCGGAATAGGCGGCTGCCGGACATGGAACACCGGATAAGGCTAAAACCTTCATCCCGCAGTGATTGGCGATGATAACCTCCGGAATGGTGGACATTCCGACAATATCAGCGCCCAGTCTTGCCGCCATATAGGTTTCCATGACGGTTTCATAGCTCGGCCCCGAAAACATTGCATAAACGCCTTCCTTCAGTTCAATGTGTTCCTGTGCTGCAAGCTCTTTTATCTGCTGTATACAGTCTCGATTATATGGATAGGCAAGGTCGGGAAACCGCTCTTCGTATTCCTCTAAATTTTCTCCGATCAAAGGATTGAAGCCGGAGAAATTCAGATGGTTGCGAATGACGAATAAATCCTGTGCCTTTACGGATTCACCGGCCTGCCCGCTGCAGTTTGTAATGATGATGGTTTCTACACCAAGACGCTTCATGACACGAACAGGAAGTGTTACCCTGCTGGGTGAATAGCCTTCATAGCAATGGCATCTTCCTTTCATGACTACCACCTCTTTCCCCTGTATTCTCCTGATGATCAGGGTTCCTTCATGTCCTGCGACACCGGGCACCGGGAAATGGGGGATATCCGCATAGCGGTACTGCTCAGGTTGTTCGATCATATCAGCAAGCTGATGATATCCGGTCCCTAAAATGATTCCGATTGCGGGAGTGTAGTGCGTACGCTTTCTGATATACTCGTACGCTTCGTTGATTTCTTCTCTTACATGCATTGTCTGTACCTCGCTTTACATATTTACGACCATGGACATTATGCCAATTTGTGATAGCGTTTTCAAGGACATTTGTCCACGAGTTGACAGATAGGATGTATTGCTATTTAAGATCTTGTTAATTTGAAAAAGCATATGTAGGTATTCCAAGGTGGTATCTTTCAACAAAGGAAGTATTACCGCTATATAGGTTTTTAGTTGTAAAATAAATTTTTCGGTTGACATTACCGTGAACTTGATATACTATAATCTCGTAAACGTTTACAAAATAAACTTGATGAGGATTGTTACTGGTTACAGGCAATACCGAAAGTAAAAGATGTTACTTTGGGTGGTCTGTATTTTTTTTATATTTAATATTTAAGGAGGGATATGCGTGAATATTGTGAAAGTATTAAACAATAACGTTGTGCTTTCAATGGATGAGAATCATGAGGATGTCATTGTACTTGGAAATGGTATCGCATTTCAGAAAAAATATGGAGATCAAATTGATGATTCAAAAATAGAACGTATTTTTACACAGCAGATTCCTGAATTAACAGCGAGATTTCAGAAGATGTTAAGCGAAATACCAATGGACTTTCTGGAGATAGCGGAGAAGATCATTTTGAATGCAAAGCTGAAGCTGAATCACGATTTTAATGATAATCTGTACATATCATTGATGGACCATATCAATTTTACAATTCAGAGATATCGGGAAGGTATGCTGATTGAGAATCGGCTGCTGCTGGAGACTAAGGTTCTGTATAAAGATGAATTTGCAGCAGGCAAAGAAGCTGTGGAATTGATCAATACAACATTTGACGTTCAGCTGCCGGAGGATGAAGCAGCCTTTATCGCGCTTCATTTCGTCAATGCCAGTACAGGCGGAAGTATGCAGGATACGGTTCAGCAGACACGTATCGTACAGGATACCCTGACCGTTATTAAAAATTTCTTCAACATGACATTTCAGGAGGATTCCATCTCATATTATCGCTTAGTTACGCATCTGAAATTTTTTGCACAACGCATAACCGCTAAAAAAATACAGGGCAAAGCGAAGGAAGATGTTCAACTACTGGAAATTGTAAAGCTGAAATATCCCGATTCCTATGAGTGCGTTAACAGAATTGTGAAATATATGAATCTGGAGTTCGGGTACTCATTGACAAATGAGGAACGATTGTATCTGACAATACATATTGAACGAATTAGAGAGACTAATGATTAGGATTGTTACTCATGAAAGAGGCAAGACCTGAATTAACCTTATCTTTATAAGACAGCTTATAAGGTAGCTTAATTTGGGTCTTTTTTGACAAGTAGAAAGGAGTCTGTAATGGACGTGAAGAAAACAGCCGCTCAGATTTTAAAAGAAGTAGGCGGAAAAGAAAATATCAAGGAGATGTTTCACTGTGTGACGAGGCTGCGTTTTTATGTAAAGGATTATAAAAAGGTGGATTTGGAACATATTAAAAAAATTGATGGGGTAATGGGGGCGCAGTATCAGACGGAACAGCTGCAGATCATCATCGGAAACGACGTAGGCAGCGTATATGATGCCGTTACTGCACTGACCGGGTTCATCCATGATGAAGAGACAATGGCGAAAAAGAAAAAATTCAGAGCCACAGGCGTATTTGAAACCATGGCGGCTATTTTCCTGCCGACGATACCAGTATTGGCAGGAACCGGGATGATTAAGGGTCTGATCACGATTCTCACCTCTTACTGCGGATTTGATGCGGCCTCTGATTTTATTCAGGTAGCTACGATTGCGGGGGACTGTGTATTCTATTTCTTCCCGTTTTTAGTAGCATGGTCTGCATCCAAACGCTTTAAAACAGATACCGCCTGTGCACTGGCGCTGGCAGGCTGTCTTTTGTATCCCACCATGACAGCGGGTCTTGCGGCAGGGGCAGATCCTATGCATTTTCTGGGGTTGCCGATTCCGTTCGTAAAATATGCGGCAAGCAGTATTCCGATTGTTCTTGCTGTTCTGGTATTGAGCTGGTTTTATCCGTTCATTGATAAGCTCATTCCCAAGGTTTTGCGTCTGGTATTTACACCGATGCTCGTATTGATGATGATGGTACCTCTGACACTGATTGCGATTGCCCCGCTGGCAAGCTATATTTCTCAGGGATTGGTTATGGTCGTCAAATTCCTGTATGACTTATCACCGGTAATTGCCGGAGCTATTGTTGGTGGTACACGCTTACTGGTCGTATTAACCGGAATGCATTTATCGCTGGGGGCAGTAATACTGGAAAATATCAATCAGTTCGGGTCTGACTTCCTGCTGCCGATGAATACAATGGGAACACTGGCACTGTTTGGTGTTTGTATGGGAGTCTGGGTGAAATCAAAGAATACACAGACAAAATCAATCGGTGCATCCACTGCTATATCATCCTTTATCGGAATAACAGAGCCGGGAATTTACGGAATACTGCTGAAATTTAAAAATGCACTGATTGCCGTTATGATTGCCGGTGCAGCCGGTGGAGCAATCGTCGGTGCTTTTGGTGGACAGTCAACTGCATATGTCAATTCCTGTATCCTGTCTTTGCCTGTTTTCATGGGAGATGGATTCTGGGCAGTATGTTTGGGAATGGCCGTGTCTGCGGCCCTTGGCTTCCTGTTGATTATGGTATTGGGCTTATCTGAAGAAAAAAACAGCTGTGAAAGTACAGCTGTAGATACAAAGACTGTGGAAAACAGCCGGAATGAAATAATACAGGCACCGATGAATGGCACACTGATGAAGCTGAGTGACGTTGAGGAGGACGTGTTTGCTTCTGGTAGTATGGGGAAGGGAATTGCGATTGATCCGGATGAGGGCGTGATCGCTGCACCATTTGATGGAACAATCACTGCGGTTTATCCTACAAAGCATGCAATCGGACTGACATCAAAGCAGGGAGTGGAATGTATTATTCACATTGGTATCAATACAGCAAATTTACAGGGGAAATACTTCGATGTGAAGGTGCGTGAACAGCAGGAGGTACAGGCTGGTGATATCCTGGTGGAAGTCGATCTGGCAGGAATTCTGAAAGAAGGCTATTCTCTGATCACTCCTGTTATCATCACGAATTCCGCTAGCTACCTGGATGTGCTGGCGAATGAAGAAAGCGGTATTATCGTAAAAGGAGAACCGTTGTTGACGGTTCTGAAATAGGAGGAAAAATTATGTATAAGAATACATCACCATTGAAATTTCCAAACGACTTTCTGTGGGGCGGTGCAACTGCGGCCAATCAGGTTGAAGGAGCGTGGAATGAGGATGGAAAAGGTATGACGATTGAAGATTGTCTGCCTTATCGTGAAGTAGGCGTTGCTGATTTTACGAAGCAGTTTCAATTCAGCAGCAGAGATTTAGAAGAAGCACTGACAGCTGGACCGGATGCAAATTATCCAAAAAGACGGGGAATCGACTTCTATCACCATTACAAGGAAGATATTAAATTATTTGCGGAAATGGGCTATAAGATATTCCGTATGTCCATTTCCTGGGCGAGAATCTTTACAGATCCAAGAGATGAGAAGCCCAATGAGGATGGTATCGCTTTTTACGAGGATATGTTTAAGGAATGTAAAAAATATGGCATAGAACCGCTCGTTACGCTTTCCCACTATGATCCACCGGTTGTACTGGCAACAAAGTATCGTGGCTGGTATTCAAGAGAGGTCATTGATCTGTTTGAAAAATATGCTCGTGTCTGCTTTGAACGCTTTGGGAAATATGTAACTTACTGGCTTACCTTCAATGAGGTGGACGCTATGCTCAGGCATCCTGTGACAAGCGGAGCACTGATTGAAGACAGATTTGCTGATATCCCATTTGAACAGGCGATTTATCAAGCAATGCATCATCAGATGGTTGCGAGCGCAAGAGCAGTGAAGCTGGGACATGAGCTTGTTCCCGGAGCACAGATCGGCTGCATGATGACAAAGCTGTGTTTCTATCCGTTTACCTGTAAGCCGGAGGACAATCTTGCGACACAGCAGCGGATGCGCAGTATCTACCGCTATGTAGATATACAGGTGTTTGGAGAATATCCAAATTATTTAAACAATGAAATCAGAAACAAGGGGTATGTCATACAATGGAAAGACAGTGATGAGACGGATTTAAAAGAGGGAACAGTTGATTTTGTAAGCTTCTCTTACTATATGACCAGCTGTATGGCTGCAGAAACAGAAGGTCTGGATATGGCACCAGGAAATACTGTGAATGGTGTGAAAAACCCATATCTACCATCCTCTGAATGGGGCTGGCAGACGGATCCAACCGGATTGCGGATTTCACTTGTTGATATTTATGACCGGTACAGGAAGCCTCTGTTTATCGTGGAAAACGGTCTGGGGGAACGTGATCAGATTACAGAGGATGGAAAAATACATGATCCGTACCGCTGTGAATATCTGAAGGAGCATGTCATGGCGATGAGTGATGCCATAAATGAAGATGGTGTGGAGCTGTGGGGCTATACATGGTGGGGCTGTATTGATCTTGTCAGTGAATCCACGAGACAGATGTCAAAACGCTACGGCTTTATTTATGTGGATATAGATGATTATGGCAACGGTACCTATAACCGGTATAAAAAAGACAGTTTCTACTATTATAAACAGGTTATCGAAAGTAACGGAGAGAAATTATAAGAGCAAGGGTGAAAGACTTCAAAAATGAAGTCTTTTTTAAAAGATGAGGAGGCACTCTATGATTAAATATTTCGCAAGTGATTTGGATGGTACATTATTAAATGCAGATTATGCATGGGATACCATTCTGGATGAGGGCATGAAGGCGATTCTGAGGGATGGTTATGAATTCGTCGTGACAACGGGGCGAACGATTGCAGGTGTAAAAGGTTGCGAAGGACTCTGGGCGCTGCCGGTTCATGTTATCGTTATGAACGGTGCACTCATTTTGGATAAAGATAAAACGACACTGTTCCGTGGGGCGATAAAGAAAAGGACGGTAGCGGGAATACTGGATGCTATGCCGCATGCAAACCTGGAATTTTTCACAGAAGATAAAATTTTAACGATGCTGCCACGGAAAAAATACATAGAGGAATATATGAAATGGGATATATGGAGAAAGAAGGTTCTTGATAATGGAAAGAGCGGATATCTGGATGAATATCTCAGCCGGTTTCATTTTCAAGCGAAGCGTGAAGAAATCCTGAAGTTGGATATTCTGAAAATAAACGGTTTGGAATTACATCAGGACAAACGTGCAGACCTTCTCGACAGACTGACTATGTTTGAAAATGATATTGTAAATGCTTCCTTCGATTCCAATGTTTTTGAATTGACGGACAGAGCAATATCAAAAGCAAGTGCTTTGATGTTTCTGGCGCATCGGAAACAATGGGACAAACAGAAAATTGCTGTATTCGGAGATGGTGGAAATGATATGGATATGCTGATGAGCTTTGTACATTCCTATGCGCCTGAAAATGCACAGGAACAAGTAAAAAAAGTGGTATCTGAAATCATTGCTTCCAATGATCAATACGGTGTGCTTAAAAAAATTATGCAGATTGCAGCGGACAATCGCAGGAAACACACACCCATTTGAATAACAGGCAGAAAACTGCCCGGATGTATTTATAGACAAAGCATTATGAAACCATGATAACAAACATCAAAAAACCATGCCCTCAACGATATCACTCATCGCTGACGCTGCATGGTTTTGTTTTCTTTACTGCGGATTCTCTGCCATATCCGCATAGCGTATGTTTTCCGAGGTATTGATCTTCGGAGTATTCGCATACAGATCATTCAAATTAAACGTAAAGCTGTTCATCTGCAGCTGCCTGCGTGCCGCATCATAGGCATTCACAACCGCATGCACCTCATCCCGGCTGAATAGATACACATTGCTTACACCAAGGGACGGATCCAGACTTGCCACATACAGGTCTTCATAGACACCGTTATCGCTGGTGATGGAGGAAATCGTCCATGGCTTCAGCTCATTCAGCTCACCGGATACAAAATCCGCAATCTTCTCTGCCGGCATATTGGTGATAATGTAATTCGGTGCAATATCCATCAGATCATTCACCTTGGTTAACCCGTTTGCGGAGATCAGCTTATTGATAATTGCCTTGATAATGCGCTGCTGTGCACGCTCTCTTCCGGCATTGTCATAGCCCTTGGTCTTACGGTGCCGGGAATAGGCGAGCGCCTGCTTGCCGTTTAAGTGCTGCTTGCCCTTTTTCAGACAGATCAAATCTTCTTTCTTAAAGCTTCGATTTTCATCCTGTTCACAGAAGTCAATTTCCACATCCACATCAATACCGCCGATCGTATCGACAATTTCAATCAGGGAATTGAAGCTTACACGGGCATAGTAATCAATCGGGATACCGAAGAAGTTCTGTATCGTTTCCACACTGTTTTCAATCCCGTCGTTTCCGGTATGCGTCAGCTTGTCGTTTTTATAATCGTAGGCGGCATTCGGTATGTAGCCGTCTCTTGGCAGAGACACCATATCAATGTGATTCGCCTTCGGATTGACAATCAGAATCAGATTCGTATCACTTCTTGTCTGCTGGTCCGGACTTCCCATATTATCAAGTCCGCTCAGATAGACGGTGAAGGTATCCTTTGTGACATCGATATCGGGACCGCTGGCGGCATCATTTTTCTTTTTGTAGGTCTGAATGATATCCACACTGTCCGCAAAGCCGTCAATATTGGATTTGGACATATCATAATAGGAATCGGAAATAACAAAGGCATTCACCGTTTCCAGATTCAGATCGCTGTACAGCGTTGTATAATCCAGCTCTTCCTTGGGCGTGGTATTGCCAACCTCGCTGTCCAGCTTTTCCCTTGCATAGGCGGCATTTTTCTTATCGACGCCCTTCTGATAGCCGATCGTTTTGCCTTCCAGCTGGGAAAGGGAATCAATACCGCTGCCCTTTTTCACGACCACATAGATTTCCGTGGTGGAGCCTGCCGCATTTTTGCTCATCTTATGCAGAGTGCTTCGTGATTTATCCAGAAAATATCCCCCGGTACCGATAACCACCGTCAAAAGAAGAATAAACAGACGCTTGACGATCACAGCCCACTTGGGAAGCTTCTTCATGGACAGCATAAATAATATAAGGAATAGAATCAGCAGGATACCTGCGGCTGCCATCGTCCATTTCACAGGAAGGATGCCGAAGGTAAATGCTATGGTAAAGGATACGATTCCCACGATCAGAAACGCCAGCAGAAACAGCAGGTCGATCGTGCGGGTATAGTATCGTTTCGGTTTTTGTTTTGCCATATGTATCACACCTCAGTTAGTCAGTCTACATTATAGTATAAACAAATTTAAAATACTATGGCAGATTTCTGAAAATTTCGTAATAACTATAGAGTACCATGCCGTTTTGGGTTATAATTGAAGTTGTTTTCTAAAGAAAAGGAAGACAAAGTATAGTATAATAGTCGAGAAGGTAAATAAGAGGTGATGTTGTGTCGTTTTTAGATCAATTGAATGAGCATCAGTTAGAGGCAGTACAGTGTGTGGATCATCACCTGCGGATCATTGCGGGGGCAGGAAGTGGAAAGACCCGGGTGGTAACGACCAGAATTGCATATCTGATCAATGACTGCGGAGTATATCCGAATAAAGTATTAGCCATCACCTTTACGAATAAGGCGGCTAGGGAAATGAAAGAGCGAGTGGAGAATCTGCTGGGAGATGTAGCCAAGGCGGTTACGATTTCCACCATTCACTCCTTTTGTGTGCGTCTGTTGCGGGAGGACATTCTGGAGCTGGGATATCCGAGGAATTTCACGATTCTGGATGCGGATGACCAAAAGAGCATTTTGCGGGATGCCTACAAGCAGATGCATATCGATGTCAAAAGCTACAGCTACAACAGTGTGCTGTCGTACATAAGCAACAACAAAACGAATTTTATAGATGCCGCAACCGCCAGGGCGGGTGCCGGCAAATGGGCGGGAGAACAAATCAAGGCCGATGTCTACGAGTTTTACGAGAAGCGTCTGAAGGAAATGTATGCGCTGGATTTCGATGATCTGTTGATTTTTGCCCACCGTATATTGAAGAACAATGAAGAAGTACGCGCGAAATGGCAGCGGCGCTTTAACTATCTGCATGTCGATGAGTTTCAGGATGTCGATAATCTGCAGTATGCCATCATCAAGCTGCTGGTAAAGGAAGGCAGCTATCTGTGCGTGGTCGGCGATCCCGATCAGACGATTTATACCTGGCGTGGTGCACAGGTGGATATCATTATGAATTTTGAAAGGGATTTTCCGGACAGCCATACCGTTGTGCTGAATGAGAACTACCGTTCCACCCAGCAGATTCTGAACGGTGCCAATGCACTGATCAAGAATAACCGCAACCGTATCGATAAGGATTTGTTCACCCGTGTGGAGAGTGAGGATAAAATCATTCATTTCTCTGCTATGGATGATGCAAACGAACCGGTCTGGGTTGCCAGCAAAATCATGACGCTGCATCACGATCATGTGGACTATCGGGATATTGCAATCTTGTATCGCTCCAACTTTCTGTCAAGAGGGCTGGAAAAAGCACTGCTGGATTTTCATATTCCGTATCGCATCTACGGAGGTGTGCGCTTCTATGACCGTGCGGAGATCAAGGATGCCTTAAGCTATCTGCGTCTGTTGGCTCCCTTTGATGAACAGGATCCCAAGGCGATGTACAAGAATCTTGCCGTCAAGCGCGTCATCAATTCTCCGAAGCGGGGAATCGGTGCAAAGACGCTGGAAACCATTGAGCTGCAGGCAAACCATGATGAAACGAATATGTATGATGTCCTGTGCGAATATGAAATCGGAAAGGGCAAGGCAAGAGCCAACATACAGGCGTTTGTTGCGATGATTGAGGAATGCCGCATGTTGGTGGATACCATCAGCATCGACCAGCTGCTGGAGAAGGTGCTGGAGGACAGCGGTTATCTAAATATGCTGCGGGAAGACAAGGAAATAGAGCGTCTGGAAAATATCAAGGAGCTGATCGGGGATATCTCGGATTATGTGGAAGCACATCCGGAGGGTACCCTGAATGAATACCTGCAGGAAATCTCCCTGTATTCCGATAAGGAGGAACAGGAGAACGGGGACTTTGTACAGCTGATGACGATTCATGCCGCAAAGGGGCTGGAATTTGATAATGTCTTTGTGTACAGCCTATGCGAGGGAATCTTCCCGAATGAACGCTCTGTGGGAGAAGGCGGACAACCGGCGCTGGAGGAAGAACGCCGTCTTGCCTATGTAGCCTTTACCCGGGCTAAAAAACAGCTGTTTTTATCCGACTCCTACGGCTACAGCTATGTACTGGATAAAATCAAAACAACCTCCCGGTTCATCAAGGAGCTTCCCGAGGACTGTATCGAGGATGTCGGCGCAAAACCGCGGAATACATTTTCCAGCGATGTCGATACCTTCAGCGGCAGTGACTTTCTGTCCATGCACAGTGACATGGTACAGCATCGTCCTCAGGAAAGCAGCGGCTATGCAAGACAGGCCGAGCGAAAATTAAGCGATGTGCGCATCACAGATTCATTTGATAGTGCACCAATCATAAATGAGGATAGGAAACCTAAGAAAAAGGGTAAAATAAGAAAAGGCGATCTGGTTCATCACGAAAGCTTCGGAGACGGTGTTGTTATCAAGCTGGAAGAACAGCTGGCAACGATTGCCTTCGAACAGAAATTCGGAATCCGAAAGATCAAGATCGACCATCCGGCTTTATCGAAAAAATAGGAGGTTTCTAATGAGTCAGCAGAGGATTTTAGAATTACGAAGCATATTGGACAGGCTGGCGTACGAATATTACGTACTGGATCAGCCAAGCATGAGCGATCAGGAATATGACCGCTATTATCAGGAGCTGGTGGCACTGGAGTATGAATTTCCACAGTACCGCGATCCCAATTCCATCACGCAGCGCGTCGGTGGTGTCGTACTGGACGCATTCACGAAGGTGGAGCATAAGCGCACCATGCTGAGTCTGGGCAATGCCTTCAATCTGGAGGATCTGCATGCCTTTGACGAGCGTGTGCGGGAAGTGGTGCCAAACGCACGCTATGTGGTGGAGCTGAAAATTGACGGACTTGCCATGTCCCTGATATATCGCGACGGGCGCTTTGTACAGGCCCTGACCCGCGGAGACGGTGTTGTCGGTGAGGATGTTACGCACAATGTCAAAACGATCCCATCCATTCCGATGCATATCCCGCTACAGGGTGAGGTGGAAGTGCGCGGAGAGGTGTATATGCCCAATGCCAGCTTTCAGATGCTGAATGAGGAACGGGAAAAGAACGGGGAAGAACTGTTTGCGAATCCGCGAAATGCGGCGGCGGGAAGTATCCGTCAGCTGGACAGCTCGGTTGCGGCAAAGCGTAAGCTGGATGCCTTCTGGTATTACTTTGTGAATGCACAGGAATACGATATTCATTCCCATGAAGAGGCACTGCAGAAGATGAGTGAAATGCATCTGCGGGTGAATCCGCTTCGTAAGGTGTGTGAGCGCATCGATGAGGTGTGGCAGTTTATCGAAGAAATTACAGAGCAGCGAAATGATCTGCCCTACGCGATTGACGGTATGGTCATCAAGGTGGATGATTTGGACGCACAAAATCGTCTGGGCTCCACGGTCAAGGTGCCGCGCTGGGCGATTGCATATAAATTTCCTGCCGAAGAGGTTATCACAAAGCTGCTGGATATCGTGGTAACGGTTGGAAGAACGGGACGTATTACTCCGAATGCCGTACTGGAGCCGGTGCGGGTTGCGGGTACAACGGTATCGGCGGCACAGCTGCACAATGAGGATATGATTAAGGAAAAGGACATCCGTATTCATGATGATGTTGTGGTACGCAAGGCCGGAGATATCATACCGGAGGTCGTTCGACCGCTGCTTGAGCGAAGAAACGATACGCAGGCGGTTTACCACTTTCCAACGCACTGCCCGATCTGCGGAAGTGAGCTGGTACGCTTTCCTGAGGAAGCTGCCCATTACTGCATCAATCAGGACTGCCCCGCCCGTGTTGTGGAAAGCATGATTCATTTTGCGAGTCGGGATGCGATGGATATCGATACACTGGGTGATAAGAAAGTGGAATTTTTCCATAAGCAGGGCTTTTTGAATACCATTGAAGATATATACTGCCTGAAGGAGCATCGGCAGGAGCTGATCGATCTGGAGGGCTTTAAGGAAAAGTCGGTAGATAAGCTGCTGGATGCCATTGAGGACAGCAAGCAGAATCCGCTGGAGGATCTGATCTATGGACTGGGCATCCGCCAGGTTGGCAAGAAAGCCGCAAAGGTTCTGGCAAAGCATTTTCTGAGCATGGATGCACTGATGGCAGCGAATGAGGAAGAGCTTGTGGCAATCAAGGATATCGGACAGATTACGGCAGAGTGCATCACCGCCTTTTTCCATGAGCCGAAGAACATGGAGCTGATTGCCCATTTAAAGGGCTATGGCCTGCGGATGGATACCGAGGCTGAGCAGATTCAGGAAAGCTCATTCAGCGGCAAAACCATCGTACTGACCGGTACGCTGACGCAGATGACACGAAATGATGCCAAGGCGTTGCTGGAATCTCTCGGGGCCAATGTCAGCGGCTCTGTTTCCAAAAAAACCGACCTTGTCATTTACGGCGAGGCGGCTGGCAGCAAGCTGACCAAAGCGAATTCCCTCGGTGTCATGACGATGGATGAGGATACCTTTATGAAAGAGGTGAACGGAAATGAACAGGAAACCTAGAGCAGTCCCGATTCTGCTTCTTTGCAGCTGCATGCTGGTACTCGGCGGCTGTAATAAGGAAGATAAAAACAAGGCGGACAATGATAAAAGCAGTGAGGAAACAAAGGCCATCAACGAAGGGGAATACTCTGCACTGCTGCCGTTTTCAGTGAGTGATGCGGGGCAGAAGCATGCCCAGATGCAAACCAATCTGAGTGATACCCTGACCATCGGTACCGGGCTGATGGAGCTTTCCAAGGAATATTTCTCCAGTAAGACGTATGCCTTTCGGGGTGGAAAATATCTGGATTACAATACACTGGATGCCTCCGCGGATAACAGCGGACTGCTGGGGAGAACGAGCAAGAAAAATGCAAACGGTTTAAATCCTGCAGTCGGTGATGTGTTTCCAACCGATGACGGGGATAAAAAAATAACAGCCAATGATGTGCTGCTGCTGGATATCTTTGAATATGACTGGTATCAGAACAAGGAGCTGAAGGGGCTGTCACTGGCGCTCGTATTCAATGATAAAATCGGAACGGAACCAAAGGAGGCAACCATCGATAGCGATAAAATGAAGCTGTATGGCGAGGAATGTGCGCGTAAGCTGGTTAATTATCTGCGAAAGGCAAAGCCGGAAATCGGAAACAACACACCGATTTATGTAGCGCTGTATAATACCTCCAGCGATGATGCGACGCTGCCGGGAACGTACTTTGAGGAAGCCTATTTTGAATCCAAGACCAATGCGGAATTCAAGGCAATCAATGAAAAATGGGCATTGTTTCCAACAAGCACGGCAACCAAGCTGGACGGGACAAACGCAACCTATTTCGACCGCTACAAGGCGAGCTTTCAGGATTTTCTGGGACAGGATATCGACATGATCGGCAAAGGTCATTTCATGGATAATGAGCTGACAGATCTGCGCATCAATGTGAAGCTGCATGCCAAGAGTGCGGATGAGGTCATTGCGGCGGTGCAGCTGCTGGATGAGCGGCTTTCCATCTTTTCCAGCAATAATTTTAAAATCACGGTCGTAGTCAAGGCGGATGATGTAGATGTCGCCACCATTACGAGAAACAAGGGTACCAGCAGTACGGTTGCACAGACACTGCTGTATTAATCCAGAAATAGAAAAGAAGAATAAAATGAATTTCGTAGGAACTGTTGCTATGCCTTTTCAAGATTTTCATACAACGGTATAAATAAAAAAGGGAAGATCGAAAAGAGATGTGACGGTATCGAACAAAACGCATTCTCTTTTTCAGAAATCTGAATCGCGCAAGGCGAAGGAATGGAGGCAATCATGGAAGAATTTAGTGCAGAATATTTCAAGAAGCTGGCACATGACATCATGTTTGATCTGAATGATGAAGAGGTCAGTGAGCTGCAGGAGGAATTTAAGGTATTGCTGCAGCAGATCGAGCTGCTGGACGGCATTGATACAGAGGGTGTTGAAGAAATGATCTACCCGTTTGAAGCAGAAACGACATTTCTGCGTGAGGACAGCGTAGATAATGTAATATCACAGGAAGCCGCGCTTCTGAATGTGAAAAGTGCAAAAGCAGGGCATGTACATGTGCCAAAGGTGGTGAAGTAAAATGGATTTTGAAAGAGCGAGAAAGCAGGACGTGGAGGGCCGCGTTTACGAGGCTTTGGAAAAAGCGAAGGAAGCACAGGCGCGTTTGAATGCTGCTGTTACCTTTGTAGACCCGAAAGAGCAGCTGAAGGAGCTGGAAGCAATCGGCGCAGATGCAGCGATGTATGGCATGCCAGTTGTTTTAAAGGATAACGTGAATACGAAGGGAATCCGTACCACGGCATCCTCCCGCATTCTGGATAATTATATCCCGGTATACAATGCGCATATCGTTGATAAGCTGCAAGCTGCAGGCGCTGTTGTAATAGCAAAGGCCAGTATGGATGAGCTGGGCATGGGCGGAACCAACCGCAATGCCTACACAGGACCAGTTAACAATGCCTGGGATGAAAGCAGAATTTCCGGAGGAAGCAGCGGCGGCAGTGCAGCACTTGTAGCGGCTGGAGTCGTTCCGTTTGCCATTGGTACGGATACCGGTGACAGTGTGCGCAAGCCGGCCGCATACCAGGGGATTATCGGCATGAAGCCAACCTATGGAAGAATCTCCCGCTATGGTATCATTCCGTATGCATCCAGTCTGGATCATGTGGGTTATTTTACCACATCCGTACAGGATACAGCGGTTGCACTGGAGGTGCTGGCTGGTCGCGATGACCGTGACATGACCTCATCCAACCGTGCAGTGGAGGCCTATGCTGCTAACCTGAATCATGACCTTCGCGGAAAGCGAATTGCTGTTTTGGATAATGTACAGGAGGCGGTTGCAGATCCTGCAATCCGTGAGAATTTTGACGCTTTGATGAAGAAGCTGGAGGCACGCGGTGCTACTGTTACACATGTGCGCATGGATGATAAGCTGATGAAGGCACTGATGCCTACCTACTATATTATTGCGAATGCCGAGGCTACAGCCAACCATTCCAATCTGGATGGAATCCGTTTTGGTATGCGTGAGGCTGGAGAAAACGTGGAGGATGTCATGATCAACACCCGGACAAAGGGCTTCTGTTCCTATGTACGCAAGCGTTTTGTCATCGGAAGCTATTCTCTGTTTGTGGAAAATCAGGATAAGATCTTCCGCAAGGCGCAGAAGGTTCGCCGCCTGATTGTGGAGGAGCTGAACCGTGTTCTTGCCAACAGCGATGTTGTCATTGCCTCTGCTGCAGGAACAATCGCGCCGCTGGCAGAGGAATCCAAGGATTCTCATCTTGGGGCAGATAACAATGTGGCTGAAAATCATATGGTGCTGGGCAACTTTTCCGGATATCCGAGCATGACCATGCCGACCGGCTTTGCGGAAGGTATGCCGATCGGTATCAATATGACGGCGAAGGCATTTGATGAGCAGACATTGTTTAATATCGGACTGGCGATTGAAGAGGAAACAGGATTAAAAGGTAATGATGTGGAGGTAGACGCATGAAATACGAAACAGTCATAGGGATTGAAATCCACTGCGAGCTGAAAACCAAAACAAAAATGTTCTCAGGGGCACCGACATCCTTTGGAGAGGTAGCGAACACCTGTGTAAATGAAGTGGATCTGGGACATCCCGGAACACTCCCCTGTGTAAATAAGGATGCTGTGCGTCTGGCAATTCTGGCCGCAACGGCATTGAAGTGTGAAATCGATCCGCTGGTGAAGTTTGATCGCAAGAACTATTATTATTCCGATCTTCCTAAGGGCTTCCAGATAACCCAGCAGTTTCATCCGATTGGCTCCAACGGTGTCATTACCATTAAAACGGATGACGGGGAAAAGGATATCCGCATCAACCGTATTCATATGGAAGAGGATACCGCTAAGCAGTTTCACAGCGATGCGGGGACACTGGTAGACTACAACCGTGCGGGAACACCGCTGGTGGAAATCGTCAGTGAACCGGATATCCGAAACGGGGCAGAGGCAGCTGCCTATGTGGAAAAGCTGAGAAGTATGCTGTATTACCTTGGAGTCAGTGATGTTAAAATGGAAGAGGGAAGCATGCGCTGTGATGTCAATGTTTCCATACGTCCGCAGGGCAGTGAAGCTCTTGGTACCAAAACCGAGGTCAAAAATCTGAATTCCATTTCCAATGTACAGAAGGCGATTGATGCAGAGGTGGCACGTCAAAGGGAGCTGCTGGAAAACGGTGAGGAAGTCGTACAGGCAACCCGTCGTTATGATGAAACGCAGAAAACAACGATTCTGATGCGGAAAAAGGAAGGAAATGTGGACTACAAGTTCTTCCCAGAACCGAATATTCCACCGATTCGTCTGGATGCGGCATGGATCAAAGACATTCAGGACAATATGGAGGAGCTTCCGGATGAGCGTAAGGCACGCTATATGCACGATTATGCACTGAAGGAATACGATGCTGATGTACTCGTTGCCAATCGTGAGCTGAGCAACTTTTTCGATGAGGTATGTCAGTATACAAAGAACTATAAGAAGGCAGCAAACTGGGTGATCGTTGAGGTTACAGCTGCATTGAATAAGGCAAATATCAAGCTGGTGGATAATCCGTGTAATCCAAAGCATCTTGCGGATATGGTAAATATGGTGGATGCCGGTGAAATAAGCGGCAAGCAGGCAAAAATCGTGTTTGAGGACATCATGCAGGGCAAGGATCCGAAGAAGGTCGTGGAAGAAAAGGGTATGAAGCAGATGAGTGACAGCAGTGAGCTGCTTGCCATGGTTAGCGCTGTTCTGGATAACAACCCGCAATCCATTGAAGATTTCAAAAACGGTAAGGACCGTGCTGTCGGCTTCCTGGTTGGTCAGGTAATGAAGGCCAGCAAGGGACAGGCGAATCCGGCGATGACGAATAAGCTGATTCAGGAGGAGTTGAAAAAGCGCTAGCATTCTGTTGCGCCAGCCGGTGATGAAGCCTGCGAGCGTAAGGCACGGATGCTATGCGAAACACCGGCTTATATATTGCAGGGTAGCTTTTGAAAAAGCCTGTCTGTGAAGCTGTCAATTTTAGGAAATCGTAAGAAGATTCCCGCTGTAATTCTCGCGGTTTTGTGTTATACTGGTAAATGTGCTATACTAGAAACACAATCGTGTAATCAGGCATGACTCCTAAGGAGTATGCTCATTGTCTATATAGTCAGGAGTGAACCCCATGAGTAAAAAGAAGAAAAAAACAAAAGCAGGCGGCGGAAAGAGCAAGATACTATACTGGATTGCCGGTATTGTTATTCTGATTCCTGTACTGCTGCTTGGATGGATTTATCTGAGTGCCAAGGAGAGCAGCGGAAGTCCTACGGTCGGCAGCCGTTTTGACAATTCACTGAACCCGGCCATAACAGAAGAGCAGCTGGACAAGGTGAAGTCCGCAATGAAGCTGGATGGTGTTGAAAGCGTTGAAGTCAATTTGATCAGTGCTACCCTGCGTATCAATATTGATACTAAGGATGATGCCAGCAGTGCCAAGGTGAAGAGTATTATGAATGAAGCCTATGATAAGGTGAATGATATTCTTCCTATCAAGAAGTATTTTACAAATAACGATTCCGATAAGATGTATGATCTGGAAGTGCATGTTTATAATTTCATTCCGGATGACAAGCATTCTGCGGATGATCAGATTTATAAGATCAAGACGAAGACAGCGGCAGCGAAGAAGCCGAACGTTTCTACACCTTCATCTCCGAAAAATAAATCCGTCGCAGAAAAGCTGTTAAAGCAGCAGGAAGAAGCAGCTAAGAAAAACAAGTAAAAGGGCGGCCTGCCCTTTTTTCAATGAGGTGAGAAGATGAAGAAAAATGATCAGGTATATGGTGTCTGCAGCGGATATACGCACGACGGGCACGGGGTTGTAAAGATAGACGGCTTTCCGCTGTTTGTGAAGGGCATGCTGGAGGGGGAAGCGGGAGAGCTGGTTGTCACGATGGCAAAAAAGAAATTTGGCTATGGCAGGCTGATGAAAAGAAGTAAAACATCCTCACAGCGTGTTGCTCCCCCCTGTCCGATTGCAAAGCAGTGCGGAGGCTGTCAGCTTCAGCATATGTCCTATGCGGAGCAGCTGCGGTTTAAGAAGCAGAAGGTGCAGGATGTGATGCAGCGGATAGCACACCTTGATATTGAGGTGCAGGATGTGCTGGGGATGCAGGATTGCTATACCAATTATCGCAACAAAGGGCAGATTCCGGTCGGAGTTGATAAAGGTAAAACGGTTACCGGCTTTTATCGTATCAACTCCAATGCCATCATCGATACGGATACGTGTCTGATTCAGAGTGAGCGGATCAATGCGGTATTACAGGAAATGCGTAAATTATTTGAGAAATATCAGAATGCGAAGCTGTTTCGTCATCTGTTGATCAAGCATGCATTTTTCAGTGATGAGGTAATGGTTGTCTGGATTGTGCGTTCCTTTCAGATTCCACATGGGAAGGAGATGGTGCAGGAGCTGACTGCGGCATTGCCGTTTGTAAAGAGTGTCATATTAAATCTGAATGTACGGGATGATAATGTCATTTTGGGGGATAAGGAACAGCTGTTGTTTGGTGAGCATGCTATCACTGACAGTATTCATGACTTAAAATTTTCCATATCCTCAAAGTCCTTCTATCAGGTGAATCCAAGACAGACGGAGATATTATATGGAAAGGCTCTGGAGTTTGCACAGCTTACGGGAAAGGAAGCCGTATTGGATTTGTATTGCGGGGTTGGAACGATTTCCATGTTTTTAGCACAGCAGGCCAAGCATGTGACGGGAATTGAAATCGTACCGCAGGCGATTCGTGATGCGAGAAAGAATGCGGCATTGAATGGCATTGCGAATATTGATTTTGTATGCAGTGATGCGGCTGACTATGCGAAAAAGCTGTGTGAGCAGGGGGCACATCCGGATGTGATTGTGGTAGATCCGCCGCGCAAGGGGTGTGATGTACAGACGATTGACAGTATGGTGATGATGCAGCCAAAACGGATTGTTTATGTGTCCTGTGATCCCGGGACACTGGCAAGGGATTTAAAGCTGCTGGAAGAGAAGGGGTATCGTACAGAAATTGTGCAGCCTCTGGATATGTTTCCATTTACACATCACGTCGAATGTGTGTGTCTGATAGTGAGAAAATAAAAGTGCAAAAAAGCCCATGAATAAAGGCTTTTCGACACTTTTTGATAAGCAAAATTTGAAGCACTCAAAATGGGGTGCAACTGATAGTAAATGCTAATTTGCCTGATTTTAATAAAAGTCAGGCTTTTCTTGTACATTTTTTCCTTGTTTTAGTGTTCGAGAAAAAAAGAGATTTAAGGTAAAACATAAAAGCAAAAAATCTAATATATGTTTAAAATAATAGTGATTTAAATGATGATTATAGTATGACATTTACTTAATTTAAGTATATAATAAAGGTAGTTGATCACATGTTATTATTATAAATTTGGCAGGAGGTGTTAAAGTGATTTTTGATAAATTAGAAAAAGAAATATTTACTCATTCTGAGCAAAGTATTGCTGATTATATTTTGAAAAACCCATATTCTTTAGATGAATTAACAGCTGATGATTTAGGAATGATTACATTAACTAGTAAATCTACTGTATTTAGGTTTTGTAAAAAAATAGGTGTAGGCAGCTATGAAGAACTTAAAAGAGTCATTCAACAAGAAAATTATGAAAGAGATAAGATTAAAGATATTCGATTAAAACAACCATTCAATAAGTATAGTGGCGTAAGTGATATTTTAGGAAAGATGCCTCATTTTTATAATGTTGCAATAGTAAACACAAATTTGATGTTAAATAAAGAATTAGTGAGAAGTATCGTTCAAAAAATAAAAAATGCAGAAGTAATTGATTTCTATTGTTCAGGAGTAACACAAGCAATAGCAGAATCAGCAATGTTTAAATTTCAAACATTGGGTAAGCAGTGTAATATTTTCACAAATTTAAATGAGCATTATGTTATGAGTACAAAAAACAATAAAAGAGTATCCATTATTCTTTCATTTACTGGAGGAAATAAGCAAGCAGTATATAGTGCTAGAAAGGTTAAATCTATTGGCCAGTATACATTAGGTATTGGTGGAGAAGAATTTGATGATTTAAAAAATGTTTGTGATCATTACTTACAGGTATATGATAAAAATATTATAGCTGGTTTTGAAATGATGTTACTTGCAATATCAATGAATTACATTTTAGATATTTTATTTGCCTGTTTGTTAGTAAAAGATTTTGATTATCATATAAAGAATGCTTTAGATGTGGAGAATATTTATAGTAAGAAAGAGGATTTTTGAAACTCATAATTTCAAAAAAAGTTCTCTTTTTTTTCTTAGTTTGAAACTTTAAGACCATTGATATTTAGCTATATTGTATGCGCTTACATTGGTTGCTATAATGCAATTGTCAATACAGAAAGTATAAATATTTAAAGCAAATGTAGAGGAGGAAAAAGTATGACAAATAAAGAATTAGCCACACAAATTCTTGAATTAGTAGGTGGGAAAGAAAATATTTCAGCAGTCACTCACTGTATTACTCGTTTAAGGATGACGATCAAAGATTTAAACATTATCAAGGAGGATCAAATTAAAAAGCTTCCTGGAGTTATGGGGGTGAACCTTGTAGAAGGGCAATATCAAGTTATTTTAGGTCCAAAAGTTGCAGATGTCTTTTTGGAATTTGAACCATTAGTAGGTTTATCAAAGAATAATGAAGTGCCAAAAGAAAAGAAAAAACTACTTGCAGTAATTCTTGATACTTTTACAGGAATATTCACACCAATTTTACCAGCTATCATTGGTGCAGGGTTATTAAAAGGAATTTTATTAGGATTAATGTTTGCAAATGTTATTTCACCAGATGGCGAAATGTTTAAATGGCTGATGTTATTCTCAGATGCAGCATATTACTTCTTACCATTCTTATTAGCAGTAAGTACAGCGACACATTTCAAATGTAATCGTTACTTGGCAATGGTTGTTGCAGGAATTATGCTTCATCCTGATTTAATTAATATGCTTGGAGACGGAACAACACATCATTTATTAGGAATTCCAGTATTTAGTGCTTCTTATGCTAGCTCAGTTCTTCCAATTATTATGACAGTGATTGTAATGAGCTATATAGAAAAATTCTTTGCTAAAGTAGTGCCAAGTATTTTAAGAACAATTTTGGTTCCATTACTTACAGTGTTTGTAACTGGAGTGTTAGTTATTGTTGCGATTGGTCCAGTTGGCTCTATGATCAGTGATGTTCTTGCTTCAAACTTCTTAACATTTTATGTAAATTATGGAGTTATTGCTGGAGCCATTTTCTCTGGTTTCTTCCCAATTATGGTATTATTAGGAATTCATAATGGATTTACACCTGTTATGGTTCAGTCTTTATCGACATACGGTGTTGAATACTTAATGGGACTAAATGTCGCTTCTAACTCAGCACAAGCTGGAGCAACATTTGCCGTCTTCCTAAAAACAAAAAATCGCGATTTTAAATCATTAGCAGGAACAGCGGCTTTAAATGCAATTCTAGGTATCACAGAACCAGCATTATATGGAATTACTTCTAAATTAAAAAGACCACTTATCGGAGTATGTATTGGTGGAGCAGTAGGTGGTGCTATTGCTGGATTCTTCCATGTAACTGCAACAGGTATGGCAACAGGACCTATCATTGGTATTCCATTATTCTTAACAGATACATTTATTTGGTTTGTTGTATCATGTACAGTGGCGTTTATTGTAGCATTCATTTGGGTAATTGTAACTGGATTTGATGATGTAAAAGATGATGAATATACAGAGGGATTTGATTCACAAGAACAACAAAAGAATCTTCCATTAGGTAAAATTAATGTTGATGCTAGTTGTGAAGGAAGTGTTATTCCAATGAGTGATATTCCAGATAATGTATTCTCAGAAGGAATGATGGGACAATGCTTTGCAATAGAACCAGTAAATGGAAAAGTAGTTTCTCCAGCAAATGGAACAATTACAGCGGTTTTTCCTTCAAAACATGCAATTGGAATATTAACTGATGAGGGATTAGAACTATTGCTTCATATCGGCATTGATACAGTTAATATGAATGGTGAAGGATTTAACTGTCATGTTAGACAGGGACAAGCAGTTAAGAAAGGGGAGTTATTAGTTGAAGTTGAACTAGAAAAAGTGAAAAAAGCAGGTTATCCAACAATGATTATACATGTTGTTTGCAACTCAAATGATTTTCAAACAATTCAATTGACGAATGAAAAGAATGTTCAAGCTGGACAAACAGTGTTAACCATAGAATAGGAGAATTCAAGATGCATAACGAAATACAATTTCCTAATAACTTTTTGTGGGGAGGAGCGATTGCAGCTAACCAATGTGAAGGTGCAGTGTTAGAAGATGGTAAAGGATATTCAACTGCAGACGCTTTACCTGATGGTGTCTTTGGTGATGTTTCTATACCGCCAAAGGAAAATTATTTAAAACGAATTGGAATCGATTTTTACCATAAATATAAAGATGATATTGAATTATTATCTGAAATGAATTTCAAAATTTTGAGAGTATCAATTGCTTGGCCACGCATTTATCCAAATGGAGATGAAAAAACACCTAATGAAGCAGGATTGAAATATTATGATGATTTATTTCATGAGTTAATAAAACACAATATTGCGATCATGGTAACACTTTCGCATTATGAAATGCCGCTGAATCTTGCTATTAAATATGGTGGGTGGAAAAATAGAAAATTGATTGATTTCTATTTGAAATATGCAAAAACTATGATTGAAAGATACAAAGATCGTGTAAAATACTGGTTAACTTTCAATGAAATAAATATGACACTGCATGCACCATTTAATGGAGCAGGAATTCAAGGGGTACCTGAGGATATCAATAGAAACATATTGTATCAGGCAATCCATCATCAATTTGTTGCAAGTGCACTTATTACGAAAGTTGCACATGAGTTAGATTCAAATTTACAGATTGGATGTATGATTGCAGGAGCTCCAATTTATGCTTTGACTTCTAAACCAGATGATGTCCTAGAAAAAATAAACAGAGAAAGAAAAACTTTATTCTTTGCAGATGTGCATGTTAGAGGTAAATATCCAAATTATATGAATCGTTATTTTGAAGAAAATAACATTCATCTTGAAATTACAGATCAAGATCTTGTGGATTTGAAACACACAGTTGATTTTATTTCTATCAGTTATTATGCAAGTGATTGTGCTACTGCAGATAAGAGCAAATACATTACAACACGAGGAAATATTGCTTCAACTATTAAAAATCCGTACTTGACACTTTCTGATTGGGGCTATCAAATTGATCCAAAAGGATTAAGAATTTTATTAAATGAATTATATGATCGCTATCAATTACCATTATTTATTGTTGAAAATGGTATGGCATTTAAAGATAAGCTAGAAAATGGTAAAATTCATGATCCATATCGAATAAATTTCTTTAGAGAACATTTGTTACAGGTTTATGAGGCTTTGCAGGATGGTGTGGAAGTTTTAGGATATACAAGTTGGGCGCCAATTGATTTAGTAAGTAATAGTGAGTGTCAGATGGAAAAACGTTATGGATTTATTTATGTAGATCGCAATGATAAAGGGGAAGGAAGCTTAAAACGATTTAAAAAAGATAGTTTTGATTGGTATAAAGAAGTTATTCAATCAAATGGTCAGTCATTAAAAAGCAAGATTTAAGGAGATGCATTTATGAAAACAATAAGATTAGATATTCCACAGTGGCAGGGCGGCAACAATCCAAATTATGTATTTGGAAGTGAACTATTAAGTATAATAGTCCCTCAAGTATCGTCTATTAAGACAGTAAAAGTACCTGTAAATATAAGTTTTGATGAGGAATTAAAACAAAAAAATGGTATTGAAGGAGAAGAAGCCTTAAAAAAACAAATGAAAGATACCGAAGAAGTTTTAATTCAAGAGAATCCAGATAGAATAATTGTTATTGGAGGAGATTGTTCTGTATCTCAAGTCCCTTTTGACTATCTAAGTGGGAAGTATGGGGAAAAACTGGGAATATTATGGCTAGATGCACATCCAGATGTATCTACAGTTGAAACATCAACTAGAAACCATGAAATGGTTTTAAATAATCTTATTTCCGGAGAAGGATCCACACTTGCATCAATGGTGAAAAATCCGATTAATAAAAATAAAGTAATGCTAGCTGGTCTTATTTATGATGATTTAAGAGAAAAGGATCAAATTGTCAATATCAAAAAGATTTCATACGCTACTCCTTCTCAACTAAAAAATGATAGTAATATTCTTGTAGATTGGATTCAGAAGGAAAATATAAAGCATGTAGCTGTGCATTTCGATTTAGATGTATTGGATCCTCAAGATTTTCGTTCAATATATCCTGCCGAACCATATCTTGAATCATTCGATGCTGCAATTGGAGAATTAAAGTTAGAACACATTGGAAGAATTCTAGGCGATATTTCTAAATATAGTAATATTGTTGGATTAACAATTGCTGAACACTTGCCTTGGGATGCCATGAGATTAAGAAACATGTTATCAGAGGTTTCTATTTTCCATGATTAGAAAAATTATTATCATTATATGTGGAATTATCTTTATGGCATTTGGAACAGGGCTATGCAATTATACAAATTTTGGTATTGATCCATTTAATGCTTTATGTGTAGGTTCTTCCAATATGCTTAATATTTCCTTAGGAACATTTACCCTTGTTGCACAGTTTATCATCGCAGTACTCATTCTATTTATTCAAAAGAGATTTTTAGGAATTGGAAGTTTAGTTCCTATGATATCATTCGGATATATTTTACAAGTAATAAATGAAGTAATGGAATCTGTATTACCGACTTCTATGTCAATAATTGCTAGTTTTGTATTATTTGGTGTTGGAATGGTGTGTATTGCATTGGGAATGTCTTTATATATGAATTGTGATTTAGGCATGGTTCCCTATGATGCTGTATCGTTTTCAATAAGTGAAAAAATCAATAAAAATCCATTCCTTTTAAGAGTAATCATCGATGTTTCAATTGCTAGTTTAGCATTTCTAGTTGGAGGACCAATACAAGTTGGAACTATTCTTCTTGCTTTTGGAATAGGACCAATACTAAAAGTATTTAAGCCAATAACAAATAAGGTTATAAAAAGAGCAAGTTAAGATGATATCAGAATAAAAAACTTTTGCTTCAGTATTCTCGTAAAAGCAATAAACAAGATTTAGTTATATTGTTTCTTCAAAATATTTAAATTATTCAAATTAAAGAAAGTAAATTTATTATATATTAAGGATATATCAATCATTCTCACAAGTTCGATTTTTGCGCGACTATGACCGTTCGTGAAATTCTGAATGATGTGCTATAATTCTAATATCCCAAGTTTGACACCTTAAGAGAGAGAAAAACTCAAGATTAGCTGATAAATAAAGACTAATCTTGAGTTTTCGCTTTGTAACGATATGTAGTATATTCTAATTTTTTTGTTTTGTTTGATGAATAATATTTCTTATTTTGCTTCTCTTAATGATTTGCGTGTTCGTTTGAAACTCAAATTATTCATGCAATTTATCTGTTAAATCTGTTTGTTTATAAGTAGGGATATATCCATATTCCTCAATTTCACATACATTCATTTCTCGTAATGTATGAATTATTTATTCTACTGTATATTCTTTATTTTTTTTTCTTCTAGTAAACGATATATCAATGGTGATATAAAACAAATTAAGAAATACGCTTTGATTCGATCTTCTCCTTGTAAATAAACAGGTCTAGCCTTAAACTCAGTTTTCATGATACGAAAGCATTCTTATATTTGCCATCTTCTTTTCTTGCTCCAATTCGTAAATTACCTGATTAGCAACTTCTCCATATTCCGAAAAGATGTTTTCTTTATAAATCAGATGAGTCATTTGAATTATTTCTTTATACTCTTATTTGTATTTAATTGTTTTTTGTGCTCTTTTTAATTGCTTTTGGTGTATATTTGCTAGTAAATAATATTTTGCCTGATTTTCATATAAAGTCAGGCTTTTTTATACCTTTTCGCATATATGTAGTGTTCAGGAAAAAAAGAGATTCTAGAGAGTATACGAAAAGACGTAAAATAGTATAGAATTATAGTATAAAAAGAAATACCAATTCTTATGGATATGTGCAGACTTGTATGATAGTGTATGTTGCTGATAAGGAGGTACATACATACGCTAGAGGATGTACAAATCAAATTAGATATTCTTTATGATTCAATACAGGCTTTCCTAACAATAACAGGAATGAATAGAAAACCTATTGACATGCCAACCAAAGAGGTAGATGCCATGTTAAGAATTTACTGCAATTATATTAAAAAAATCCAAAATGATATTTATCAACTAATGAAAAATGGAAGGAGTGAGTAAGATGAGAAGATGGATATTATTATGTGCTTGTTTTATGTTATTGGGCGGATGCTCTACAACCCAAACCCTAAAATAGCCAATGTTATAAGATTTTAAAGAAATAAAACAAGTTTAGCAAACTGATGAGCTACATATCGTGGAGGGATAAAATGAACACAGCAATATTGGAAGTACTTATATCAGTTATTTCGTCGTTTTTAGGAGTAGACTTAAAAGCTATAAAAGCAAGCTTAAATAAAGAGAAATTAAAGACATCAGAAGATAATGTAATAAGCGAAAACATTGATTATGTTAGCAAGAACTTGCAGAATTCTAAAGAAATTATTGAAAATGCACTACTTGAAATGGAAAAGCAAAAAAAGCTGTTTGAGCAGATGAAACAGGAAGCAGAAATAAGTCAACAAATAACTTCTATGAATCAAGAACAAGTTGAAGCATTGAATAAACTTTTGGAAAACACATTGAATAAGCAAGAAAAAAAGGCATTCCCTAAAACATTTTTATGGAACTTATTCTTTTGTTTGCTTAGTACCATATTAGGATATATTTTAGGGAAGTTATTATGAGAATAGGAGAGCAAAATGGATAACAACATTACTATTATATTAGAATTGCTTTCGACAGGTGTAATAGCATCCTTAGTTACAGGTATCTTTTCTTTATTTATTGCATTTAAGAATAATAAACGCTTAGTAGAACTTGAAAAAAGCAAACAAAAATTCACTGTAAATCAAGAACGATATAAAGGATTGAGAGAGGCTTATACCGAATTACTTAATGTATTGCCAGAGGAAAAGCTTTTAGGTCATATTATTATAAATTTGCCTTCTCAAAAAAATTTTCAAGAAAATGGGCTTTTAGAAGCCTATGAAGCAGCAGAGATGAATATGAAAATTATGTATTCACATTTCCAAAAATATGGTTATTTGTTTTCGAATGATGAACAGAAAGAAATTGTAGAATTGATTGAATTGATTGACACTATTACAAAAAGTATTATTGCTATTTGATAAGGCATCCATTGCATTTGAAAAACTTGCCTTAGAAGTTATACAGGAGGTTATGTAAAATGATAAGACGCCCGCGAGATCTTGACAGTATCTTTGGAGATGATGGTAGTCCGATCATATCAGATACAGAACTGAATGAAATAAAAATTTCTCAATTAAAGCCTTATCCGGGACATGGTTTCAAACGTTATAGTGAGATTAGAATGCAGAAGATGGTAGAAAGCATCAAAACAGCAGGAATATTAGTATTATGTTGAAAACAGCCACGAAGCCATCATTCCCCGTGACTTTTATATGCAGGTACAGAAAGAAATGGTCAGACGAGCCAATCTCCACAGCGGAGCCATTCGGAAGAAACGGGTGTACAGCAGCAAGTATGCACTTTCCAGTATCGTCTACTGCCGAAGTGCGGTGATATTTACCGCAGGATTGCATGGAACAACCGTGGCAAGTACTCCATCGTCTGGCGATGCGTCAGCCGGGTGGAACATGGTCCACAGTGCTGCGATGTGCCAACGGTGCAGGAAACAGAATTGCAGGCTGCGGTCATGCAGGCAATCAACACTGCTTACCATAGCCGGGATGCTGTGCTTGAACAGCTGCAGCAGAATATCGATGCAGTACTTTCTGAAGCAGAACAGCCTACTGATAATGTGGACGGCAGGCTGGAGGAACTGCTAAAACTTGCCAACAGCAATGCAGATTATACGGAGATTGCAGATGAAATAGATCGCCTCCGGGAAATGAAGCAGAATGCTTTGGTGGAAAATGCCGAACGGGATGGATTAAAACAGCGGATTACCGAGATGGTGGATTTCTTAAAAAACCAAGATGCAGATATTGAAAGTTACGATGAGGCACTGGTCAGAAAGATGATTGAAAAGGTCACGGTTTACGAAGAAAAGTTTGTAGTAGAATTCAAGGCAGGTATCAGCCTGGAGGTGGAGCGATAATCAGATATGTGTATTTTAAACGGAGCAGCATCCATAAAAGGTGCTGCTCCCAGATAATGTTATGGCGCATTAAAACTTGCTATTAGACAGAATATCCCCATTAGGATGCTTTTCAATTATCCAATAAAGCCTTCAATATCCACCTCAAATTTATCGTAAATGAAATCAAGAAGTTCTGCCGCTGTAGGGATATTTCCCTTTTTCTTTATCCTTTCCCAATATCGCTTGTTCTCAGAAGCCAGACCCTCTGCTATATAGTCATCAAATATTGCGGTTAACTCCTCATCTGTTATGCCGCAGCGTTCTGCCATATGCTGCAGAACGGCCTTTCCATCAAATCTTTTGCCCTGCATATACGACTTGCTGTATGCCAGACGGATTGACCGGAAGGCATTCTCTTTTATCCGCTTTACTTTGTCAGCGCTTATGTTTTCGGTCATGGCAACTTTTGTGTATCTCTTTAAGTAATAGCATTTCAGAAGGATATTGATTTGCTCCAGAGTTAAAGGTTCATATTTTTCCATGAGCCTTATACCTCTTCCATATCTGATGGTATGATATCCAGAAGAAGCTGGAACATCTGCCTGCTGGTTTCAATGTCACGATAAGTAAGTTTATAGAGCAGTTCATCTGTGAATCCTTGAGCAAATAGGACAGTGGCAGGTGCAATAATGAACCGCTGTTTGATCGTTCATTTAATTCCTCCATCATGGCTTCACCAGCCACATGAAAAATTTGTTCATAGACTTTCTGGAGCCGGACAATATCCACCACTCCGCCCATGTTGTTTTTCTGCTCCTTTATGAATTTTAGCGTGGATGATTTCATAACTTCGTCTGCCAAATGAAATACCAGTATGGAGAGATTGGTGTAGCATTCCTGAAAAATCAACTTATCAGCATACTGAGCAAAATCTCCTTCATACGTGGATAAAGAGGGTGTGGGCTTTGTGGCTGGCTCTCTGTACCATCCAGTACGTGAAACAGCAGTCCTTGTAAATCGCCCCCTGTCCGGAATCCTTCATCAGCGGTTTCAAAGGTAAGTTCACACTCGCTCAACCCCTCAAAAATCAGGGAGAGGTAGTGTTCCAGCAAATACCCTTGTTTGCCGAACCGCAGACGGATCTGCCTTGCCAGTCTAAAAATTGACAGCAGAGAGTCTTCGGTTAGTTCACAGTCCGGACACCCAAAGAAGCTGTCCTTGTTTTGAAAAATGTTCATGTCATCCCGACCTTTCATTATAGGGTCGGGTATTGCCCGTATCTTCAAAAGCGTATGCAAAGGATAGTATCCTCTTTCCCATGCACACGCTGTTATTTTGCTTATTGTGCAGCTGTGACAAATGCGATATAATAGCCTTGTCGTGGTGCCGCTTTTGCGGTTGTGCTGGGTGGTCGATTCACCTTAGTGCAGGACTGGTGTGCTGGAACACATCAGTCTGCCATGACGTTTTTTATTGTCGGAGAAACCCCGCCATCGCTATATAAACTCTAAAAGGAATGATTGTCAAGTCACAGTTTTATAAAATTGAGGAACATATTTATAGCACCTTGCAGCATTGCAGGGTGCTTGTTACTTTGCTTGTACAGATATTTTGCTTACATTTGATTGATTTGGTGTGAAATGGTTTGCTTTACCAAATTCAGAAAAGCTTTTGCTGCAGGAGAGAATGCCTGGTATTTCTTTGTTACGATATATAAATCAACAGACAGTTCCGGGGTGATAGGACGAAAGGCTAAATTTCTTCCTGTAGTATTTACTAATTGATCAAGGCAGAGTGCGTAACCGATACCTCGTTCTACTAAGTAAGTAGCGTTATGAATTAAATTGTAGGTTGCAACTACATTTAACACAGATTCATCTGTTCCGAACCAGTCTAAGTCCTGATGACCGGAAAAAGTTTGCTCTGCCAAAATCAGGGGCAGTGTTTTTAGCTGGTCAATATTGATAAATTCCTGCTCAGCCAATATGCAGTTTTCAGGCATTAAAAGACCGAATATATCTTTCCTGTGTATGTTGAGATAGTCGTACCTTTCTTGTCGAATTGGACCGAGCAGCAATCCCATATCCGCTAATCCCATATCCAATCTTTCCAAAACAGTGTCAGCATCCCCACTGTGAGTATGGAATTTAACTTCCGGATACTGTGTATGAAATGCAAATAACATTTCGGCAATATAATCCATCACAATGGTTTCACCGCAGCCAATGGTGATATCCCCGCATAGGTGTGTGGAATCTGTTTGAAGAGCAGACTCCGTATTTTCAATAAGTGCCATAATCTCCTGCGCCCGGTTGCGCAAAAAAATACCTTCTTCCGTCAGGGTAATTTTCCGTTTTCCGCGAATAAAAAGCTGTTTCCCCAGCTGCTGTTCCAAATCCATCATCTGTTTAGAGAGTGTGGACTGTGTGATATACAGAGATTCAGCAGCTTTTGTTATATTTTGTTCTCTTGCAATGGCAAGAAAATAATGGAACAATCTTGTTTCAATCATATACAAAGGTTCCTCCCGATGTTTTCACTTCTTTTAATTATACGCAACATAACTATTCCTGTCAACGATGATAAAGCATTATTAACAACTGTTTGTAATTGATTGGCGGTTACAGTACACTTCAAATAGAAAGGATGGAGTAAACCATGAAAGATATTATCTTACATATTGGAGACAGGAAAATCCCGGCGGTATTAAACGACACCGTTGCGGCAAAGGATTTTGAAACACGCCTGCCATTTCACACAGCGGGTTACGATTCCGGTATTGATTATTGCTGTACTGCCAAGGAAGGAAAAAGTGATCCAAATGAGCGTCAGGCAGGATGGAAAAACGGCGATATTAATCTGGCGGGTGGATGGTTTGCGCTGCTGTATGCCGGAGAGGAAGGATCTAAGGCTTATGAGGATTTGATGATTATTGGGCGACTGGAAGATGTAAACGATCTTAAGGGTTTGCCAAAAGCTATTGAGATTACTGTTACAGCAGCGGATTAAGGAGGTGTTTTTGTGAAAATACTTGTTTTAAACGGCAGCCCCCGTCCGAAGGGGAATACGGCGGCTATGGTGGATGCATTTATACGGGGAGCGAAAGATGCCGGAAATCAGATTGATGTTTTTTCGGTTTGTCATATGAAGATTGCAGGATGTTTGGGCTGCGAATACTGCCACACCAAAGGAAACGGAAACTGTATACAGGAGGATGATATGCAGAAGATTTATCCGCACTTTGAGCAGGCGGATATGATTGTACTGGCATCTCCGGTTTATTATCTGCATATCTCCGGTCAGCTTCAATGTGCCATTACCAGAACCTATAACATCGGGATTCCTAAAAATCTGAAAAAGGCGGCGCTTATTTTAAGCTCAGGCGCAGATGATGTTTACGATGGAGCGGTTTATTCATACCACTATGGGTTTATTGAGTATATGAAGCTTCAAGATCTCGGTGTGTTCACAGCTTATGGCGAGCAGAACAAATCAGCAGAAAAACTGGACGAATTATATCAGTTTGGACGCAGTCTGACTGCATAAAAAATATAACAGTAAAATGAAAGGATGATAAAAAATGAGTCATTACATTTGCAGATTGAGTGATGAGGTTGAAAGAAAACACATTCGTTACAACAACCGCTACGGAATTACCCTTGCAGGAGATTTGTATACTCCGAAGGATATGGATAAAAGCAAAAAGTATACGGCTGTTGTTGTGGGCGCGCCTTACGGCGGCGTGAAAGAACAGGGTCCCTGTGTATACGCAAACGAGCTGGCACAGAGAGGCTTTGTTGTGCTGACCTTTGATCCCTGTTATATGGGAGAAAGTGCCGGAGAACCCCGCCATGTGTCCTCACCCGATTTGTTCAGCGAGAACATCAGCGCAGGCGTAGATTATCTTGGACTTTTTCCTTTTGTAGACAGAGATAAGATTGCTGCAATCGGAATCTGCGGCAGCGGTGGATTCTCTTTGTCAGCGGCACAGGTGGATACCAGAATCAGAGCGGTTATCACAGCAAGTATGTATGATATGAGTGCGGCTTCCAGACTGGGTACAGACAAAGAAACGCTTCAGAAAAACAAAGAAAGACTGTCTGCTCAGCGCTGGATTGATGCAAAGAACGGCTGTCCGGAGTGGATTCCGTCATTTCCCGAAGAGCCTGTGGATAAGGTCCCCGAAGGTCTTGATCCTGTATCCGATGAATTTTATCGTTTTTATGGTGTCAAGAGAGGACATCATCCAAATGCACAGGCGGGGTTCACCACAACAAGCGATTTGTCGTTTATGAATTATTCATTGCTTGACCATGTAGACGAAATCTCTCCTCGTCCGATCCTGATGATCGTAGGCGACAGAGCAGCGTCACGCTTCTTTAGCGAACAGGTGTATGAGAGAGCTGCCGAGCCGAAAGAACTCTATATTGTAGAGGATGCGGAGCATATCGACCTGTATGACAGAACGGACAGAATCCCGTTTGATAAAATTGAAAGTTTTCTGCGTAAAAACCTGAAATAAGCGTGAGGATATGCGTATGAGAAAAATGACCATATTGCTGATTTTTGCTGTTTTGATGTGGTGTGTAACAGGGTGTCAAAGCCCTGCATCCACACAAAGCATAGCCGATGAAAGCAGCACAGCAGAACAAGCGCGAAATAAAGAGGACGAAACACAAAGTCAGGAAGTAGAAAATCTGACAGAAAGTGAATCCAATAATATCGAGGAGGAAGAAACGATGAAAATCTCAGTAAAATCAGCAGACAATGAAATCATATATGAACTGAATAACAGCAATGCGGCAAAGACTCTTTATGAGCAGTTGCCCTTAACGATGGAGGTGGAACCTTTCAGTAACAATGAAATGACCTTTTATCCGCCGCAGAAGCTTGATACCTCAGATACGCCTTTAAGCAGCGGTGAGGCAGGAACATTGTCCTACTATTCTCCTTGGGGAGACGTGGTAATGTTTTATGATTACTGCAATCCAAACGGCAGTCTGTATGGACTTGGAGAGGTTGTTTCCGGTAAGGAGAATATTGAAAAGCTCAGCGGTACGATTACGGTTTCAATATATACGGGAGAATAAGCGGAAATGGATAAGAAAAGCAGTAGAATGATTTTAATACTTACATTCGGCGTTTTTGGAATTCTTAATACGGAAATGGGGATCGTAGGAATCCTGCCGATGATTGCAGAGCAATTTCAGGTAAACATAGCCACAGCAGGCTGGCTGGTCAGTGCTTTTGCACTTGTGGTAGCCGTAGCAGGACCGACTATGCCGCTAATTTGCTCTAAAATGAACCGGAAAACGCTGATGCTGGTTTCAGGCGGAATTTTCATCATTACAAATATTATTTCGGCAGTTGCGCCGAATTTTACGGTACTGATGCTTGCGCGTATCGTACCGGCTGCATTTCATCCGGCGTATGTGTCAATGGCATTAACGGAAGCAGGAAAAGCAGTGAAGCCGGAAGAATCGGCAAAGGCCGTAGCAAAGGTATTTATCGGCGTATCAGCGGGAATGGTGCTTGGTGTACCCGTTACCAATCTGATTGCGGCGAACTCCTCTTTTACAGTTGCCATGCTGTTTTTTGCGGCAGTGAACGTGACTGCATTTGTCTTGACCATCTTTTTTATCCCTTCTCTGCCTACAATGGGAACGGTACCCTATGGGAAGCAGCTTGGTGTGCTGAAAAAGCCGGCCATGCTTTTGTCCATTGTTATTGTCGTGTTTTTAAACGGTGCGATATTCGGCTTTTACAGTTATATTTCCGACTTTTTTGGCACGATTACAAAAATCAATGCATCTACCATCAGTCTGTTTTTGATGTTCTATGGAATAGCGAATATTGTTGGTAATATGATTGCAGGAAAGATTCTCACAGTGAATGCAAAGCTGTCAACATTTGTCCTGCCCTTTGTTTTGGCAGCGGCATATATCGGGTTGTTTCTGACGGGAAGACTGACGGCTGCCACAGCAATTTGCATCGTAGTTATCGGAGCATTGGCAGGAATCAATTCCAATGTGAACCAGTATCTGATTACCCAAGCAGGACCGGAAGCACCGGAGTTTTCCAACGGGCTGTATCTGACCTCAGCGAATCTCGGTACCACATTTGGAACATTTATTTGTGGGTTATTTATTACGGCGATGGATACACGCTATGCACTGATGGGAACATTCATATTTGTTGCAGTCGGTTTTGTTGCAATACTTTTGAAAATGGGAATGGAAAAATCAATAATCACAGCGAATGAAGGAGGTAAGAACTTAGAATGGAAAATGTAAAATTAAGCAATGGGATTGAAATGCCGATGGAAGGGTTTGGTGTATTTCAGGTGCCGGATACGCAGTGCGAACAGGTTATCCTGGATGCCATTGAAGCGGGCTATCGCCTGCTGGATACAGCAAGCTCTTACAAAAATGAAGAAGCGTTAGGAAGTGCAGTAAAGAAAGCCATCGCCGCAGGCATGGTAAAGCGTGAAGAACTGTTTATCACCACAAAAGCCTATATTCAGCAGATGGGATATGGCAAGACCATACAGGCTTTCTATGAATCATTGAATAAGCTGGGACTGGATTATCTGGATTTGTATCTGATCCATATGCCTCTTGGCGATTACTATGGCGCCTGGCGGGCAATGGAGGATTTGTATGAAGCGGGAAAAATCCGTGCCATCGGTGTCTGTAACTTTGACGGGGCAAGGCTGATGGATCTTTGCTATAACGCAAGAATCAGACCTATGGTAAATCAGATTGAACGGCATCCGCATTATCAAAGAACGGAAGAACTTGCGATTATGAAGAAGTTTGAGATACAGCCTGAAGGGTGGGCGCCATTTGCGGAAGGCTTAAAAGGAATGTTTACAGAACCTGTGCTGCAAAGAATCGCAGAAAAACACGGGAAAACCGTACCGCAGATTATTCTGCGCTGGGATATTCAGCAGGGTGTCGTTATCATTCCAAAATCGGTTCACAAAAACCGTATGGAAGAAAACATGGCGGTCTGGGATTTTGAACTGGATAGTGATGATATGAAGCAAATTGAAGAACTGAATCAAAATATGCCGTCTATGCTGGACTGCTCAAAGCCAAGTGAAATCGACAGACTGTATGACTATCTGAATAACCCGGTGCTGACCAGCCTGTAAACGGAGGATATGAGCAATGATGATTATGGAAGTGAATGGAACAGCCATCCAAATCAAACTGGAACAGAACAGTTCCGTCGATGCAATGAAAGAATTACTTCGTCAGGGGTCCATTACAATTCCCATGAAGGATTACGCCCATATGGAGAAGTTTGGTAATCTTGGTACAAGGCTGCCGCGCAACGATAAGCAGATTACCACAAAGGCGGGAGATGTTATTCTCTCCGAGGGAAATCTGCTGGTGATTTATTATGCGCCTAACACTTGGAAGTTCACCAGGCTTGGAAAAGTGGTGAATCTTACGGAGAAGGAACTGAAAAAGGTACTCGGTAAGGGAAATATAATGGCAACCCTTATTTTGAAAGATGAATAAGCAGGAGGTTTTGAAAATGAAGATAGCAGTTTTACAGGGAAGCCCGCATAAAAGTGGTTCTTCCAATACGCTGGCAAAGGAATTTATGCGAGGTGCAAAGGAAGCAGGACACAACGTCACAGTTTTGGACGCTGCACATATGGATATGCATCCGTGCTTGGGATGTGGGCATTGTGGTATGAACGGAGAGTGTGTTCATAAGGACGACAATCAAACGATTAGAGATACCCTGCTTTCATCGGATATGGTGGTCTTTGCAACACCGATCTATTACTTTGGTGTCAGTTCACAGCTTAAAATGGTGATTGACCGATTTTACAGCTACACAATGAAATTGTCAGGGAAACATCTGAAAGCGGTTCTCATTACTGCCGCCTGGGATGACAATGAGGATGTTATGCCATATTGCGCAAGCTATTATGAAAAGCTATGCCGCTATATGAATTTTGAAAATTGCGGAATAGTACTCGGTACGGGTTGTGGTACACCGGAAACGACAAAGGAGTCCGTACATATGCAAAAAGCATATCAGTTTGGCAAGTCTGTGTAATAGGAGGAAAAGATTTTATGAAAAAGATAATGGGACTGTTTATAACTGTGATTCTTATTTTGTCACTTGCTGCTTGTGCAGCAAATGGTACGGAAAGCTCGTCAACAGCCGATAACGATACGAATCAACCTTCTGCATCGAGTTTCAATGAAGCAGAAGAATCAAATACAGCTTCCGAGCAGACGAAAAATGATACAAAAATTCTTGTCGTATGTTTCTCTGCAACCGGGAATACAAAAGCTGTGGCAGAGAAAATAGTTGAAGTTACGGGAGCAGATTACTTTGAAATCATTCCTGCAGAACCCTATAGTGAGGACGACCTTAATTATAATGATGATAACTGCCGTGCCAATCGTGAACAGCAGGACAAAAATGCAAGACCGTCTATTTCCGGCAGCATTGAGAATATGGATCAGTATGAAGTTGTGCTGATCGGGCATCCTATCTGGTGGGGAATGGAACCACGAATTATGAATACATTTATGGAGAGCTATGATTTTTCGGGCAAGGTGCTGGCAAATTTCTGCACCTCCGGAGGCAGCGGAATCGCCACAAGCACAGAAAATCTGAAGGCATTATCACCGAACGCCAACTGGCTTGAAGGAAAGCGCCTTTCAGGTAGTAGCGATACGGACGAGATACAGGAATGGATTGATTCCTTAAAGTTATAAGCAAACAGCACTCATGACATAAAAAGTCTTGGGTGCTGTTTTTGACCTGTGGCTCTGATTGTAGAATCCCATGAGTTATGGTAAGATTATAAAAAAGTGATTTGAAGAAGTGGATATGTTCTCTTGAACGCAGAGTACATAAAAATACCCGAAAATGACTCTCGACCAATTCCCCTTAACGTAAAATTCGATTGACCAATTCCCCAAAACGGACGTTGCGACTTGACATTCTTCCTATCCTGTCGAGCCACGTTGAGTGTGTCGTATTGATGTCAAGGGTTGAAAAATAGAGTGTAGAAAAGGCTTGAAATAAAGGGATTTCCGTGATTTGAGTTCGGGTGCATACCGGGAATCAAATCACGGATTTTTCTTTTAGGGAACATATCTACGGATTTTATCCGTAGGGTTGAGTTGACAGGATGAAAACGGGTAGGGTTGTGGAGATAGAATTGTTATGAAAGTGAGGTGAGTGGATAGCATTATTGTGTATAACCTGTTGAAACTATTCCTATATGGGAATATAATAATAAAAGGGTTATGGTTAAAAATGGAGGGAGTTCATGAATTTTTTAACTACTGCAGAAATATCAAAAATATGGAAAGTTTCAAGAAGGCGCGTATCTGCACTTTGTAACGAAGGAAGAGTGAATGGTGCTATACTTAAAGGCAAAACTTGGTTGATACCGCAAGGTACAAATAAGCTAGATGATCCAAGAAGAATTCAGAAAAACGCGCATTGCGATTAAACCAATGGAGGTAGATGATGTGTATATAATAAAAAACAAACAACCATCTAAAATAGAAACTACCACATTTGCTGACCTTCATATGAAAGAAAGCGACATAGAGGAAATTCTCCGTCAAAATGTAGATATGCTTTGCGATGACGAAGAATCTATGTTGATTATTGGGCAGCAAGTCAAAAATGAAAGTAATGGTCGAAGTGACCTTACAGCGATTGACAATGAAGGTGATATTGTTCTTATTGAAATCAAGCGTGATAAAGCGGATATTGTCGGACGTAAGGAGGCTTTTGAATTCCAAGCGATTCGGTATGCTGCAGGCTACGCCACAATAAGATCTACGGATGAACTCATACAGAATATTTTTGCGCCATATGTGGAGAAACATATAGAGGAATTCAGGCAGCAAACGGCTCTTAATTCTTCTGAAATAGCAAAGAGACTTCTATCTGATTTTGTGGAGTTAAATAATATTACTGCATTTAATACTCGTCAAAGGATTATTTTGGTGGCATCAGAGTTTGATGACCAGACACTATCCGCAGTGGCATGGCTTAATAGTAATCAGGTGGACATTAGTTGTTATCAGATCTGCGCATACAAATTGAATGACGATGTTCTTCTTGATATAAAAAAAATTCTTCCTGTTGTTGACTGTGAGGACTTTTATGTGAATGTTACGAAGAAAGGCAGCTTACAAAAGGATCGTAAGAAAGACATTTCAAGAAGGTCACTTCCGAAAATTGATTCGCTGATCGAGTGGAAATTGGTCGAACCAGGAGATATCATTACAGCGAAAGGAAGAATAGATGAAGCAGTTCTTCAGGAAAATGGACAAGTAAAAGCAAAGGAAGGCATAATGTCAATTCAGCAGTGGCTAAAAAGGGTTTTTGGTTGGTCTTCTGTAGAAACATATGCTTTTTCGGTCGATAAAAAAAGTGGAAAAACACTAAGTGAACTTAGGCAGGAATATATGGAAAAAGTTGATGCAATAAATACTGCGGCAGAATAACTAATGCTGTAGAAAAATAGTTGTCGGGAGGGGCTGTTTATGGCAAGTAATTGTTCATTTACAGAATATGTAGCAGAGAGATTTGATGACAATTTTTTGACGGTTGCCGGGAAGTATCGAAAACGACAACAAGGACTCTCTGTGCTGCGAACTCCGAAGGGTACACCGTTCCGGAGAAATGGAAATCTCCGAGGGAGACTACCATTATGATGATTCAGAAGTAGTGTCAATTGAGTATGAAAAACTATGAGAAACCTTTAAGTACGCTGTTGTAGATCACTCAGGGTCTTCTGCAGAAGGATGTCCCACTTGTTAGGCATATTGGTGATGCCGGAGAGATCAGGCAGAATAAACAATGGTTTGAATCCGTGGGCAGGTGGTAGATAAGCCTGCTAGAGCTGTATTATTTGACACTACCGACCAGATATGGAGAATTACTCAATGAACATAACATCGAGTGGGGAAGTAAATTGATGAACGAAGCCGACGTTTCCCAGTTATAGTTCGGCAAAGAAAATGTTGTGAAAAGAATTAGAACGGGAGGACGACAGTATGGATGACCGTGGAGAAATAATAATCTACCAGACTGAAGATGGTCTGACGAAGATAGATGTCAGCATGCAGGACGAAACGGTGTGGCTGTCACTGGAACAGATGGCTGATTTGTTTCAAAGAGATAAGTCTACCATATCCAAGCATATAAAAAACATCTTTGACGATGGAGAATTAGTCAGAAATTCAGTTGTTGCAAAATTTGCAACAACTGCTGCGGATGGGAAAACATATCAAGTGGATTACTACAACCTTGATGTTATTATCTCCGTTGGCTATCGAGTGAAATCCCAGCGTGGTGTTCAATTCCGCATATGGGCAACAAACATCTTAAAGGAATACATCAAAAAGGGCTTTGCAATGGACGATGACCGTCTGAAAGAGCTGGGCAATGGCGGATACTTTAAGGAGTTACTTGAAAGAATCCGTGACATCCGAGCTTCTGAAAAAGTGTTCTATCGTCAGGTGTTGGAAATCTATGCGACCAGTGTTAATTACAATCCCAACGCAGCAGTCTCTATACAATTTTTCAAGAAAGTGCAGAACAAAATTCATTATGCCGTATCAGGAGAAACAGCAGCAGAAGTAATTTACCATCGTGCGGATGCCGAAAAAGACTTCATGGGACTGATGTCATTTTCCGGAGAACAGCCGACTTTGCGGGAAGCAAAGATCGCAAAGAATTATTTGGATGAAAAAGAACTTCGTGCGATGGGTCAGCTGGTTTCCGGATATCTTGATTTTGCTGAGAGACAGGCAGAGCGTGAGATTCCAATGACTATGGAGGACTGGGCCAAGCATCTCGATGGTATTTTGACTTCCACAGGAGAAAATCTGCTGATTGGAAATGGTACTATCAGCCATAATCAGGCAATGGATAAAGCGCAGACGGAGTATAAAAAATACAAAGCGAAAACCATAAGCAGCGTGGAGCAGGATTATTTGAACAGCATTAAGCAACTGGAACAGAAAGGCAAAAGAAACAAGTCATGAACTATTCGGAGATTCCGAATAGTTCGTTATTAGAAGAGATATCAACCTTAAAGGAATCCTTTATAGTTGCATGTGAACTATCCGGGAATCCCGGATAGTTTAAGTTGAGACGGTGAAATTCGGGTGTCGAGACGATGGGAGTGGACTTGTTCCCTATCGAGGATTTCGGGAGTGCTAAAAGTGTAAGGCTTTTTTGATTGACGAGCCTGATATATAAGGAAACAATACCTCAAGTGGAAATGCTTCAAAAAATGAGATGTGATAGGATACAAGGATATGTGTTTGACAGACCGATGCCGATATCAGAATTTGAGTTGAAATATAAAGATGATCCTGATTTAATGAATTTTATAAAATCCTAGATATTCTATTATAATCACCATATAAAGCAATGAACAAAATCGTTTGTTGCTTTTTTTCATGACTAATTAAAGCATTTAATGTATAATTAAGGTTGCATATGTTTGCTTTCAAAGTTATTTGAATAAGTGCATTTACGATCAAGAGAACTCACTTTATGGAGGTAAAATAATGAGCAGAATCACAGATGAAATTCAGAGAGCAAGGACTAATAAGATCACAGTGCCAGATGAACTGAATGACCATGATGTCATCAGAGGAATATATGGTATTTTTTCCGAAAAAGATGATGATAGTATCTGTCTTTATATTGGTAGATCATATAGTATTGCGGATAGACTGTTTGCAAGTGGTGGACATATATGTATGTTTAATTCTGGTTGTTATAAAAAGCTTGTGCCAAAGATGATCAATGAAAGTATGATGAATGGGTATCATATCAATATTAAAATTTTGGAGGTAGTTGAATTTGTGGGCGATAACTATTATCGTGATATGCAGCGCTTGTCTTTTGCGGAAGCGAATCTGATTGAAGAGTATCAGTTGGCAGGTCAATGCTTACAGCAATTACCAGAAGGAACATGGATTTCAGAAGAAAAATGGAATAAAAGGTATAAAAAGAAACATTGTTCTGGAAAATGAATGCTCCATAAATGGCTCGATTGTTAAGGATAATCAGCATCTTCAATATATCAATGGAAACAAGATTAGTAATTTCATGAATGCACAACAATGTTCTTTGAATAATGTAGCTATGGGAATCATGTTATTGTTCTGCACGTTGAGACAGTAGTACGACTGCCAAGAGTGAAATAATCCGATAAATAAAGGGTATTTCACTTTATTTGCTTCAAAAAGAGATGATTAAAAAATCGTAAAAACACGGCTGTCATTCCATATTTTCATGAATTTCCAGGTGCTGACAGCCTGAAAGGAGGACGAAGATGACAAGAAAAAAATAGTAGAAATTTTGATGAAGACTTTGAACATATTGGAAGAGTAGAGGTTTTAGAAAATAAACTAATTTTTAGTATCAATGAAAGTAATAAATAAAAAATGATGTTTATCCTTATTTCAGATTAGTAAAGAATTTGTATACTTGAAAAAAACTAAATGCTTTACCAGGGGAAGATCATACAATTTTATAACTGTAATTCGGACTAAAGTAAAAGTAGGCTATGATAAAGAGGGGAAATAGAAGGT
>OBWR01000064.1_pt1 | contig 56456 bp, 48 predicted proteins | sample 1476521 | NCBI WGS metagenome assembly OBWR01 (sample SAMEA2580127, study PRJEB22360) | human gut metagenome | biome: human gut; feature: human-associated habitat; material: faeces | place: Denmark | collected 2008/2010
ATTCTTATGGTCTTATATCAGTTTCTTGAGTTTACACAAACTTTGAAACGCTCTCTATCTACATTCTTACCCACTTTTTGATATTTACACATCTTTTGCTATATTCCCATTTATTTTTTTACCATTTGCACAATAGCAGCTCTCTTCATGTTTTTATTTACTTCTACTCAGTTGAATCTCTTTCGAACCCTATATTTATGGTTTGAATAAACTTTTGTAGAAGATAATTCCACTTTTTTCCGCCTTTTGGAAGTGAAATTTAGCTTTTCACTTCATCATTTTTTTCAAATAGTATCTTTTTTCTGCTTTTTATAACAAGATATGATAAGTAAAGTAAATTCGTTTAACACAAAAGCCTCATTTTATTTATCCTGTTTTGTGAAATATCAAGATACTTTTTTCTTTTTCAATTTCTATAAATGACCGATTATACCTTACTGTAGCTGCCCCGGTCGTACCGGAACAACTCAAAGGGTCAAGGATCACATCTCTTTCTTCAGAAGAGTTGAGCACTAGATCCTCTATGATAGCTTGTGGTTTCACTGTTGGATGACCATATAACATCTTGTTTATTTATTTGTAGGCGTGATCCAGTATGTGTGACCTCTTTGATATGTAGTATGTAATTGTGTGCATTTCCGAAAATACAAGCAATATTCTTTATCGTTTAGATAGTACTTTCCACATGCCGGTATAGGATTAGTTTTAATCCATACCAGGATATCATAATTACAGACGTGTTCTTCCACAAAAAAAATCAAGATAGGGGATGATCAGTTGACGGTTACACCATGTATAGATTTTGACTATTTTCAGCACACTAAGAAAGTAGTCCAATATCGAAAGCTCTATGCCAGAAGTAAGATCATCCGCAGATAACTCCCTTATCACTGAACGATAACTTTCCGATATCATTCTTCATACAAGATGTATTTTTTGTATCGATGTCATAATGGGGAGAGCGAATATCATCACGTAACATCGTTTCCTTCACTTTTTTTGCTTTCGTTGTATCTACATTCTACACACTATTTATAAAAATGCAAACCACTTTTTTGCATTTTTATATGGACAGTAAAAAAATATCTTTAACTCATTCGAAAAGGTTGAACAACCGATTAGTTGGAATAACGCTTTTAGAGTTTTACAAAGCGTTGTATCTTATCCAGAGGATTGCCGATTCTAATCAATGGAATTACTAAGAAAACTCAGTTGCCTTGATGATGTATGAGAATGCGATGAATCAAAAGATTATCATGAATAACAAGAAAATTATTGTCATAAAATGTTGGAAACATGTAAATGATTCGGTGTTTCTGATAACTGATCTGTTCAGCAATGAGAAGAGCATATATACTGGAGCAGGTGATGATCTGTCTGATTTTATGATAGAGAGCAATTTTCGATTTCTGGATGAGATATGCTGTTTGAAAGTATAAATAAGAGCGTAAATGCTTGTTACTCTGATGTCACAGATAAAGTAAGCTGTGAATATAGATTTTTGGTCTGGTTGGGGAGTGTAAAATAAGTATGCAGACTAGTGTTATGACCTTGTGATATTTAATTAAATTTTCTGGTAATCACAGCTGCCCTGATGTATGATAAAAAGAAACGGCAGTGATCCCTATGGCAAGACCAAAAAAAATATAATATCCATCTTACAGAAAAAGAATTGAAAACGTTGAAATCTTCTATCCGTAAGAAAGGAACATCAAAAACGATCCGCAGCAGATGCCAGATCATTCTCAATCTGGACGAATCCCACGGAAAAGATTTAACCCATGAACAAAGTGCAAGATCGAATGGTGTCTGCATGGCAACGGTTACCAATACTGTGACGAAATATATGAATGGCGGCATTGACGCCGTTACTGAAATTAAGAGGAACATAAATTCAGATAATGCAAGGCGCAAGGATGACGGACGTACAGAAGCTCGGCTGATCGAACTTGCCTGCGGAGCCGTTCCGGAGGGGCATTCCCGTTGGACAATCTGTCTGCTTGAAAAAGAATCCAAAGTGATCTTGGAAACTCCCGTGGGCAGGGAGGCAATCCGCAAGGCCCTAAAAAAACAAACTTCAACCTCACAAAAACGACTACTGGTGCATCCCAGCAAAAAAAGATCCGGAATTCATAGCTGTATGGAAGATATTCTTGACGTTTACGAACTTCCCTATGATAAGAAACATCCGGTGGTATGCATGGATGAAAAACCATACCAGCTTCTTGGTGAGGCAAGGGAACTACTGCCGATGATTCCGAGAAGTGACCGAAAAACAGATTCCGAATATGTCCGTAACGGCACTGTCAGCATATTTGCTTTTATAGAACCGCCTGGAAGGATGCATCATGTAAGTGTAAGAGAACACCGCACAGCGCTTGACTGGGCAGAAGAAATCAGATACATTACAGACGACATGTATCCGGATGCTGAAAAAATCGTCCTTGTGATGGATAACCACAAAACTTTCTCATTGTATAAGCGCTATCCACCGTAAGAAGCAAGACGCATCCTGATAAGGCTGGAGATCCATTATACCCCAAAGTATGGGAGTTGCTGGATATTGCTGAAATAGAGCTTCATGTAATGACTAGAAATGCCTCAGCCGCCGCATCGCTGAAATAGGACTGTTACGCAGCGAACTGTCTGCATGGGAAACAGAACGGAATACACTGGCAGCAAAGGTCAACTGGCATTTTAGAACCAGTGAAGCCAGAATAAAACTCAGTTCACTGTATCCCACATTTACTACTGCCTCTTAACGAGGTGGTATTATTATTAAAAATCATTGAGTCATTACACTAGTTGCTTCAATACAAAGATCGACAACTACGCAGATTTATCAATTATCCACAACTCCTTGATTTGTTATTAAACATATCACCTGAACTCAAAGCAGCGTATAGATTTAAAAATCTATGCTTATGTTTTAATATGGTAAGTGATTATGAAAATGCAGACCATGACTTTTCTGATTTTATGAAGGAAGTGAAAAATTATAAGTCCCTGTAATGATTGAGATGATCAATATGTTGAATAATTGGCATGTTGAAATCATAAATTCGTTTATTGTAGTTGATGGCAAGCATTTATAGAATGGTATCATAAAATCTCGAAATTCTATTGTTAAGCTCATTAAGATAACAGGTAATGGCTACGTTAACTTCGCCAGATTTAGAAATCGCTTTATATACTGTATGAATAAAAATGCTAAACCTAATATGGCAGGTTATGATGTATCATTAAGAATGAAGAGACATAAACGCAGTAAAAATAAAAAATAATAATAATGTTGTTTGACCAATATAAAAAGCAGCAGAATGTTCATTTTCTAACATTTCTACTGCCTTTTTAAAACCCTATGTTAATTTAGAGCCCCATTATATGATAGTCCAAAAGTTATACGATTTCTTAGTCATTGATTGCCTGCATGACAGCGTCGCTGTTTATAATGTTTAAATTAGAACTGTTTCCAACCAAATGGCTTTCGTTATAGAGTTTGTTGATTTACGGAGAGTGCCATGGACAGAATTGAGAATCGCCTCAAACTCCTCTAATACGGTTTGTGGGCAGCCGGCACCATTCAGTTTGACATTGATATAGGATTCCGCCTTTGTCATTTCCTTTATGTTGATTCATAACCAATCATATGATGTAAGGGTTCATAGATACTCGGACGCAGAGAGAGGTAGACCGGAAAGAAGGGCAACAGCCTAGTCTCTGGAATCCATTTCAATGTTGAGCAGCATCTCCAGATTATTGAGAACGGCATCCCGATAAAATTCACTTCATCTATAGTGATGACAGGAGTTTGCTGCTTTTCCAGGATAAATCGGTTGATCTAGTCCTAAATGATCTTGATGTTGTCTGTTATACGGAATGCCAGATGAACACCAATCTCAGCGGAAAAGTTGCAGTAAAAACATTCACAGTCAGAGTGGAATGACTGGAATAAACCACTTTATAAAGAGAAGTGGTTGACGATTATGGTGAAAGTCCCCCACAGTGTACTCACATCATATAGATTTTTGGATGATTTTGATCCTTTTTCTTTTGACTCATATTTTGATAATTATTTGTTTTCTAGATTTTTTACAATCACGGGGTAATCCTTGAATACTTCCTGCATCTCTTTTACTGCTTTAGAATGTGCATCTTTATCCATGCTGGATAATAATATCAACTTATCTTCCCATGACTTATAATTCAATGGTTCCTTTTCTAAAGAAGAATTCAGATATTTTAGCTTGAGCTCATCACTTGACGTAACACTTGCCTGATGCCTATCATATTCTGAAGCATTATAAGCATCGATATGACCACTGAAGTAGTTGTTGATCATGATATATGGCAATGTTGAGTTAGCATTACCGCAGCCTTTCCATCCAAAGACATCATATCCTAACTGATAATTGTGCTTTGCATCTAGATAGATATATGCACAGTGCCCTGGCTGCCCAATAGGGAATGTTGGAATACCATATGATTGAGCAAGAACGCTGCTTAGTTTAGACATAGCTCCACACACACCACCGTATTTGATAACCTCTTTTATCGTTGGATTAGAACCATAAAAATTAGGACCTTGAACGCTGGCACCTGTATCCGGATTGGTAGCGACATATTTGATCAGAGAATAGCCTTTTGTAATATCATTTCTGTTGATCATGTCTTGCTTATTCTCTTTCATATAATTTCTCAACCAAATCATATCCTCATCGGAGATTTTCGCATTGACCACGTTTCTCATCTCACGGATTGTCAATCCGGCAAAGTCTTCGAATAGAATTCCTTCTGCTTCAGCCCTCGCAAGATTTTCATATCTCTTCATTGGATCTATTTGGGATTTTACGTTATACCATGCGTACACACCTTTATTGAATTCCAAAGATGTAGCAATTGCAATTTTCAGATTTGTTCCTTGGTGTGATGATTCGTGCTTCTTCCAGATTTGATACCAAATTTCCAGTGATTCCATCTCATTTTTCACGTTAAACGTAGTATCTTTGAATTGATAAGATGACATTCCTGTCTGTTTAGAGGATGCTGCATTTCCGCCATCTAGGTATAGTCTCATAGCTTCCGGATTCTTATACAGCCAATCTAGGAACTTCTTGTGATCTGCATCTTTTTTTGCAAATACATCAAGCTCCGTATTCGTTAGACGTTTTTCAACGTTAGCTTTCAATATAGCGGTCATGGAATCTGTAGTAGCAAAGACGATATCCAATCCATCTGAAGTAATACGGACTTCCATCTTTTTGTTGCTCAAATTCAAATCTACCAACTTTTTCTCATCATCATATGTCTTGACTCTAAAATGTTCTGCGCCGGTTAATCGAATCTTATATCCAATCTTAAATGGGGTCTCATCTGTCTTCACATCCAGTTTTTTATTTCCAATAAAATCTTTCGAGTATACGACATTGCCTTTTAGATCAAGAATTTCCACTTTCTCGTATGAACCGCTAAAATACACGTGTGGCGCTGTATTCTTAGTTGTCAATTTTATATCCATAGAATTATAATCGACTTTCAATGACGCATATTCTCCATTCCCCAAGCCTGAAAAACGCATTGTTCTGTTTTTAGCATCCACTCGTTCCAGTTTGCTATTACGTACGATATATGTGAAAGGATTGGTATTGTTTTGTTTCAACTCGTCATTGTGATTCGTCGTGAAACGTGAAGGTTCCTGCTTTTCAATAATGAGACGATAGCCTTCTTTTAAATCGAATGTTTCAGTTTCTGCTTTCTGTGAAACATTTCCAATATAACTTTTTGCGTATGTGGTCTTTCCTTTTGTATCCTGAACTGTAATCTTTGCATACTCGTTCTTGATATAGGAATGTGGCATTCTATTTTTTGTAACTAGACGCGCAGAATTGCTTCCATCATTATAGAAGAATAATTGAGCAAACGTCGTATCGCTTAACCCCTGCAAAGTAAATTGCTGAAGCAGGTTACTTGCTTCTGACAATAGAGATGACATATATTTATTGTTTGTTTCCTTAGATTCATTCACTTTCTTTACCAGAGCGTCGATTTTTTCCTGTGTTACGTTTTCTGCCAACTTCGTACATGTGGTATCTGTGAACAAGTCGATAACTTCGGATTCTAGATCTGAACCGTTCTGTGATTTCATCACTTCTAGTCCATTAGCTCCCAGTTTAATAGAAGTCTTGTTCTTGGCAAGGCTCAAAGAGACTGGTTTATTACCTTCATCATATACTTTTATTCTTACATTCTGTTCTGCACCCGTTAAACGAATTTTATATCCTGTCTTGAAAGCCACTTTTTTCGTTTCTGGAATCAATGTCTTGCTACCTTCGAAATCTTTCGTATAGACTACTTCATTTACTTCATTGAGAACTTCCAGCTTTTCATAAGAACCCTTAAAATATGAGTGTGGTATCACTTTCTTTGCATTCAAAGCCAGGGTCATGGAATTGTAATCAACTTTCAGTGTGGCATATTCTCTATCACCTAATCCGGTAAAGTGGAATATACGGTTCTTATTGTCGATTCTTTCCAGTTTACCATTTCTAACGACATATGTATATGGATTGCTGTTGTTCTGTTTCAATTCATCGTTATGATTCGTTGAAAAACGAGATGGTTCCTGCATAACAATCGTCAAGGTGTATCCTTCCTTCAATTCAATGCTTTGTGTTGCAGCTTTTTCAGAAACATTTCCTACATATTTCTTTTCGAATACAGATTTTCCTGTCGTATCCTTTACCGTGATCGTTGCATAGTCTTTTGCGATATAACTGTGAGGCTGTCCTGCTCCCGTAACCAGACGAGCTGAATAGCTACCATCGCAATTAAAATATAGCTGAGAGAAAGTGCCATACAATCCATTCAGATTGAACTGCTGTAACAGATTACTTGCTTTAGATACTGTAGACAACATCTGCTCTTTATCAGCTTCATTGGATGCTTCAACTTTTTTCTTTACTGTATTGATTTTTTCCTGTGTCATATCTGGGACCAATCTTGTAAGAGAGCCATCTGTAAAAAGACTGATGACTTCGGATTCCAAATCAGATCCATTTTGTGACTTCATCAGTTCAAGTCCGCTAGCTCCTATTTTCAGAGTTGCTTTGTTCTTGGACAGCTGTAAAGACTGAGGGGTATTGTCATCTTGGTAGGCTTTTACTCTGAAATCCTGCTCAGAACCGCTGAGGCGAATCTTATAGCCGACTGCAAAAGGAATGTCTTCTATCCCTGCTTCAAGCCTCTGTTTACCATTAAAATCTTTGGTGTATACAACTACATTTGTTGTATCAAGAACTTCGATTTTTTCATAAGAACCTGAAAAATATGAATGTGGCGTAACATTTCTTGTTGTCAAGCGCATCTTCATGGAATTGTAATCGACTCTTAAAGAGGCATATTCATTGTTTCCTAACCCTAACAAGTGTAATACGCTGTTCTTGTCATCAATACGCTCTAATTTTCCATTTCTAACAACATATTTATATGGATTGGTATCATTCTGCTTCAATTCATCGTTGTGGTTTGTTGAAAAACGCCATGGCTCTTTTATTGTTATCGTTAGATAATACCCTTCTTTTAGATCAAGAGTTTCTGTTGTCGCTTGTTGTGATACATTACCAACATAATCTTTTGTATAGACATTCTCCTTATTTGCATCATCAATCTTGATTGATGCATAACTATCCTTGATATAAGAATGAGGCACACCTCCTTTTGTCACCAATCGAGCAGAATAGCTACCATCACTATAGAAATACAGCTGAGTGAAAGTGCCATACAATCCATTCAGATTGAATTGTTGAAGCATAGCATTGGCTTTTGTTATCAAAGCTGTCAATCTTTCTTTTTCAGCCTGATTGACGGTCTCAACCTTTGCTCGCGCTTGATCGATGTTTTCCTGTGTGATTCCATCAGCTAATCTAGTACATGTCTGGTCTTTGAATAAGCTAAGCACTTCTTTTCTTGCAACAGAAGTACTCTGTTCCTCTTTTACATCCGTCGTAGAAGTTGTGGCATGGATAGGTTGATATGGGATGTTTCCCATAATAAGCGAACTTAAACATACCAGTGTAAAGACTTTGTTACCTTTCATAGACATCTCCTTTCAAATAGATCTTGTAATTCTTGATTCAAAAAACAAATGGGTAAGTGTACCATTAATTCCCAATTTATGTGCCTTTGTAGATGTACTCTTTTGTCTTTTAAATCACTATTCTAAAAACAGCACTTGGTATTTTGTCTTACCCCCATACTTCCGCTGAAAGATTTGCTTCTGTTTCTTTTCGGATATCGTTATTTGTTCATGGGATGATCCTTTGTTAAGCACTCTCATTTGACAAAATAGCAAATGTCCATTCTTACTGATACCCCCTCCTTTCATGAGAAAAATTTAAATCCAATATTTACCAATCGTAAAAAAATATATCATGAAAAATAATGGAATTGCAACTCTTTTGCTCGAATATTTTACCACTTTTGATGTTTCATAAATTACTTTACTACTAAGGCATATATTCTCAGTGTAAAGCATTTTCAGCCTCTTGCTTTTTTGATAATAACACTACCAATTTTAAATATTTTCTTCCTTTCACATAACACTGTTCATGAAAGATTGATTCCGACACTTTTAGAAATCTTTTTCTTCTTTCATTTACTATCTGCACGGCAATCATTTAGATACAATCTGCTTTTTTCTTCCTCATCATTAATACAAATGAATTTGATAAAATGGCGAACATCGATAGAAAAAATTAAAAAATACCGTCATTCTCTTGTGGAACAGTTGTATCAATTCATTCTACAATCTTTGATTTTCTAACTACAATAAAGCTTATTTTCCAGTTCTGCCAGCTCAATCATATCTTTCAGTATGGTTGTGGGGTTTTCTTTATCTAATTCCTGTAACATTTTTTCGTAGGTGCTACTTGCCTTTTAACCGATGCAATGCCTTTTGTAATGTATAAGTCTCTGATTTCGTTGTTTATTGTATCTGCTCTCTGTCTTCTCCTATAAACCATGCCCAATCCGCATTTATCTTTCATTGATTTTTCGATTTATCGTCCTCTCTGTCTAAAAAAGCGGATATAATGATTGAAAAAAGAAAAAGCGATGCGTTCAGCGTCTCGATAAGTCAGTAAATCAACAACCGCATAATAAGCAAGCTCATTCTTCATACGTATTAAAATTTGTTTTTAATTTCTGTATCTTCAACTGTGCCATTCTTGACATACAGCTCATAATACTTCTGATACACACATATATGGTTCACTACATAAAGTACCCAGATATAAGATTTCTACAGTGTTTTTAGGTATATCATCTCCACATTTTTCTGTACTGTCCTAATCTTTCTGCTTACGAAAATAAGAAATACATTCACCTGCCTTATTTTTTCCTTAATGTGGAATATCTAAAATACCTGCTCTGTCATTGATAGCCAAACAAAGCCTTTTCATTACACCACCAACCGACATACAATAGAGCATAAAGTCATACTATGTGCCAGCAAATTTGTGTTTCCAAGAATATATTTGAATCATATCCACATTATCCATAATTTTAAAAAAACTAGTGTGGAATAATTATCACATATCAGCGCACATATCTTCGAGCATAGATAAATAGAGAGCAGAATTCCTATTATAACGATATCGCGATGTTTGATCACTATTCTTGTTTAGGTAATCTTGTGATATTGATCTGTAAGTAAGTTTTCCTATTTCTGTAAACTTTTTAATCATATCGTCTCTCCTATTTGTATAATTATAGATAAACATCACCTTTTCTCCTTGATATTGTATATATCTACCCCAATCATCATTTCCTGCAATCCTACGATAATCTTGTTTAGCTAAATGGAATGAACGTTCGAGATCATTATTTGTTTTTGGTATCTCTGGATTATCATAATACGTGAATAATCCTTCCCAAAATCCCTTGCTGTATCATTTTAGATTTTCCATAAACCCTTTCATGCCATGCTTTTGACCCTTTTCTTGAAAGGCTTTTATCAATAGACTTTTAAGAGCCTCCTCGTGCGATTGACTGGTGGAAAAGCTTGTTTTTTCTAGGCTTTTGACTATATCTCTTATGATTTCATACATCTCTTGCACCTTGTGATAGCTTCTTTTGTGATTTCTCCTATTGATCATTGTGGGAAACGTTTTAAGATATACTGAAAGTCTCTTTTTTTGCTCTACCATTCGCAATGAATGCTCAAACGATTTTTTTAACTCTTCCAGTCTCTCATAAATTTTCATCCCAGGTAGTTCTAGTGACGGTTTTCCATCTTCTAACAGAATAGATCTTATAGCCTCACAATATCCGTTTATGATTTCTTTTTCCTTCTCCTCTAATTGCTCATTCTGCTTAAAACTTACTTCGATTGCCTGCAAACCTCGCAGGTTTTTCTTGATTGTAGTTTTTAACTTTCTATCTGATGCTATCATTGGCTTTGAAATATCTTTTAAGTAATGAAACTGGCAGAACTGATAAGGAACATCCGAACGTAATTCTTTTAGAGCTTTCCGTATTGATCTTTGTCTATCTCTGACGAAACCAAGTATGGGAACATCTGTATTTACATATGGCTCTAAGGCTTCCTTCAACTCTTTCGAAGACCCATTTTTCATACTGATTGATGCAATCACTTTACCACACAAAACTTCTCTTAAAACATATAGTGGTTCATTCCCTTTCGCTGGTTGTATACCATCTAACGACAGTACGATACCACCATATCTTGCTTTGCAAGTCTGATAAGTCTCGTTTTGTCTTTCTGTGCTATCTGTTTTAAGAAGGTGCTTGTATTTCTCATACATTTCTCAACCTCACGGTCAGTTATCTGAACATGATACTGTTTCAATTCTTCCGCTATTTCCATTCTGGTTTTATGATTACAGAAACGTTGCTCTCCAATAAAGGCAAAAACATCCATACCATATCTTGTATACCATAAGCTTTGATGAAATGCTTCTTCTGATGAATATACGACATCATTTCCTTTACAGTTTTTATCTGGACATCCATAACCTAAATTTATAATCTGATATGTTCCGCTTAGTGTCATTACAATTTGTTTGATACACAATGACGATATACATATTGGACATCTTGTGATTTCTAGTTTATATACGAGTTTTTCCTCTGCTTCCACAGTATAGATGCTTTTCATAATTTATCATCTCCATTATTCTCATTATACACCCTTTGATGCCTATATTGATTATTTTGTGATAATTATTCCACACTAGAAAAAAAACATATAATCAGGTTTAAGTTGTAAGACATCAAGAATAACTGCTAGTGCGTCCGTAATTGGAAAGCGAACACGAAAGTAATCTACCAATAAGAACAATGGTTCTAGAGGATTGAAATGCTCAATCTGTTTTGTCATTGTTTCCTTTAATTCGTCTGTCAATGGCTGTTTTCCAATTCAATACGATCGTAATACTCACGACTAATACCACAGGCAACAGCAAATCGTAATTGTGATACACCGTATTCCTCACGCTTTTCTTTTAGTTGTTTTATATGCTGCATTAAAAAGTCCTATAAATAAAGTCCTATAAATATTGACGCCACTACAGATATCTTTATTTCTAAGTGCATTTTAATACAATTCAACTGACAAAACAGACTGCGTCCTATTTCATTATTTAAATACATAGGATGTTTTCTCCGATATTGGAACAGAGCTAAATATCCTTGTAGATAATGTGCTGCGACATTTAAAGGACTTATAGCTGTTTTTTTGTTCTTTAGGTGTCAAAAGACGGGATTTCATTAGGACGATTCAATTCTTTAGTAAGCAGGTTGTTTTTCTTCCTGCTTTTATTATTGTGCCGTGCATGGCATACATCTAGTGTATTGACATGATGATATTTAGTTGAATAGTCTTGGCTATTATTGCCGTTTTCTGGCACAATAAAAGAAACAAAGAAACGGTGGTGATTTTCTATGGCAAGATCAAAAATATACATTTTTAAGCTTAGTGATGATGAAAGGGCTACACTTCAAAAAAACATTTCGCAACAAAAAAAAACTGCAAAACCGTTTTAAAGCAGTGCCTGATACTGCATGAGTCGGATGAAGAGCATGAAACAGGGCTCACCCATCCCTTGGTTGCTCACAGCTATGCTGTTTGACCTGCTACCATAACAAATATCATTCAGTCTTATGTTAAGAATGGCATTACCGATATTGTCGTCTACAAAATCATCCCTAATTCCAGTGCTGCATTGCTCAAGGTGGATGGAAGCGCTGAAGCACTCATTATCCAGATGGTCTGCAGTCCTACCCCGGAGGGGCATTCACGCCGGACACTTCGGCCCCACAAAACACCTACTAATGCATCCCTCCCAAAGATAACGCAGAATTCGTAGCCCGCATGGAGGAGATTCTGGACATTTATAAAAAGCCATATGACCCTACTGTTCCGTTGGTATGTATGGATGAAAAGCCATACCCAGCTGCTTGGAGAATACAGGGGGCCGCTGCTTATGCGCCCAGGTGATACCCAGAAATTTGATTCAGAATATATCCGAAACGGTACATGCAGTATATTTGTATTCGTGTAACCTCTAGGAGGCGTGCGGCATGTAAGTGTCCAGGAACACCTTACTGCGGTTAACTGGGCAGAGGTGATCAAGTACTTGGTGGATGTCAGCTACCCTGGCCGTGATAAAATCATACTTGTCATGGACAATCAGAATACCCAAGCCCTTTCATCCCTGTACAAAGCATTTCCTGCTGCGGAAGACCACATGATTGCTAAAAAGCTGTAAATCCATTACACTTCCAAGCATGTGAGCTGGCTTTTTATTGCCGAAATAGAGCTTTATGTAATGACATGTCAGTGCCTATCCCGAATGATTAACAATATAGACCTGCTCCGGCAGAAACTAGAAGCATGGGAGAGTGACCGCAATGGACATATGTCCGCATCCGATGGCGATTCACTACCGATAATGCTAGGAAATTCAGTACATCATAGGGATATTGATATCGCTAAAAGTAATCGGTTCACTACACTAATGTGGAATAATTATCACAAATTGGCGCATAAATCCACAAGTTTGGATAAATAAAGAGCCGAATCCCTGTTGTAACGATAGCGTAGGTTTATCCTATAGATGTACTCACTTCATCTATAGGATAAACCTACGCTATCGTTACAGTATTTATGTAATAATATTTAAATCACACTAATTTACTAATTAAGCCAAAAAGCACAGCCCTTTTAATACAATTAATAGAGGAATGTAAAGTTTAGGAAAATTATCTCCATCTAGAAAATGGTTGTATTAAAAAAACAGGGTATCTACCTACCAATGCCAATCAGTTAAGGAAGTTGACAAAATAAAAAAATAGATTAGATGTCTGCACAAGATGAAATGTAGATGTCTAATCTTTTTATAAACATATTTAATCCATAAAACATAGTAAAAAAGGCATTATGAAAAAAAATATGAGAGCCACTATGCTATATATAAATCAATATGCTTTTTTATAGGATATTGCCGATGGTGTTGTTGTCCTTTTTCGACTATAGGATCAATCTTTTTTTACCCACACGACGTTGTTCATAATATTTTCCTCAATCACTTGCATTGCAGTATTATAGATATCTTCTTCCATCATTACCAATGATTTGATAAACATTTTTTCATGATACCCACTGCCTTGTTAAAATTTCGCTTGATTACGTATTCTCCATCTTCCTTTTGTTCAATCGCTGCTTTTTCATTAATTTCTATCATTTTAATGATATCAAGTTATACAACCATATATCTGCATAAATACCCTGATAGAAGAGATGAGTATCTCTTTGAATCCTCTGAATTCCTCCAATTTTATCCTGTTCTTCAAACGATTATAGGATGTTTCTATCGTCCAGCGCAGATGATACAATTCCTTTAAGTCATCTATGCTGTATTCATTCATTGGCAGGTTAGATATCAGATATTCCACAATGTCTTTTCCTATAATGATCTTAATGAACCAAAGCTGATATGTGGTATTCATCAGATGCTGGCGAAACCGAATATCCTCTCGATAGTGATTTGTCGTTTTTCTATCGAATGTTACTTCAAATAATCTGTCTTCACCATCCTGTACCTGATCCATATAAGCTTTTAAAAAAACAGAAGATACACGAAATAGAAAGTATTGTTTTTGTTGTAACAGTTGATCTATGAGTCGCATAGACGGATACCCGCAATCAAAGGTAAAGATTGCTTTTGCAACATAATTTTCACAATAAGTTTTGATATGCTGTGCTGCCAGTGCCATTTCACTTAATGTACATGAACCGAATTGCATATCTAAAAACGTATTGTTTAGACAGTCATGTAAGGTAGATAAAAGTCCTCCTACAGGTTTTGATTGATTTTTTGTTGGATTTGTAGATGCAGAGATTCTTCCGAATGCAGATGCATTTTCCTTTGTGTTGAGAAGAATGATTTTTGATTCATTGACAGCCAATACAAGATTCCCTTTCCATTTTTTTAACTATCTGCTTCATTATCGTGATAATTTGCAATGAACTCATTACTCATGACACATATAGCCTGTGGATTGAACTTCTTCCTGGCGAGATAGAAAGCAGTTTCTGTAACCGGTTTTTTTCCTAATCTTGATAATAGTCCATGATATCACTCCATTGAGAACCGCCTTTTCAATTCAGCATTTGATAAACAAGATCAATAACAGAGTTATGGCGATTTCTGGTGAAAGAATGGGGATTATCACCTCGGATAAGATCTAGATGAAAAACGGAAGCCTGCTGAATGTAATCATAAAAAGTACGAATGACATTAGCACACATAGGCGTCACAACCATTATAAACAAAAAAAATCAATCAAAGTGTAAAAATCTGAATAATGGTTGAATAAAACTATAAGAGAATGAATGTAAAAACATAGAGAAATCTGTTGTCTATAAATGAATACCATAAGTTGTGTCCTCCTCGCCCTTTTCACTTATAAACACAGCCGCGATAGCGGCTGCTTTTTGATTCATTTGTCAATAGCAAAAAAGAAGGTATCTAGAGAATTTTTAAAATTTCTCCTAGTTTTCTCTTTTCCTATTTGTCAACTTCCTTAACCTATTGGCATTGGATAGGTGTGACTAAGTTTTTTTTATTTTTAAGTCTTTTGTGTTGAATCACCTTAAATATTGTGTATAATATAGATGAAGATGATCTTCTCCACAATAGTGAAGATAGATTATTTATTGTCGGAGTGATCGCCCTAAACCGTGGTAAAGTTTAGAGGGCGATCACTTTTTTATTAGCTTCACAGTTTCTAATATAACTAGTATGATCAGAAAGCTGATATATAAGTCAATATTCAAAATGACCACCTCCGAACTATTCACTGAAAGGGTTCACAGTCGAAGTGGAATAATCTATCTTCGTACAAAATTATAGCATATATTTCACAGTTGAAATACATATAATGTAATGTTTATCTCAACTGTGACTTTTGTTACTCATATCTACTTATTTACTGAGCTGCGCTATCAATCGGTTACATAAGAATATCATCCAACGTTTCCATGCAGGTCGTACCTGCGGATGCAAGAATTCTTCACGTTTTTGACAAGCAATCGCATGTGCAGGATTTTTGTTGCTATCTATTTTCTGCAGTACGATCCTTTTATTCATCCGGTACACATAGCGAAACTGCGACCAGAGTTTTTGATGCATCCGGGCAGTAGGGCGGAGCTGCTTAGGGATCTCTTGAATCTTTGTCTTTCCTAATACGACACTGAATAGATGTGTATGTATGATAGAATCGATCTCTGTATATATGACGGCTTCTTTATAAAAATGTTTGGCTATATGATCCAATGCCATCTTGATCGCATAGGCTTCTCCTTTCTGAATATTCTTTTCATTCTTTGGTATTTAGTTTTGGTATGTATGCGGATATGATCATCGATATAGATCGCACTGACGAGGACACCATCCTTTAAGCTGGCATCACAGAATATCTTTACTGCATAAGAACCTTCCTGAAGCAGTTCATGCTTCGTTCTATAATACTTATCGACGGCGTTCATATAGTTCCTTCATCATGGCAGTTGCCCCATGAGTTTATATGTTTCCTCTACATGTAAAGGCATCTCGTATATATCGTTCAAAGGTTCTTTTGTGACATTTTCATATCCTGCCACCAACAGATTAAAATCGATCTTACCTTTATATTCCTGTATCTTACGGATCAGGAGCTGTCGGTCATTCCTTACCTTACTGACAAATAAGACACGATGATCTATGACAGTCAGAGATAATGCGTTTGCGTATAACTCCTCATTGACCAAGCGGTTGTACGCTCTGATTTTTCTTTCCAGTCGCTCCTGCTTTGGATACGATCTTTCCAACTCTAAATACACCAATACCGCAGATGTCTTTGTCCTATCCTTGTGTTTGAATATCAAGACAGCATCCGGCCGGTTGGAAGCCTCTTCCAGATATGCTTCCTTTTCATTAAGTATTTCATCCACATACCAGTTCGATACACCTTGTTCGTATGCCTGTTGTAAGATGTCACAAACAGTGGCCACTTGCACTTGATGATACATGTAATAAGGACTGTAGTTTAAAAATGCTTTTGTATTGTCCTTTGTCTCATATCCCATATCTTCCATGTACTGGAGACCTCGTTTCCCTAAAGTAACGATCTTGTATCCGGTCCGGAAACTTGCTGTATGGTTCGCAGGTATGAATGTCCTCTCTATGATCAAGAAGTCGTGCAGAGCCAGTTGTAGGATACGTCTGTCGATCGTCTCTTTTTTTCTCCCCTCATACGCAAATAACTGTATATAGTCCATATCCACGAATCCGTGTCTAGCGATCCGGATCATCAGTTCAATATCGTCGTCCAATATTCTCGGTTTATTCTTATGTCCCATCACTAATTCCTCCTTTAGTTATCATAATAAATAGTTTATATTAAAGTAATAGTTACTATATCTATACAGTAGTATCAAGTAGTATATATAGTTATATCATGAGATAGATATATATGAGGATAAGGGGGGCAAGGTTCTGATTTAAGGCATAAAGCAGCGTTCCGTAAGGTTGTTATAGTTTATATTATTTTATAAGGTAAAATAAGGTAATTGTCCAGAATTTTGAAGTCTGAATTAGCCTTTAAATAAAGGATTTCATGGCGAAAAAGTGTGACATATATCGTACAGTATTCGGCACATATGTCGGCACAGCTCTAGGCACAGTAACCGGCACAGCAAATTCCATAGATCTTCGTCCTACTTCGACATGATGAACGGCAAGATGGCGAGGAGGAAGATGATCGCATAACAGACCGTGATGGCCGTCTGTATCCTGCCGTAATATCGATATCCACCATATCCCAAGATAGCACAGATGAATACGATCGTAAGTCCTCCGACTTGCTCATCCTGCAATGCTTTCCATGTATCCCGGAATACCTGCTGCACACTCAACAGCAGGTAGGAATCACTGATCCTTGTCATGAACTGAAAGAAGATGAACAACCCAAGAATCGATGAGATCAGGATCACCGGTCGGCGTTGTCCCTTTGGGAGGAGCTGCGATATCTTATACAATAGAAATCTTATCCGTCCCATTCTCCATCACCTTTCTTTCGTCTTTTTATTTTACGGAATACGATCTTTTCTGCCTCTTCTTTCGACAGGAAGTCACGACGCATCAAACTGCGTGCTTCGTTACGGTTCTTCTCTGTATTCATTTCCGCCTGCACATTCTCTCCTTCCTTGTGTGGTACTACTTTTCCGGCATTATACCGATATGGCGGATCCACTTCTACGAGTACCGTTTTGGCGATACGGTTGTCCTCTGTAGATACATATCCGATTCGGTCGGGAAGTCCCTGCAGACCATCGATATCCGGATGGCCGGGAAGGTTTGCGGACATACGCACGGCTCCATCACGCCCCTGTCGGAAGGTCACCTTCGTACCAGCATTCCCAAGGACGGCCTTCAGGAAGCCTTGCTGGAACTGTTCCAGATATTGCGTCATCGGGATCAGTGCCATACCGCCTTTCCTCAGCTCCGCCAACCAGCGCTCGTAGATATCGAACTGCACCTTGTGACATTCATCGATGAAGGTCAGATGTAGCCGTGAATTATCCGGACGCTTCAGACCGATCAGATAATATTTTAAAGAGATATATCCGACGATGATCCGTAGGTCATTGTCATTGAGACCTTTCAGATTGAATAAGATGATGTCACCTTTTTCGATCCACTCTGAAATCTTCCGCAACCCATCATACTTACTATGCATACCGAACATGAGCTTCTTCTTCGGCGTATTGATGAAAGGATCGGTACGGTTCAGGATCGGATCTACCTGTTGTTTATCGAAACGCCCTTTTAGGAAGGCACATGCATCATCCGCATATACATTATCCTTCAGTCGCTCATACAGTCGCTCACGCATCGTTTCATCCTGAAACATCTTTGGGATATCCATGATCGTATGCTCATCTTCATCCAGTAGGATCGTATTGATTGCACTGGTGATCATACGGTCTACCTGTACAGTGACTGCGGAACCGAACAACATCCGGAAATAGTCCAGGATCTCGGTAGAGGGGACATCCTTATTCAATAAGGAGATAGGAAAGATACAATCCTCATACCCAAAATCGATATAATGGATCTTTTCACGCAGCTTCATGATATCATGACCATCCGCCTGCAGCTTCAGCATCATATCGATGACCCCCAGCACACTGGTCTCTGCAGGATCGAAGAACGTGAAGCCCGGTATGTTCTTCTTCCCCTGTACGATAGATGTCAGGATATCGCGCATCATCTCCTCCGCAAAGCTCGATTTTCCGGAACCGGTCTGTCCGGAGATGACCATATGTTTCCGCAGCTGTAGCTGCTTCAGGAAGACCACACGATCCTGCATCGGATGATAGACATGTCCGCATTTGATCCCGGACGCAAATTCTTCCTCCTTCAATGTCCGCTGACCGATCTCAAGTTTGTGTATCCGTTTCAGTATCTCAAGATCCTTCTTATTGTAGAAGGTCGGGATCTGAAACAGGTTCATCAGTTCGTTTCCTGTCAGTTTGGAAAATTTATAGGTATCCCGATAGATCGCCCGAAGCTCCTTTTCTCCTGCTGTCAGATTGATGATCGTATTCGTGATCTCCAGGATCTAGTTTCTCTGGTATCTCGTCTTTCCGGATACCTTGATCATCACCTGCACATCGACATCCGTACTCACACCTCGTAACATGCTCTTCGTTGCACTGTAATTCTTTTCGACACTGAAATCGATCGTGATCCTCGTCTTGTTGCGCATCGTCCCCAGGATGAACAGGAAGATCTGATCATCCCGGAAGGTCGCAAGGCTCTTTTTCGTATCTTTCGCATGATCCAGCACATCATCCGTAAACAAGGTATGTACTGTCGTATACGGCGTGAGCGGTCTCACCGCTTCGAATACGTTCGCCTTATCCTGGAACATGTTCTGCAGGCTGTTCAGGACGAGCCCATTCTCTCTTTCATCACTCACCTGTAAGTAGAAAGAGATCATCCCATCCGTTTGATCCTTACCGTCGCAATCGATGATGAAACGATAATCCAGGATACAGTTTGGATCGAAGAGCTTCGATAGACGATCTCGCAACGATCGACGCCTTTTCGTTCCGGACAATGTCTTTAAAAACATCCGCATCGTATCTGCCTGGAACTGATGATCATATCTTGGTAATATCTGATATAACATTCCGCCTTCCTCCTAACACCTATATCTCTCCAAGAGGAGTAAGCATCCGTTCTCCATATCCCAGGATATCGTCCGGTGTGAGCCATTCCGGTTTCTTTTCGGGAGGAAAACTCTCATACAAGGCCTGCATGATCTCAATCTGCTCCCATTCATCATTGGCCCAAAGGTCCTTGGCATTTCGGTTGCCATATCCCAGATAATAGTTACAGTCCTCCACCATCCGGGAGAGGAGCTGATAGCGGAACGTCTCATCATGTTTCAATATTTCTTCTAGTACCATATCTTCACCTCATCTCAATAAAACTCGTTTCGATCGACCATGCCACGAAACGATATGATCGCATCTGCATCGCTTACGAAGTCGAAACTTTCTTCTACCGGTTCACCATCCGGAGATTTGATCCAATAGGTCAGCGTACCGAATGGATCCATGCCGGAGCGCAGGATGTATCCCTGATATTCATCCACGAGCTTACCGTCTGCCTCCATGATCATCTCCAATTCTTCCACATATATCTTTTCTGTAAAATGGCCATCACCAAGGATCCCCTCCACATACTTGCGCCACCTTTCTTCTACTTCCTTCATCATGATGTACCAATATTCCTGATATAGGACCTGATGTTGTTCCTCGTATCCCTCACTTTCCATAAGGGCATCACTTTCCAGGGCATCTTTCCAATATCCTTCGCTCTCTTCCATCTTTTCCTGTAGTTCATATAAGCGGTGGATGATGTCTGCTTTCCTTCCTATCATATCGGATCCTCCTCTTACTTTTCATAGAAGCCGTTTCCCAGGCTGCTCTCTTCTACCATCTTATAGATCCTCGCTTTCCCATCGATCCACTGTACACGCATCCGGACCAGATACCGGCTCGTATCGTTCCTGTCCGCATGCTGTGTCTGTGCAGTGTAGATGACATAAACTTCAAAGTCATCATCCGCTATCCTGTCGATAGCGCTGTCCATCGATGTGACCTGTGTTTCTGTCGTTTCTTCTTTTTTGATACGTTTGCTCTCTCTTCGCATGGCCGCAAGCTCATCCTTACTCAGATCCGGTACCAGTGACTGGTACAAGTCATCGCTGAGAAGTTCCTTGACCGGTTCGATACGATCCAGGAAGATATCACTGCTGCGGCCTTCGCTCTTCACTCTCACGAAGCGTTCTGCTGCGCTCTTACAGGCCTCTTCCACATCATTGGGAACATCCGACTGAGGAGATGGCTCCGTTGTTGGCTTTTTCTGTATCGTGGTACTGCTCTGCTGCGAGTTCACCTTCGTTTCTGATGGCTGATTCATCCATAGGAATGCTGCCGTCACAGCTATGAGGATACCCATAGACACGATCGTTTTCTTTTCCATATTTCACCTCTGTCCATTATTTGAATTTGATGTATTTTTCCGGATCCACACTGCCTTCTGTCGTTGCGATCACAGGGGTTGAGAAATGCATCTCCATATGTACATGGGATGCTGTCGAATTACCCGAATGTCCCTGGCTGCCGATCCGTTGTCCTTTCTTTATGCTCTGTCCTGTCTTGACGTCCACATCCTTCATATGGCAAAGTAGGATATAGAGTTCTTTTCCTTTATACTTCATTTTCAGTTGGATAAAGTTTCCGGCACCGGCATAAGCACCACCCGGGCACATATTTCCAAGGTATCCGCCATCTGCAGGACAGCTCGAGGATGCCTGATATACCTTCGCATCACCGGGAGCGTAGATCGATGCACCATAGGAGCCATCCAAATCGACACCATAATGGAAGTCACCGATCGATGGTCGATTCCCATACCCACTGGTGAGCGTATAGCCCTTCAATGGTGGGATCAATGTCCCATCCCCACTGATAAAATCCAAGGCGTCATAGTAGGACATCACCTTATCGGCATAAGGAGGATCTCCATAGACGCTCCATCCGGTCTTTCCCTTCATGATATCGGAAAATTCCTGAGCTGCTTCCAGTGTCCATCGTCCACCTTTTTCACGATCGATCCATTCGATGAATCCATTTCCGAAATTATATCCACCTAATGCCACCCGGATGCGACCTTCATCGGATGCATCCTTGACCTTCGCCCTTTTCAGGCAATCCTGCAGCTCTTTGATACCGCAGCGGATCGAGTAATGCGGATCCTTGATCCCATTGGGTATCTGCGGATATTTTTTGTTGAACGGCCCTTCCGATGCCTGCATAGGATCACTGCCTGTCCCACCGGATTCTACCTGCATCACTGCCAGGATCAGATCCACATAATCTTCCATGCCTTCCAGCTTGGCGATCTTGGACACATAGGGACGATAATATTCGACAGAGGAACTGAGATTGTTTTTGGGCGTCTCATTCCCATCTCTCACACCACCGCCAAGGAACATCAGAAACACCATCATGATAATGATAAGGGGAAGGAAAAGGAGAAGGAGCTTCTTAATCGCCTTCATTTAGGAGGTTCTCCTCTTCCTGCGGCAGTGTATCCTCTTCCGGTTTTGTTGAAGCCTCATGTTCTGCCGGCACATCCTGTTCGTTTATCGGTCCGCTCTCTTGTCCTCCTTCATCGACATCCATTCCTGCAGGCACACTGTTTGGATCATCCGGCTGCTGCGTAGCTTGTGTAGGTTCTGTGTTCATTTCTACATCTGGGCTGTCTTCTGTAGAAGCTGACGATGTTTCTTCCGTTGCCTCTTCAGAATCCGTATGTTTCGCAGCTTCTGTAGGAATAGGATCATCATCCGAGCGATCTTTCAGATCATCTTCTGTTTCAGGATCCACTGTTTCCGGAACTCCTCCCACATCTGAGATATCCGGGGCTCCTGCATCCTCGATAAGATCATCGTCATCGTCCATATCGATATCCAACATATCTTCTTCCGCTATATCCGCTTCATCGCTCAGGTCTTCCTCTTCCTGCGTTTCTGCGCTCATGTTCTGTATGTCAGCTGCATGTTCTTCATCGAATGGTTCACCATTATCTCCCGGATCCGTTTCCTGTGCCCCACCATCGATGTCTTCCTGTGTCTCAGAAGTCATTTCATCAGATCCTTCTGTTTCACTCTCTGCTTCTGTAGGCGCACCCTCACTATTTGTGGCAGGACCAGCCTGTCCAGCCAGTTCGCTGTCACCATCTGCAGGTGCTTCCTCATGATCCACAGAGTCCACATCATCCTGTATATCGTCCGCATACATATCGGGATCTTTTTCATCTCGCAAGGCGTTGTCATCATAGCTGCTATCATATGGATCATCATGATCACGAAGATCACCATCATCACTTTCTCCATAGCCACCTGTTCCACTGCCGTTTCCTTCACCGCCCCCATCAAACGCATCACTTTGTGAAGCAGAGCCTTTCAACTGTCGGTACGTCGACATCGGAGAGGTACCCAACAGCATTCCTTCTGCCACGATCTTTCCATCTTCCATCAGTTTCGACATGATCGTCGGTAGATTCTTGATCACGAATCTGAGCAGGACGATGAGGATCACATCGACTGCCAGCATGAGCAGGACACTGTAAGCGGATATCTTCGTGCATAATTCTACCAGGAAGAACAGTGCCATACTGAACAGGATATCCGCAAAGATCGTGACCATGCACCACATGAGCCTGTCTGTGAACCATTGGCGAGCTTTGCGTCCATGCTTGAGCAGCCACCAGATGAGTTGATATACACTCAATCCCAGAACGATATATTTTGAGGCCTTTACAGCCCCTAAGCCGATACAGATCGCTGCGATGACGATACTGATCGCACCACGATGTACTAACAAGACGAAGGAGAGTCCCAAGACCCGCATTGCGGAACCACCATCATGCGTGATCGCATGATTTCCGAACTTGTCATATTCATCCTCCGCATTGTCTTGTGATGGATCGTTCAGGAGGCGCTGTACTCGCTTTCCTACCTTTTCGATAGCATCCTTATCGTCCGAACCGGCGATCTTCGCAAGATCTGTCGTACCGAAATGTCGTACCATGAACGGCTGTTTCTGCAAGATATCGAAGATGTTCTGCTTGTTCATGATCTCCGGATCTTCCTTCTCTTCTTTGAATACGAACGTTTCCGTCAACATCTGTGACGTCACGTTCTCGAACCCATTCGCAATCTTGCGTCCATTCTGACCGATGAAGGTGATGAAGGTCATCGATAGGAAGGCGGTAAGCACGATCTGTACGATCTGTTGCCATCGTACGATCCTGGTAAAGTCTTTGATGAGCTTATACAGGATAGAGGACAATGCAGCTATCAGGAGCACTTTATTGATCCAGGAATTGGGATCGCTCCAATCGAAAATGACCTTGTCGATCATATCAAAGATCCCCTGTATGACGGTCCCCAAAAAGCTGGAGGATACCAAGTTATAGATCGTCAACACGAAGAAGGAGATCACGAACCCGATCATTTCCAGAAGCAGCGTGATCAAATTCATGAAACATGTGACGATGGAATCCCCATCAAGCAGGTTGAACCCTTTGGTCTTCGCTGTCATACTGGAATTATAGAGATTCTTGATATAATCCTGGTCCATTTCTTTTTTTCTCGTATCGTTATCTAAACTGATGATCGCATCCGAGAGAAAATCCGAAGTATTGGTATCTGCCTTTTCTTCATCGTTCTTCTGTGCTGTCGTCTCTCCCGGAGAATTACCGTTGCCGATCGCTCCATCCATAGATTCCGCATGGATACCTGTCGGGACCAGCAGCAGGAACAGCAAGCTCAGGATGGTGAGGCATCTACGCCATCTCATGACTTCGCCCCCTGTTCATCGATATCCTTGAAGGTGCGGAAGGCATCCGAGAACATCGGCAAGATCGCCATCTTCGTCAGGCATTTGCGGTTGTTGTAATCACAGTATAAGAAATTGTGCTGCTTTGCCTGGTCGACACCTTCCTCCTTCGTTCGATCCTGCAGGATAGCGGACAGCGTGGAATTGCCATCCAGATCGAAATGGCACAGGATACGCTGGATCTCGTCCTTGCTCTTCATATTGCCGATGAAGAACTGTCCGGTATTGTTGATGATGGAATCCGGAAGATCGCTCCAGTTCTGCAGGATGATCAGCATATCACACAGCTCCGATCTTGCGATCAGATTGTTGTTCACCAATACGGACATACCACCCGGGACTGTCGAATACAGTTTTGCCTCATCGAACAGCATCGTCTTCGCTTGTCCTTTGTACATACGCAAGAACATGTTCGTGATCTCATTGACCTTTCCCAGGATGAGGGAGAAGATCCGATGTTCCAGATTCCCGGAATCATAGTTATAGGTGAGCGAATCTTTGGAATACACCGGCATCTTCGCGAACGTGATCAGATTGAAGGGGCGATCGAGACGGAACACCTTCGAGATATCGGTATCATCGTCCCCGAAGAACAGGCGGGCCATCGGATCATTGTGCAGGGAATACAGGCTGCGTGCTAGTTTGGGATCCTTGTTCATCATGACATCGACCAACCTTCGCATCGTGATCCGTGTGATCTTTCCACTGTTGATTGCTTCGCTCAGCTCCATATATGCTTCATCGACCTGCATCAGATCGACCTCCTGCTGTGGATTGATGGCACGCACCAGGGCGATGATATCATTCTTGGCCGCTGCCAATGCATCTAAGGGAGAATCCGGATGTAATAGGAAGGCATCGAACATACCGTTTGGACAAGATGGATCTCCGATGATGAGGTGAGAGGTCAGATCACCGAAGCGATCCAACAGCTTCACGAGCTTGTGACGGTCACCTTTTGGATCGACCAATAGCAGCCGGTGCCCATAGAAGATCATGGAGAGGAGTGCAAAATAGTTGGCTATCTGTGATTTTCCGGAACCGGTCTCTCCGACAAAGGCCACCGTAGAGGACCCTGTCTGCGTCAATCCCTTGATCGGAGCCTCGATGTCGATCCGTACCGGCAGGTCTGCAGGTCTCGTATATGTGAGCACGACTCCTTTGTCTGCTTCTCCTATGTATAAGCCACCGAAAAAATTAAAATGCGCAAAGTACAAAACGTCTGTTAGATTCACATACCGGTAACAGCTATTCTTATATGGAAACAGGTGTTCCGCAAGCTGTTCCTGTTCCCCGATCGCATACGTCAACTGGATCCGTTTCCCTTCGAATCTCTTCTGCAGCTTGTCGCTGCGCTTCATCAGCATGTCCTGCGTATTGGCACGGATGCGCAGCATCATCTGCCAGCGGATCTTGGAATCTTCGATGGATGGATCCACATCTTCTCCGATCTTCGCAAGCTCGAAGGCTTTCTGTGCTTCCTTGTCCTTTCGTCCGCTGCTCTGCCAGTAACGGCGTGCATTCTTATGGATCTCCTCACGTTTTCCGGTCATATTGCTCTTGAAGGTCTGCGTATGCTCCAGATCGAACTTGATGATCGTGTCGACAGGGAAGGTATAGAGCTGGATCTCATTGACTGCCACATTCGCACGATACCCATCCTCCAATCGATCCTGGATGAGTTTATCTGCGATGAGCACTCGAGAATACAGCTCCCGGAATCCACCTTTGTTCTTCAGCGTCTGATAATGATATTCCAGCTCCGTTGCCTGCGGGATCGTGTAATAATCGGATATCGGTATCTCGATCGGGATCGCCAGATAATCATATAGATGCTGTATCTCTTTCTTGTCCGGTCGTTCCACACTCAGATCCATAGTCAATTTCTTGTATATCTGTTCATCGATGACCTCACTCAGATCGACCATCCGCTTTTCCAACGGATCGTTGTTCTTACTCAGCCAACCACTCAACCACTTTTTCTTCAATGGATCACGGTTGTCTGTAAAGCATATATGTATCCGATAGCGATACTTGATACCACTTGTCAGCTGCGCTTTGATATCCTTCATGAAGGAGCGATACAGCTTCTCTGTCTGTGGATCACCATTCGTCTCATATAACGTCTTATAATGCTTTAGGATACCCTGTTCATCGATGCGCTGTGGCAGGATATAGATCGCTCCCGGCATATTGACGGAAAGGATCTTACGATGCAGGTTATCGATCAGCGTCTGTAGCTGATGATCGGATGCATACAGGCTATTCATCGGACGGATCTCATAGTGATAACAGATACATTCCTTACAGTAGACGATGTTTCCTTCTCCATAGCTGTAATAAGGTTCAACGTACACACCGATGCACTCTCCCTTCTCTTTCCTTCGATAATCTATGTGTATGTCCTTGGGAATCATACAGGATGCGATAGTTCTTCACATCCCGATAGTAGAACGTGATCAGCTTGTTCTTGCGGCTCTCCCGGTCGATCTCTGTCAGGAACATCACAGCGCCGATCTCCAGTACCGCAGCGATCGCGATCGACAACAGGATCCCCAAGGATCCGAACAGATGATACGCAGGGATACCGATGGGGATCAGTGCAAACAACAGACCGCCCAGCATCACGAGTACCATCCCCCAGCCATTCAGTTCGATCCCGATATAGGGGATATACAGCTTCTGCTTGTGTGTCTCGACAGCCGTATAATTATAGGCGCTCTTCATGATGGCCCTCTAGATCTTGACGCCTACGAACCGCAATGCTTTCAGGACGAGGTCCCATATCCACTTGAGAGGTTTCGTCAGGAAGGAGATGATCGATGACGGCTCTATCTGCGCGATGATGGTGAATGCGATCAACACGATGAACCCGATGACGATCTCATCGATGACGGACTGCCATTTCCCACCGGTGCGGCGCAGAGATTCCTTTGCGCTGCGCAACAGGAACACCATGAGCGCCACGAATACGATGAGCAATACCAAATAATAAATGACCTTGAATCCTTCTAATTTTGTAAAATCCATACCTAATACTCCTCCTTTGAAATGATCTTGTTCGTTTTTCTATCGAACAGGAAACGCACGCTACGTTCCTGTTGGAATAGTTCCTTCGTTTCATAGCGGACGATCACATCTGCCTGTATCTCATCCTCATTCTGTATGGCGGATTGTAGACTGACGAATACCGGTTTCGTATCCGGATCCAATGGTTTCAGCGTTTCCGGATCCTGCATCAGGAGCCGTGCCTGTTCCAGATCAGCGGCATAGGTCGTAAAGAACAACTGGATCGTATTCGTGATCTCCTGCTTCTCCTGTTCCGTACAGTCCGTTCCCTTGATATCTTCTTTTTCTGTCTCCAGTCCTTTTTTCATATCTTCCTTCATAGCAGCTGGCGCAGTTGATATCATCGAGATCGGACGATCCACGATATAGTGACCATCTTTTTGAATAGAACGTATCGCGATATATGTTGTTTGTCGTTTCCTCTTGCCTTCGTCGTCTTTCAGATCGAGGGATACGCTGGCATAGGATGTGAGCCGGCCTTCCTCTGTATCGGATGGCTCCACCTGATATACTTCTACGGTTCCTACCTCGGCACTCTTGATCTTTTGATCATAGGATACGTTCCAGCTTCCTCCGGTCGTGAATTCCTGTAAGAACTGTTGACTTTCTTCATCCTTGGGATATTTATAATAGTTTTTTATATAATCCTCCAGGAAACTATAGTCGTTCACCGCTACTGCAGGCGTTATGTCCGGTCGTTCCTGAGCAAGGGAACGGAATCCTCCCAGCAGACCGATGCCTACGATCAGATACAGAACTGCTTTCTTCAATCGCACGATACGCCGTTGTCGCTTCATCAGCTTCTGTAGATGTGCTTCCAGTTCCTCCTCTGTATGTTCTACCTGTTTTCCCTCACTTCCTTCTGTGTGCTCTTCTATGTCTTGATCCAGGTGTTTATGTAGCCGTTTGAACAGCATCCTCCTCACTCCTTTCTATCATCCTTACATCGTTTCTATTGGCAGATGTACCAGTCACTGGTACATCATCGTAGGTCGAGCCGATAGCCTGTATAGATACCGGCATCATCCTGTAACACATCACACTGATACCTCCTTCCACTTGCCGCTCCTGCGGCATTACATTTCTCCAGTGCGGAAGAAAAGCTCTCTCCATCGGCGAACAGCCATGTCTGTACGCAGATCGATGGGGCCGGTTCCTGCGGCTTCTCTGCTTTCGGAGACGATGCAGAGCCTGTCGTCGTATCTTGTTCTTTCGGCGGCTGTGCAGTGGATGACCGTTCTGTCTTCTGTGGATGCTGTGGCTCCTTTTCCTTCGGCGCTTCTTCTTTTTCTTTGACGATGAGCCGCAGCTCCTTCGTGGCAGTATGGCCGCTGGAATCTTTGACCTGATACGTGATCGTATACGTACCGGCTTTCTTCACATCGAAGCTCCCACGGATCGATACGTCCAGATCACCGTCATAGTCACTATAGGCTTTCTTTACGTATGCTCTTGCATCGAATGCTTCCTTCACACAGATCTCGACCTTATCCTTCTTGAGTTGAAGGACAGGTGGTGTCGGTGCCACCACCCGGATCTCCTTCATGAACTCTTTTTGTTGTCCATCCTCTCCTACAGCGATATATAAGAGCTTCTTTACCCCCGGGGATGAGGTGTCGATCGTCGGATATAGGATCTTCACAGATGTCGTGGAACGGATCAGATCGACAGGTTTGATCTTCTCGTTCAGTTTCACCTTTTCCGTATCCTTGAATGTGATCGACAGGTCATCTTTATCTGCCGGTTTCGGAAATAAGAAATACCAACATCCCAGGCAGATCAGTAAGACACAGAGTACGAATGTTATATACTGACTTTTTCTCACTGTGCCTCATGCTTTCTATGAAGGAAGAAGACAGTGGCACATGCGGATATGCCGATCAGGAAGATCCATCCGACTATATTTGTATGGTCGCCGGTATTTGGACCGCCAGACGTAGGGAGCGGTCTGTCAGGGAAGATGATCGTACGCAGCTTATCGTCACCGTTGACCCAATTATCATTGATCGTTACCTTGATGACTTCCTTAGATAACTGATATCCGGCAGGAGCTTTCGTCTCTTTTACATACACTGTCCCATAGATCAGACCATCGAACACTGCTATACCACTCTTTGGATCTGTCTTCTCCGCTTTGATGATCTTCGTGCAAGCTGCATCGGAATACAGAGTAAACTCAGCTTCTTTTAAAATGCTCTTATGATCATAATAATCGACTTTCCGCACATGCAATGCCGGTAAAGGCGCATGTTTTGGGAATACTTCGATATGGTAGTTCATCTGTTTGGCGGTCTCATCCCACATCGGTACGCTGATCAGTGTCGGCTGTATCGTTTCATAGCCCGCCTGATCACTCACATACAACAGATATACGCCTACCTTTAGATCTGTGAAATCGACGATCCCCTGTGCATCTGTCCGCTTTGCCTGTAATGGGCTCTTGACCAATGGACGCAATGTATCTGCGGCCTCCTGTAACCCTTGCGCTGTTTTTATGTCGTTCATATCCACACCTGCAGAACGATACAGATCATCAAGTACATAACTTCCGCCCTTTATATCTGCGACACGTGCCAATGAGAGTTCCACCCCTTCTCTGGATAGTCGATCTTTCGTTTCTTCAAGTTCCACGTGTATGCTGCCCTTCTCCTGAACAGAGGGATCGGGTTTAAGTTCGATTTCTTGTGCTTGTATCGGCTTGATATAACATAATGACAACAGCAATAATGTCATGATGCGAACTATCTTATTACGCTTCTTCATGTTCTTTTGACCTCCTTCTTTTTCTATGATGATAGATTTCTTTTCCCAACAGGAGCGTGACGATCACAAAGGGTGCTGCCGTAAAGATAAGTTCTCGTATCGACATCATCGATCCCTGGATCGATTCCTTTTCCTGTTTCTCATAAGCTACCCGTTCTCCTGTTATGAGCAGCCTTTTCGTATTGATCCCGTATGGCGTACAGGTGATGAGCGTCACGAGGTCTCTTCCTTCTTGTATCTCCAACAGATCGGTATCCTCCGGATCTGTCGTTTGGATATCGCAGATCCGATAGGCTAGCGTCCTGCCGAGTACATCGATGTAGAAGAGATCGCCTTTTTCCAATTCATCTAATCTGGTAAATAGCTTTGATGATGGAAGACCACGATGTCCGCTTAGCGCTGCATGCGTACTCTCACCACCGACAGGAAGACTGCCGGATCGAAGATGTCCCACACCTTTTGATAGGACGCTCTCACTCACACCGTGATAGATGGGAAGATCGACACTGATCTTTGGTATCTCGATGCGTGCTATGACATCGCTGTCCTTCAATCGCAGCTGTTTTTCATAAGCCTTCTCTGTCAGATACTTGTCACTGATACCTTGGATATAATTGCCCTGCGTTTGAAAGAGCATATCGTTATAGGTATCTGCCGCCTTCAACAGATCTTCCACCTGATCTTCATTGCGTCGTAGCACTTTGGTATATGTCTTCAGGGAATCGGACTGTACACTTCGCTGATACAGACCACTCACTATGGGATAGCTGCAGATCAGAAAGCCGACGAGGATGATCGCTATGCTCCACCATCGTCTTCCGGATCTTTTTTCACGCTTCATTTCCCATCATCCACATGGTTTCTCTTTCTGTGGATACCATAACCGGCGATCATCAACCCTGCCCCAAGAGCGACCATGACGATCGTCAGCTGTGATCCTGTGACCGGCAGCTTGCTTCCTACTTTGTTTACTACCGTTAGATTCATGGAACCTTGCGTCGCATCTGTCTCCAGCTTATTATCTTTTTCGGAAGATGCACCATCATAGAATTCTTTAAAATGAGCAGTTGCCTCCAGCTTCTGCAGGATCTTATCCGTTGCGCCTTCGCCGGCTACGTAGCTGTTTCTATCGTTCGTATAGGTCGGTCTTACCGTCAATACGATCGGGTCCAATAATTTCCGGTATCCATCCGGTGCTTCTACCTCCGAAAGGTAATACACCCCCTGATCGAGACCATAGATCGTGAAATTGCCATCCAAAGGTGTGACGATCTCGACGGCTTCATTCGGCTGTGTCCCACCGTCATGATCATTACCGCCTACAGCATCACGGTTGATCACGTTATAACCGTCAGGAGTACGTTTCAGATATACTTCCTTCGTACAGTCCGCATCGCTGTACAGACGGAATCTTGCGTCCTTCAACGGTGCGTCATGGTCATTGACCTTCGATACGTTCAGCTTATAGGTGAAGCACACGACCGTATCCCACGGTGTCTCTCCGGTCTTTCCGACACCATCTGCATCTGGGTCATTGGAGAACTCCAGCTTCACACTGTTCTCGAAGCCCGGTCTTCCGGTATCCTTGGCAGCCTCATCGTTCAGCTTGGCATCATAGCGAAGGACGATCTTCTGTCCATAGATGTTCTCCTTGTCTTTGTTCATGCCTTCCGGAAACTCGCGGTCTACGATCTTCTTCAGGTCTTCGATCTCTATCTTGAATGTCGTTCCTCCTACATTTTCCAATATGTTGTATTCGCTGGGATCGACATCATAGGTCTTCTTTCCATCCATAATCCGGATCTTCACGGTATCCGGATCAAAGGTCAGTGCTTTATCCATCTTGTCATGGAAAGCGAAGTAATAGCTGTGATATCCATTCATATCCGGTACAGCTGTATCATAACGATACGGAACGGTCTGACCGATCTCATAATCTGCGATATCGTTCCATCCATCTGCACCGATCTCTTCTTTGTGGTCATCCTCCAGGATCTTCTTCGTGATCGAAGGATAGTCGGATTTGATTTTTACAGCAGCATTCGGATTAGCCGTATTCACCATACACAGAGAGCTTGCGGAGTGCGTCCCTGCATTATCAGATATCTCATCGGTGATGTAGTATCCGAAATCCAGACCGTCGAAACGGATATTGCCGTTATCCATCGTTTGCGTGATATGGATATCAGTCCCTTGCTTCTTCTGTGCACGCAGCTCTGTGGTGATCTCTTCGATGAAATAGCGGAATTCGCTGTATCTTCCTTCCAACTTCTGTTCTGTCGCAGCGCCTTCTACCTTGTGGTGATTCAAGGACTGGATGTAATCCACTGCTTCATATTCCGTTACATCCTTTGCCGGTTTGTTCAGGCGTTTCCCGATGACCTTCTGCAGGACATCCTGATAGGCAGGTGTCCAGGTATAGTTCACACTTTCCAGATGCGCTGCATTCTTTACAGAGAACAGCTGATACAGACGAAACTTCTTTCCTATGAGCGATTGTCCTTCATTCGCTTCGATGGTGATGGCGGCACCGCCTTGTTTCAGATCCACGATACCACCCGGCGTCGTGATCTCCTGAGCTGCATGGATCACTAGACTAGTGATGGTCAATGCCGGAAGTGCACCGGATAACAGCATCCCTGTCGCCAGAGCAGGGATCCCCAGATATTTCATTACGTTCTTTTTATTCATTCTCTAACTCCTCCTCGTAAGCTTTTTCTCCCTAAGAACATCAAACCCATACCTATGATAAACATCGGGAACATGAGATCACTGCCTGTTTCCGGCAATTTGATACCTACCATATTCACGATCTCCATATGTACGACTCTTGTTTTCTTCGTACCCTCGATGCGGATAGCACCTGTCGTGACCGTATCTTTCGGTGTATATTTCTTACCGTCTACCCATAACTCGAACAGGTCATTGACCGGGGAAGAGACGGTCTCGATCTCATAGATATGCGGCTGTTTCGTATCCGGATCTAGTGGGATACGGTATCCATCCGGTGCTTTCGTTTCTTTGAGGTAATACTTCGTTCGATCCTTCAGTCCGGCAAAGCTCAATACACCGTTATATGAGGTCCTCTTTGCGACTACCTTCGTACAGGCTTTATCGCTGTATAGCGTAAATTCCGCACCGTCCAGCAGCTGCTTGTGGTCGTTGAGCTTCGTGATCTTCAACGTAAACGGAGATACCTTATCACTCACGGTTATGATGCCATCGAATGCATCTGTCTTCTGGAAGGTGATGCCTGTATTCGTCAGGTCTGTCAGTACCTTGACGCCCCCACCGGATACCACTTCAAAACGTACTTCGGTAGGATTGATATCATAGCCATCCATGACAGCTTTTTCCTTCAATTTATAGACGCCTGGACGAAGACCTACGAACTGGATGGAGCCGTTCTTATCTGTTTTTACTTCTGAGGTAGTTCCATTCGGTTTTGTGAAGGTGAAGATCGTATTTGGGATATTCAGCTTCGGTTCTTCCTGGACCTTATGGATCCGCAGCTTGATGATATCCTCAAGGACATTTTTTGAAACTGTGATGACGCTGGTCGTTTGTGCTGCAGGATTGATCGTCACATCATATGACTTAGGATCCAGGCGATATCCCGGACTGGCCTTCGTCTCTTTCAGGGTATATTTCCCCAGATAGAGACCTGTTTTCGTGGCATTACCATTCTTATCCGTGGTCAGCGTTGCGACCAAAGCGCCCTTTTTGTATTTTACGGATCTGTCAGCAGGATCCAGGATATTCTCTTTCGCCCGCAACTCATAGACAGCACCCTGCAGCGTTGCGTCTCCCTGTGGTTTTTTATTCGTCTTACTATCTGCCTTGGATAGTTTCAATGTGCCGGACTGGCGCTTATCTGTGCCTGTCACGGTAATGGTCTGGTTATTATTGGAGATCGTGACAGGGTATTTCGTCTTATTGAGCGTATATCCTTTCGGAGCAATGACCTCTTTTACATAATACTCGCCAACACGCAGATACCCGGACAGAGAATAACCGGATGCCTTCGTAACGAGTCGCTGGAGCTCCTGACCTTGTTGGTTGAAGATCGCATACGTCGCACCTGCGACTTGTTTCTTGGAATCCGTATCGACCTTACGGATCTGGACACGCCCTTTCTTCCAATTATTACGAGCAATGAAAGAGGCCGTCTTATTGGCAGATACACTTACCTTATGGATCGTCTTGTCCAGAATCAGATGATTCGGAACAGCGCTCTCCTGCACATAGTAAGTCGCAGGTGCAAGGTCATTTACTGTAACAGTACCATCAGAGCCTGTTTGGTAGGTTCCGATCGGGGAAGACATATCGGCATTTTTAGATACCTTGAAGGAAGTATTAGGAACCATATTCCCATCTTCATCCTGTTTCGTGATCTTTAGTGCACCATACTTGTTTGCACGAATATTCAATTTAAATCTTCCAGGATCTAAAATCATAGGCTTGATAATATCTTGTCCGCCTGATTTTCGATGAACGATAGATTGACCAATCATTTCTGGGCGTATTTTATTTAGAATATATGTGCTATTCTCAGCTGCAGTAGTTGATGCTGTTACTGTCAGTTTATTGCCGTTCCGCTTCACACTGATTCCTTTTGGAATACTTTCTTTACCTTTGAAATCGGAAAGAACACCGTTTGTGTCAGTTAAAGTTTTACTTTCCCCAACATTTAAAGTTATTTTTTGACCGCTGAAGCTTGGCATTACTTTCATCTTTGCGATGGCAGCATTGACTTCAGCTTTTCTTTTTCCATAATTGGGGACATTATGATCTGTAGGTTTATATCCTAGATATTCCCATACCATCAGCTGACCAACTGCATAATTCCATTTCGATTGATTCGTATTGACATATGCATAATACCAAATTTTAGATATTTGCTCTTTATCATATCTAGATACAGCATAGCCATTCCAGCCATTGATTACTTCCCAAGGCTCACTGCATACACCGACACCTTGTTCGACATGGATCTTTTCAATCTTTTGATGATCGAACCATGCGGTCTGTACAGGATTGTCAGGATTGTGTGCTTGTCCGCTATGCCAGTATCCGGTATCTTCCAGCTTTGTGACATTGGCTTTGATCGTTATCGTGGATAACATATTAGATCCACATAGCAAGATCGAAGCGAATATCATGATGATACTTTTTAATTTCTTCCGCATCTCGTTTTCCTCCATAAATTTTCACTTATTTTTTTATAGGTATACTCATACAATGACATATATGAAACCTTTTCCTGTATTCGCCTTACGCTGCGAGCAGCTGCGAGTCATATCTTACCTTGTAGTAATTCATATGGTCACCTCCAACAAAAAAAAGACGAACCTCTGTCCGTCTTGATTTTCTATTAACAAAAAAGAAGCGATACTTTCGCTTCTACATTTTTTAATACCAATAAATGCTATATTTTGTTGAGCCATCACTAAATTCCACATACGTACTACTCCAACCATTACAATTATAATAAGGGTGATTTTGGTCAGTCATAGATTGATCAAATATTTCATCAGCCCATGCTTCTGCAGCTCTTGGATCATCAAACAATGGAGACTGCATAGAAATCGGTAATCCTTGTTTCCTTCCATCATCTACGATATATGGCTCAGAAGGTGCTGGAGTAGGTGTTGACGGCTTTGCCTGTGAAGGAGCGGAACTCTGTGCTCCATTGGAACCGGAGGAGCTTCCAGTATTCGCAGTGCTGCTTCCTTGTCCTCCACTTGTCCCTGCATTTTGATTACCTGTAGATGGAGAGGATGTCTCTGATCGTTGTCCTGCATTATTGTTATTCTGGGCTGCTTCAGATTTCTGTCCTTCAGTAGTTGCTTTTGCCTTTTCTTTTTCCTTTACGATGACTTTGAATTTCTTCTCCGTCTTGTTTCCGTTAGCATCAAATGCTTTTACAATGACTTCATAAGTTCCGGCTTTCTTTGTGTTTAATTTTCCTTTATCAATGCAGTAGCCTGATTTTTTAGTTTCTTTATCACTGTATTTCAAAGCACCATCTACGGGATCCTTTACTGATTTTACATTGTCTTTCAGATTAAGTTTATCACCTGCAGTGATTGTGACTTTATCCTTCTTCAGTACAATTTCAGGTCTCTTTGTATCTTTAACTATGATCTTCACATCTTTCTGGATAGTCTTGTCCCCATCAGTAAATGTGACCTTCAAGGTCTGATTTCCAACTTTCTTTGCATTGAAATCCTGTACTTTATCTACTTTGATATTTTTATCAGATTTTTTTGCGTCAAAGAGTTTGTTGTTATCCAATGTATCGCCATACTCCACAGTCAGTTTATCAACCGTCTTTACCTTCAGCTCTTTACTGCAACCTGTCAATACGAGCGCTGACACTGCAGCGATACTTAATAATTTCTTCATAATATATTCCCTCCACTTTTCTATCTATTTTTAGTATATCACTATCGTAAGGGGATAACAATTACATATACCCTTCGATATCTCTTTTTATGTTAAATTCCTATTTGTTGATCAAATGTATCATTTCCACTTGCACATGACATGTACCAGTGATTGGTACGCTGAAGTGAAAAGTTAAATTCCACTTTCAAAAGGCGAATAAAAAATGTGGAACTTTCTTCTACAGAAGTCTATACAGAGCATAAATATAGCGTTAGAAAGGGTTTCAAATAGGTAGAAGTAAGTAAAAATGTGAAGAAAGTGGTCATTGTGCGAATGATAGATAAAATGGATAAGCGCACTGAAAATAGGCTCCATTATGCCTATGTATAACTAAATTCCACTTCCATTTTATAGTTACACTATAAATAACTGTTCTTTGCCGCCGCTCTTATCATTCTTTATATCATCTGTTTGTTACTTATGAGTCAATACGCTTGGGCGAAGTATCACTTCGTCCTTATCTATTTTCTGTAGACCAAATTCATAAAGTTTCTGCGCTAATTCCGGACACATGAACTCACATAGCTCAAATGGGGATTTTCCATTCAAATGTTCCTTGGCACTGGAATTGATATGTGAGATGGCTACATTCAAGGAAGTCTGATCGGTCAGGCCGATACTGCGTAAGTCTACTTCGTTAGGTAATATATAACGTAATTCACGATGCATATTTTCCAGGCTTCCTTTCTGCCCGGACTGCATAGGGTCGCAATAGAAGACTCGTGTCCTTCTGGTACCATCGTCTCTTTTTTCCATATGCTCAGCATCAGTAAATTCACCTCCGCGATCGGTGAGTGTTATATGAGCTTCCTGTTCAAACAGGCTTTTTCCAAGGATGGAATCAAGAACGGCTAGTCCGTCAACCATATCTGCAGCAGTCTTCGTGTCGTGATATACAGCAAACAGGAGCCCATATTTGATGAATTTGAAAGTCTGGATAAACGGCCCATTGGAAATGTCATTGTAGACTGTATCCATTTGTAAAATGTGTGTGATTTCCTCAGACTCAACATAGGATTGGTAATCTGTGTAAAGCCGTCCAACAAGGAATTTACGGTCTTGTCGTTTTTTATAGATCGTCTTCTTCTTAGCGGTCATTTTTCTTTTGACTTTTATACGAAGGTCAATGTTAGCAATGCCAACACATTCGAATACACCTTGTTCAATATAGTTGTAGAGTGTCTTCTCACTGATTCCAAGTTCGGGATGTGCAGCTATGATCTGATAAGGTGAATGACCTTTTAATAGAAGAGGCTTGATGGTATTGCCTAGCTCTACAGCTTCTGATGAGGTCAGATTGATTCCGGTTCGAGACTCAACGAGTTCGCTACGGTATTCCTCATAGGCGATCGTAGGTTTATAGAGGTATTTATCAAAGCGGCAGCTTTTCAGTTTCTCACAGCCATTACAAGCTCCCGGAGTACGATCTCTGCGTTTACAGCGGAACTTAGAATAATCAGGGCAGTTGACAGTACAATTCTTTCTCTTAAACTTACAGTGAGCATAGTTCTCGCATTCTAGAGAAAGTGTAGATTTATGAGAGAGATAACGGTGAGCACGGATTTCCTTACCTATCGTAGATTTATCTTTGCCTAGATTATCAGCAATAGCTTTTTTAGAGGAACCATTAACGATGCCGATCGCGATGACATTGCGATCGTCCTGAGTCAGATGTTTGTTTTTGTTCGTTGCCATATTCATCACCCTTTGTAATGTGTATGATAATAACCAGCGGTTACCTTCATCATAGATATAAAAAAGGATATATGAAAGACTAAATGCAATTGTAAGTGTAAATTCAACTAGATTGTTGTGTAAGAGTCTTTTCTACTTAGCTACTTTGAAAGTGGAATTTAACTTTTCACTTCAGCCAGTGATTGGTACGATTGCCTTGCATTATTCTGGCTTTTTCTTTCTTATCTGTTATAATTATAAGAGGATCATATCCTAGCTTGTAGCCGATCGTAGAGGCCTGATCCATGCATACAGAAGAACTTCTTTATTACATTTTACTCTCATGTTTCTACGATCGTCCAGAAGATGGGATATTGCGGAAAAGAATCTCAACTTTTTACAGTACTGACTGATTTTCACAATTTCATCTGTTTCCGAGAACGATGATGTATTCCGGGAACATTAGCATGATTTTCTCCGCTCCATATGTGGTTCTTATGTTTATGCCGAGATATGGCTCATGACACCTTTTCATATGAATATCCATCTTATCGGATCTTTTTCATAAGATGTATGGTAGGAATGCTCGAATGTACCAGTGACTGGTACATTTTTTATTCGTCATATCCTGCTCGTCTATCAGCTTCATCACTTACCTTGCAAAGGGCATATGACAATACGCTGAATGAAATACATACGATTCCAATGATAAGGATTCATACATCGAAGACCTCTTTCCTTTGCACTAGTGACTGGTACAAAGACATAGAACTTACGCTTCTTCATAGACCAGACCTAATCTTTCCATCAATGTATCGATCTCTCGTTGGATCTTTTGAAACTGTGCATATTCGTCACGGAATTCGACGCCACGAAGTTTCGTCTCCAGTTTCTCCATGCTATTGACGATATCTGTCATGATATCCTCGATTGTTTCAATAGGGGGCGTATCTGTTCTGCTGTCCCATGCTTCACTTTCTAAGATTTCATCAACCTCTGTATCCTTCCTTTGATCTACATCCTCTATATCGATTTCTTGGATCTCATCGTATTCATCATAATAGAGTTGCTTTTCGATCGGCTGCTCTTGCGCATGCTTTGCTTCTTTGTAAGATTCCACCGCTTTCTTACTGTAGGTATCATGTTCGTTCAGAAATCGGCGTTGTTCCTCCTCATCCAGATCCACCAGTGTCACAGCTGCATCCAGAGGCAGTTCTTCTTTCCGGATGCTCTCTCTGACTTCCTCTGATGCATGATTCAGGATCTTTTCATAATTGGCTATCTGGGATTTCTTCAGCCCCATCTCACTTGCGATGATCGTCTGGATACGCCCCGGGATGTTTTCACCGGCCTCCTTCTTTGCTTTGTATATCTCTTTCAGTTCCTCGACAGCTTCCAGTTTTTCGGCATTCGTCAACGGATCATTTTCCATATTGTTCAAGATCAAACGTTTCCGTGCGTCTATATCACTCATCGTCAAGACCTTACAGGGGATATATTCATAGGTCCTATCTCCATATTCGATATTCCGCAGGATCGCAGAATATCGGCGTTCCCCTCCGATCAGTTCTACTTCGTATCTGTCATCTTCTATCTTTCGTACCAGAAGGTTATTTTCCAGACCGTCCTCCCGGATATCTTCAGCCAATTCATCGATTCTTCTTAATTCGCGATTTCGTTGTGGTCGCTTGATTTTAGTATAATGGATGTTCTTGATGTGATTGTCAAAGCCCAGCTTCTTTCCTGCAGAACTTTGCATGAATTCCCCGAGGATACTTTTCTTCGCCATATCATATCACCTCCAGTAATTCTGCCGTAAGTCTTTCATAGTCTCGGGCGGCTTTCGATGTATACCGATAGCGATAGGAGAGCGGTACCTGACGCTTTCTGGCTCTTCTTACTGCTATGTGATTCTCTCGGATAAAGGTATCAAAACACAAGATTCCGACATCCTTTTTCAAGGCTGTTAATAGATTCTCGGCAAATCTGCTGTCGTCAACCATCGTCGCCAAGACCTTACAGCGGATCGTATCCCCGAACAATGCCATCAATTCCAGGATCGTCGTCATGACTCCTTTCATGGAATCATCTTCCAGCAGAGTAGGGATGATGACTAAGTCACTGATCTTCAGTATCTCTGCGGTGAGCTTATTGAAATAGGGGGATGTATCGATGATGATGTGATCATAATCCTCTCGGACCGGTAATACCTGTTTTATCAAGATATTGTCCTGTACCTCTGTACTTGCAAGATAATCATTCCCTGGCAGGATATCCAAATCTTTGAATCTTGTTTTGTAGATACACTTCCGTACCGGCATCCATTGCAGCATCCCGATGACCGTTCTCTTATATTTTCTGCGTGTAAGACCTTCGGTCGCATTGCACTGTGGGTCTAGATCGATAAGCAGTACCCGCTTACCTTTCAGTGTGAGGTCATATGCTAGATTCTTAGCAGTCGTGGTCTTTCCACTGCCACCTTTTCTATTCGTTATAGCGATGATTTTATTCATTTCTGTTTCTCCTCTTTACGTTTCTGTTTTCGTTTTCGTTGTACCAGTGCGTGGTACCGCTAGACCCGTTTCTCTATTTCTATGAATTGCAGCAGCTTCTTGCTGTTTTTCTTTTTGGAAGGGGTCACCTTACTTTCTTCCACGATGATATAATCCTCCCGGATCTTCTTTAGAAGTTGTGTCCTTTCACTTTCGTGTACGAATTCTAACCGCAGGATCATCATGTCCTATCTCCCGCAAAACGTGGTACGAAGTATCCAAAACCATGTGATGGAAAATCATCCCGGACGATGTGATTCCGGATGCCGCAAACATCATGTACGAAGTTAAAATCATCTGCGGCCAATAAGTCATCCCAACGTACGTGGAACGTCTCATCTGCACTTTCAAGATCCATCATGATACTGAGAAGATCCTCCTCCATCTGTATGATCTGCAAATCCTTTGCACGCTCTATGATCAGCTCATATTGTTTTGTATGTGACATAATTTCATCTCCTCATGGTCTAATACTTCTATTCTTAAATTTATATATCCAAACTTATTCAATGCCTGTTTCACTGGCATATTCAACATCTTTGTGAGTTCCTCGTAAGATATTTCTTCAGTCTCACATTCACAATTTGCATTACGATCAAAATAAATCGTAAACTTATACGTGTGGGTTCTCTTTTTCATTCATAAAATTCTCCTTATTCCTTATCCCATAGACCCAGCTCTCGCTCTTTCGCTTCTTTCTCTGCTTTTTGCAATCTGCCGGTATACGTATACTCATCGTATAGGTACGCTACTTTGGCGTATCCCTTTCGTATGAGCTTTTCCTGCAGTAATTCATCATCTACGAACACCCACGCCAGACACCTTCCGTACTTATCGGTCTTTTCTTTTTCATATTCCAAACGGATCTCTTTTGCGCTGCTAAGGGCATCACATGTATATTGGCTTGCTTCTTTGCCATAGGGTTGTACCGGCGTGTTTGGCTTTTTCGTCTCCGGTGTATCGATGGCTAGGAATCGCACCGTCGTATCTTGCCCATCGATCATGAAATGGGCGGTATCGCCATCCGTACATTTTGTCAGCTTCACGCCTTCCTGTTCCAACGGCTGCAGTTTCTTCAATCCTGGTAATGCGGCTGATAGTATGATTGCCGATACGATGATGATACGTCTGATTTTTTTCATCATTTCCGTTTTTCCTTTCTATTCATGACGCTTTCACCTCTTCCAAGCATCTTGGAAGGTTTCCCACATGAAGTGATAGACGTTATGCAATCCTTTTTGTCGAATCCATTTCTGCATTTCAATATGTTGTGCATATCCGACACAGCCTTGATGTAAGTAGCGCAACATATGAAGTACAGCTGTTATCTTCTGTTTCCGCATAGGCATCTGACGAGGTAGGTCGTTCCGCTTTTTCCTTCCCCAGTATGATCGATCGTGAGGAACTCACAAACGTAACCCTCTTCTCGCAGGAGGGGTAATAATTCATCTCCGAGTTCTTTTGCGATCTTCCTTCCGATGGCACAATTACCGTATCTTTTCAGATGTGATAGTACCCATGCAGGGACACTTCCTGTCTTTGCTTTCTTCATGTCACACTACCTCCTTCTCCTGTTTCATCCAATTCGAACAGTGGCTCACTCATAACAGAAGTTTCCAAGGATCTCACGCAGCATCGCTTCCAGACGATATATATATCCCTCGTCATCTTTATCTGCACATAGTCGATACTGTCGTCTTGCTTTGGCAGTTGTTTGAAACATTCTCGCAGGTGATACTGTAATTCCTGTTGATGCTCTTTCGTGTAGCTGCGCAGGCGAGCTTCTACCTCATCCCATGTGATCTTTTCATATGTACAGACACGCTCCAAATCATTACAGCTGTTTCCGTATCCACCGTCAAATTCGACAGTATTATATGTATTGATAAAAAAGTGTACACGCTCATGATCCTGATCTTCCATGATCACGCCATCCTCTGCCATCGTAGCTTTGATCCATGCTTCAAAGTAAAGAGGAACGTGCTGAAAAGCTTCCTGTATGCAGCGCTTCTGTGCATCCGTTTCCGCCTGTTGCAGTGCTTCCGTTTCTGTTAATGAGGTCGTATGATGTAGGTATAACGCCTCATTGCATCGCTGATACCACTGTTGTGCTGCTTCCGTCTCCTCATCTCCTCCACGATGCTCATCGGAAGAAACCAAGTCGTATACGAAGGATTCCAGGAGTTCGGAAACCTTCTGATCGTGCTGTGCTGCAGCTTTTACGAGCTGTTCTGCCTCTGTTGCCGTAAGTCTTAGTTTTATGCTGTATTCTTTCATGTTCTTGTCCTTCTTTCTTTCGTTTTCGTCAGCAAGGGGATGCCCCTCAAAAGGCTATTTAAGAGGAAACTTATGGTTGTCATACTTCTTCGAAAACACCCTTGCACAGATTTTTCAATGCTGCCTATTTTTTTGCAACTCCCTTATCTCTGCACATCTGAGTACATGCGCCACGGCTTGTTTTCAGCCGTTTTAGGAGTTGTTTCTTCGATATAGGTTTAGGCATACCTGCTAAATTAACGTATTTCTATAGCCCTCGTTTCCGCTTGTGTTTAGGTCACGGACACATCCAGATCACGTACTAGGTAATCCAGGGCTGTCTGTGCATACCCCATCCATTTTTCAAGCTGTTGTTGCCTTTGATAGGTGAGCCGTAGTCGATAGTCATCGGTTTCTCTTCTTTCCTTCAGCCTATCCATGTAATCTTTTAATAAGATCTTGAATCTGGAGGGATTCTGCTTGATATGCTGCAGGTCCCTCGTGACTAGAGATCTGTCGACCGCAAGGATATCGGCGATATCTTTGTTCTTCAGATGATGTACGTTCTTCAGTTCACATACTCTCGTTCTCCTTTCCAGGATCTCCTGCTGTTTGGGTGTTAGATTCGTCAGTGTATTCTTGCGTTTCCTTTTGGCATACTCTGATTTCTTCAACCACTTCCGCTTAAGTACTCTTAGCCTTTTTTGCTCAACCACCACGATATTCAGTTTTTCGATGATCTTCGCAATCGAACATTTGTGTCTCCCCGGCGATGGTCTGCAAACAGTTTCCACTTCCTTTTCAGACAAGGGCTGATGCATCTCCTTATTCAGCTCCATAGCAAGGTCGACCGATTCCTTGATCGTATATCCCGACCAGACGGCTCTTTCTCTTACAAGATATAGCAGCAACTCTCGGTATCCTTCATACTGGCAGTTATGATTCCTTAGGATGATCAGCTTTCGCATGTCTTCATAGAAATCTTTAAAATAAGGTTTCCTTGCCGATATGTCCTTTTTCACTTCCTTCTCCGGCTTTTTCTTTTTTTCCTTTTTCAGCCGATGTTGCTTGACCTCCATCACTGACCAGGGGAGCATTTCAATGAAATCCTGGATACGGTAATCCGTATCCTCATACTGCAGGATCCTTACCTGTCTTCCGGATTTACTGTTGATCGTACCGGGTAGTCGTATCACCTGCGTGATGAGCATCGCACCGGCATCGATGCATAATTCTTCAAAACGGATATAGAACGCCTTCATGATGGCTCTGTAGAGACCTTCCATATGGTAGGAACAGTGCTGGAATGCATAGATGACATAAAGACCACGACCGGAATCCATGACAGCAGTCGGAGGGAAGGGAAGCTTGTCCTTAATCTTCTTTTTATAAAATCTTTCAGCTTCCCAGTCCATAAACCTGTCATCCTTGTAATAGTCAAAATCCAATACCATAGCATTGATATGTCTGACATTACTGCCTGCTTTCTTAGGCTTATAAAAGCTATTGAGTGAGTAATAGACATCTTCCGCTTGAGCGCATATCATTTCTTCACATTGGTCCAGAAAGATAGAGGTCTGTAGCATATGATCATACATACATCGTTTTCCTTTATCCATCCGGATATGTTCGCAATCCTTCAGCAAAGCTTTTGCGCCGGCCGGAGTGATATGCAGCTGATTTACAGCCGTTTGCATATCCATACCTTTACATAAAAGAGACATCAGTTCTTCCAATCGTTCATACCTCGATTTTTCTTCCCAAGTGGTGAGGATGGAGGAATAACAGGTATCATCAGCACCGGCATGGATCTTTTTTATCAACTCAAGTCCCGGGACCATTCTTTACCTCCTCTCCATCCCCATCGAACACCCCCTGATCATTCAGAATATCCAATGTGTCGTCAAGCTTACTAATCAATGCTATATTTTCTCTGATGTCCTCAGGTAAGTCATCCCAAACATCATCTTTAGAAGCAAGGAACGCAAACTCAGGGTTTCTGGCAATGGCAAGTAAGATAACACGAACTAATTTTCCATAGGTATTGATATTTACTCGCGTTCTAAGCTCTTCCACTTGCTCCATTTCTTGCGGAGTGAAGTTAGAAACGATTCTTTTATTGCGTATAATGTCCGTTTTATCAGCCATATCCTTACCTCCGAATAACAAAAAAGTGGTACCCGACTATAAACTTTAAGGAAAGATTATAGTCAGATACCACAGATTTATAAAAAAACGAACTATTTGTCATAGTTCGTTAAATTTGTACATGGTGACGCGTACGGGATTCGAACCCGTGAATGCTTGCGTGAAAGGCAAGTGAGTTAACCGTTTCTCCAACGCGCCATACTTCTAACTGCCTGTATAGTATAACAAATAATATTCCCTTACGTCAAGCATTTTCTTCATTTTTTAGAAAAAAAAATATTCCCCATCAGGATTCTCTCAGAAAATCCATGTATAACGTCTCTCATGAGAAACACCCACCAAGTTTATAAATGACCTATTATGTTATCATGTTTTGTAAGCTCCATATCGTAACGTAAATCCTGCAATCACTATCTGCATTGGATTTCAGCAAAGCAGCATAAAGAAAGACCGGTAGATCATACGATTCCCGGTCTTAGCTTTCATTTATTTGTTAATGATATCCATGATGTTCTGGTAGTACGTATAACGTCCGTCAACATACTGCAGGGACTCATAGGCAAGTGCCTTCGCCTTGTTGAAGTCGATGTCTTCATACACAGAAGCAAAACGGTAATAAATATAGTCCTTAATCTGGTTGTCACGCAGGATATAGCCATAGCATTCATCACCATGACCGAAATCACCATGCTTGATGTAAAGGTCTGCAACATCCAGCAGGATATTCAACTGATATTTCTCATACAGATCACTGTACTGGGAAAGCACCGCAAATGCAAAGTCCTCATAGAATTTTACATCATCATACTGCCAGCCTGGTAGAATTGCATATGCAAACTGGAAGAAGTGTGCTACAAACGCATCCACATCCGCACCGATCAAATCACTGACGATCGCTGCATCTGTAATGTTTTTGCGCTGCCCGATCATCAGCAGCTTCTCACACACCTTGAACTCCTTCAGGTATTCCGCAGCATTTGCTTCCGCATCTGCTGTCATCTCAGCCTTCAGACATGCCGTGATATCCTTTTTCAGTTCTTTATAATCCATAGCCTTTACATCCATGGTATCCGCTACCTTTTCCAGAACGACAGAAATCAAATCCGTATCAAAGCCGTCCTTATCATATGTGAAACCCTTTTCCAAAAGAGCATTTCCATCAATGATGTTTTTCGCAATTTGTTTACTGTCTGCCTCATCAAGCAGGAATCTTGTATAGTCCTCGTATACATGCTGCACACCCATTGCCTGTGCCTTTTGAATTGCTTCATCCAGGGACAGTGCTGCATAAGCCTCCAGCTTTTCCTTATCTGCCTTTTTCGGTGCTGCTTTTTTCGCTGCTGCCTTTTTTGCCGCAGGCTTCTTCTCTGCCTTTTTTTCCTCAGTCTTCTTCACAGCCTTTTTCGCTGTCGGCTCTGCTTTTTTCGCTGCTGCTGTTTTCTTTGCAGCTTTCTTTACCGGTTTATCCTCTGCCTTTACTGCTTCCTCTTTGCTTTCTTCTTTTTTCGTTGTTTTCTTTGCCGCAGTTTTTTTCGCTGCCGGCTTTTTCTTAGTCTCCGCTTTTGCTTCTGTCGGCTTCTTTACCCCTGTAGTTTTCGCTGCACTTGTTTCCAGCTTCACGGTATCCTTTGTTTCGATTTTCTCTGGTGCAGGTGCTGTAGTCAGCTTTTCTGCTTCCTTCGCAGTCGTGATTTTTTCAATCTTTTTCGTTGTTAGTTTTTCCGGTTCCTTCTCTGCTGTTATTTTCTTCGCTTCCGGTTCCGCTGTCAGCTTCAGCTGTTCCTGTGCTGTCTTTGATTCTGTCTTAGCTGCAGCCTTGGCTGTTTTCTTTGTTAATGTTTTCTTTTTTGTAGTTTTAGCCATGTGTTTTTACCCTCCGACATTTTCACTTTTCTTATCTTATGTTAATCGCATAATACAGACGATATTCATTTCTTTTCAGAAAATCCCTTTTCATTATAGCACAACATGTCTGTATGGTTAAGGAAGTTTCCGTGTTTTTCTTTGTAAAATCTTTTATTTTCGATTTTTTCCGGCATGTTTTCACACATTCCATCCAGAATTCATAAGAATTTCACACATTTACTATATTTTTCTGAGATAATGTTTTTGTAAAATAAGACTCGTAAAATGACTATGTCACTTGTAGTCTTATGCATAAAAGGAGGACACACATATGGAAGACTTTGAAGTATATGAAGAACATAATGAGGAAGATGTTAAACAAAATTCGTTCAATGAAAAATCAGAAAACACGGAAATGAACATGGATGATGCAGCTGCAGGGGCACCTTTGCAGAAGGAAAAAAAGCCATCGTTTATGAAGCGTCACAAAAATGCCTGCATCATCAGCGGATGTCTGCTGATTTCCATCGGAGGCGGATTTGGAGGAGCAACACTGGCATATCAGCTGAGCAAATCGAATGGAAACGGAACCGTGCTTTATCAGGCAGTTGAGAAAACGAATTCTTCCAAAAGCAATACAGCAAACGCGACCAGTATGTCAGTCAAGGATATCGCGAATGAGGCCATGGAAAGCGTTGTGGAGATAAAAACAGAATCAGTTTCCACGAATGAGTTTTTCCAACAGGCAGTTCAGTCAGGTGCCGGCAGTGGTGTCATTCTTAGCAAGGATGGATACATCGTGACAAACAATCATGTAATTGACGGTGCAAGCAAAATCAAGGTAACAACCAAGGATGGAAAGTCTTACGATGCCAAACTGATAGGCAATGATTCCTCCACCGATCTGGCTGTTATAAAGGTCGAGGCAAGCAACCTAAAGCCTGCTGTACTGGGCAACAGCTCCAAGCTGGAAGTAGGGGATACCGCAGTTGCGATTGGAAACCCACTTGGTGAACTTGGCGGTACCGTGACAAGCGGCATCATTTCCGCACTGGATCGGGAAGTGACGATAGATAATCAGACAATGCATCTTCTACAGACAAATGCTGCTATCAACCCGGGAAATTCCGGTGGCGGTTTGTTCAATGATCAGGGTGAACTGATCGGTATTGTTAATGCCAAATCCAGTGGTTCCAATATCGAAGGTCTTGGTTTTGCAATTCCTATCGACCGTGCAAAGGATGTTATCACAAATCTAATTGAAAACGGTTATGTAAAGGGACGCGCATCTCTGGGAGTTACACTGACCCTGGGTACCAGCAACAATCCATTCAGCTCCGATACCAGCACACAGGTCTATATCGCAAGTGTCGTGGAAGGTAAGGCAGCTGATAAAGCAGGACTGCAGGCCGGCGATCAGATTTTAAAAGTAGATGACAAGGATGTAGAAAGTATTTCCGATGTTAAAACCGTGGTAAATTCCCACAAGGCTGGAGAAACTATGAAAATTACCGTCCTGCGGGATCGTTCCACTAAGACCTTTACAGTCACACTTGGAGAAGCTGACAATACCACTTCCTCCTCGGATGAGGGCACTTCCCGGCAGACGCCAAACCAGAATCGCTGATACTTATCAGCTCGTATATTTTTCCTAACGCAGCAATAAAACAAAAAGCTTTTTCATCCATGAAATCTAAAATGTATGAAAAAGCTTTTTATGCTGTATCGTTTTTGGTTCCTGATCTACAGCCTGGTAAAAGGAATTCAGTATGTATGTAAAACGAATTGAAAACAGAAAAACAGTGAAGATATCTATAATCATAACGAAAAGGGCAATCCGGTTCTATCCATACGACAGACAGGATACCCTTTTTTCAGCTTCCATGTTCAATATATTGATTATCTCAATCAGCTGCGCCCGCCTGCTTGCATCCATTCTCCCAGCTTTGGCAGCAGTGCATAAAATTCCTTGAGGTTTTTCACCTTCCACTCCCAGTTCGGACTGCCGATCGTTCCCGGTGTATTGAGGCGCCCCTCACTTTTCAAGCCAAGGATATCACTCATTGGCAGGATGACCACATCGGCGGCACTATCCAGACAATAACGAATCACCAGTTCGTGAAACATTCGGTTATCATAGCCGCAGTTATGGAAAAATCTGCGCAGGGCGATACGCCGATTCTGTGTCAATAGCTGATAAAAGCCCTCCAGTGTATCATTATCATGCGTTCCCGTATATAAAACGATATGCTCTTTCCGCGGCTTCTTCAAAAGCTTAGGCTGCAGCTCAAAGGATATGACATTCATGCCCATCAGGTTGTAATGATCACGCAGCTTGCCAACCTGTCTGCGCAGATCGCCCAAATCCTCTGCAATCAGACGGATATCCGGGAATCGGCGGAACACCTCATCAAAAAACTCATAGGATGGTCCCATGATCCATTCTCCATCCTTTGCAGTCGGACAGGATGCCGGTATTTTCCAATAGGTATCAAAGGCACGGAAATGATCCAGACGGATGATATCATACTGCTGCTGATTCCAGGCGAGCCGTTCCATCCAGAAATCATAGTGATCCTTTTTCATCTGCTTCCAGTTATAGATTGGATTTCCCCAGCGTTGTCCGTCGTCACTGAAATAATCCGGCGGTACTCCTGCGATATGACTTGGATTTCCCTGCGGATCCAGCAGGAAATCCTCCTGATTCTGCCAGACATCCGCACTGTCCAGTCCGACATAAAACGGAAGATCGCCCATGATTTCCACACCATGTGCGTTCGCATATGCTTTTACCTGATTCCACTGCTTATAGAAGATGAACTGCAGAAACTGTTCATAACGGATTTCCTCTTCAAACTCCTTCAACGAAAAGCGGCGGTTGCGAATCCATTCACGCTGCTCCTTTGGCCACTGTGTCCAGCTTGCCATCTGATTATGCTTTTTCAGCGTTATGAAAACAGCGTATGGATACAGCCATGGAGCAGTGGAACAAAACAGCTGGTATTCCTGAGCAAAGGTATCCTGCATCTTCAAAAAGGTCTTGTATGCCTTTTTCAGATACGGTGCCTTGAAAGCACGAACCCCGTCATAATCCACCTTTTCTGAAAATTTATTATAATTGCGGATAGAGCTTTGCTTAAGCAGTCCGTAATCTGCCAGTGTATCCACACTGATGTAGATTTCATCCCCTGCGTACGATGAAAACGGCTGGTAGGGCGAATTCCCATAGCCTACAGGGTTCAGGGGCAAAATCTGCCAGATGCGGATATGCTGTTTACTGATGGCATCTATGAGCCGATAGGTGTGTTTGCCGAAATCACCGATTCCCTGATTTCCAGGCAATGACGAAATAGGCATTAAAATTCCAGTTTGTCTCTCCATAATTCCTCCTATCCTAAGTTCCAGATGTCACGGTCATAATCCTCAATCGTACGTTTGCTGGAGAAGAAGGAGCTGCATGCGATATTGTGCAGCATTTTCCGTCCCCAAAGCTTGCGGTTCTCATAATCCTTCAGCATCTGTTCCTTACATGCTATATACTCTCTGGTATCCAGCAGCGTCATGAACCAGTCCTTGTTCAGCAGCTCCTGATAAAAGCGATGCAGCGATTTTCGATCTCCTGTCGCAAGCATTTCCTCACCGATCAGATAATCCACCAGCTCCTGCAGCAGAGCATCCTGTTCATAATAATCCCGTGAACAGTAATCTGCCTTTTCATAATGCGCAATGACCTCTTCACTGCTTTTTCCAAAGATATAAATATTGTCTTCCTCAACCAGATCGGCAATCTCCACATTGGCACCGTCCCGAGTTCCCAGCGTCAGCGCACCGTTCAGCATAAACTTCATGTTTCCTGTCCCGCTGGCTTCCTTGCTTGCCAGTGAGATCTGCTCGGATATGTCGCTTGCCGGAATGATCAGCTCCGCTTCGCTCACATTGTAATTTTCAATGAAGCAGACCTGCAGATACGGAGATACCCTGGCATCGTGTTCAATGATATCCTGCAGACAGAGCAGCACATGAATGATATCCTTGGCAATCGTATATGCAGGTGCCGCCTTGGCTCCGAAAATACAGGTGATCGGCCGCTTTGGCAGATTTCCTTTGCGAATTTCCTTCAGTTTATAAATAATCCACAGCGCATTCATCTGCTGGCGCTTGTATTCATGCAGCCGTTTGACCTGCGTATCGAAGATACTGTTGGGATTGATTGCCACCCTCTGCTTGTTGCGGATATGTGTACACCATTCCCGTTTCTTTTCCTGTTTAATGGCCTGCAGATGTGCAATGACATCCGCATCCTGTGCATAGGCATGCAGCTCTGCAAGGCGCTCATCCTGCCAGGAATCCATATGCAGCAGCTCCATCAGATACGTATACAGCTGTGTATTGCAGGCATGCAGCCAGCGGGTAAAGGTGATACCATTGGTTTTATTTTTAAATTTTTTAGGATACAGCTCATAAAAGGCATGCAGCTCGCTTTGCTTCAGTATCTCTGTGTGCAAAGCCGCAACCCCGTTGACGCTTTTTCCAAAATGTATATCCATATGTGCCATATGCATGCGATTGTCCGCATCGATCAATGCCACACCAGCTGCACTGCAGCGCTGATCTGCTGCGGTATCCAGTGCCTGCAGAATGCCGCACAAATGCGGAACTACGGTTTCCAGATAGGACATCGGCCAGGTTTCCAGAGCCTCTGCCAGAATCGTATGATTGGTGTATGCACACGTTTTTTCAACAATGCGCACCGCCTCCTTCATACGAATTCCCTCCTGCATCAGCTGATATATCAGCTCCGGTATGATCAGAGATGGATGGGTATCATTGATTTGAATCACGGCATGCTCATACAGTCTGTGCAGATCATGCCCTAGCTGCTTCTGTTCCTCCAGAATCATATGCGCACCGCAGGCTACCATGAAATACTGCTGGTAAATGCGAAGCAGTCTGCCCTGCTCATCACTGTCATCCGGATACAGAAACAGCGTCAGATTCCGTCGGATATCCGTTTTATCGAACTGAATGCCCTCTTTAACGATGCCCTCCTCAACACTTTCCACATCAAACAGATGCAGACGGTTCTTTTTCCCGTCAAAGCCGATAACATCCATATCGTAGCGCACCGGCTGCAGGGTACAGCGTGGAAGCTTAACCTGAAAATCAACCGGCACCCTATCAAACCAGCTGACCGTGTCGATCCATGCGTTTGGCAGCTCTGTCTGCTTATGATTTAGAAAGCGCTGTTCAAACAGGCCGAAGTGATAATACAGACCGATCCCGTCCCCGCACAGATTCAGCTCTGCAATGGAATCCAGAAAGCATGCGGCCAGTCTTCCAAGACCGCCGTTACCAAGACTTGGCTCCTGCTCAATATCCTGTATTTCCTTCCATGTCCAGCCATATTCCCCGACAAGAGTCTTTACATCCTCCAGAGCATGCAGATGAATCAGATTGCTTGTCAGCATTTTTCCCAGCAAAAACTCTGCGGAGATATAGTACAGCTTCCGCTTTGATACAACAGGCTCCAGCTTTGCCATCTGCTTGCGCACCGCACGGTTGATTGCCTTGTAAAGTGTCCCGGCAGTTGGCTTGCATCCCGCTGCATTTCGTATATCCTGAATCAGTTCCTGTCTCATGAACGTCATAAATTGCCTCCTTTACACAAATATGTAAGCGTTTATCATTTATCAATATTTTAACACAAATCACTAAGGAATACGTGAAGAATTTAAAAAAAGTACAGTTTTTTCAAATTTCTGTACTTTTTATTCATTTTTCTGTGAATTTCGTGCTATCCGCATTGTATGTATACCTGTTTTGTATGATAATCACAAAGAAATGGACGGATTCGCAATATATGCCTGCAAATATCCCTCTGCCATATGATAGATATAGTCCCGCACATTGATTTCTCCGTTTCGGATACACCAGTAATAGATTACCCCCCTGCTCATAATCAGCAGATCCTCCAAAAGCTTTTCGATATCCGTATCCGTTTTCAGACAGCACTCCCTCACCGCACGCTGCAAAAGACAGCGCAGACCGTCGGGCAGACCGCGTGCATTGGACGCAAAAAAGGTATTTCCATTGTCGATTTGCGCCTTGTACACATTTTTGATACTGTCAATCCCCATCGTTTCCGCATAGCCGCATTGCTCACACAGGTACTGCAAAATCGCTTCCAGCGGCGGCAGCTGCCTGCAGACAGGCAGAATATCGTTCACGAAGACATCATCCACATCGCGGTACAGCTCCACAATGATGTCGGATTTCGTTTTAAAATGATGATAGAAGGCACCCACGGATATGTCCGCTTCCCTGCAGATCATGGATATGCTGAGCTCATCAAAGGTATGCTCACGCAGCAGTCCGGTGCATACAGTAAGTATATTGGAGCGCGTCTGCAATGCCTGTTCCTTCCGCGTTTGTTTTTTTTCCATCCAACTGACCTCCTGTGGGTAAAGCAAGATTCTGAAATTGCCTAATGACGATTCGCCTCAAAAGCTTTCTCCGGTATCCTCTTCACCCGATTTCCAGTTGATTATATCATACCTGACACAGACATACAAATCCTTTCAGCGAATGTATTCGGTAAGTGTTGACAACGCTTACATTGCCTGTTAGAATGAAACTAGATATTGACCGAACGTATTCGGTAAGGAGGACTTTATGACACATCATCGAGAGTTGTTTCAACCAACAGGCATTGGCTCCTGTACATTGAAAAACAGGATTTCCATGGCACCCATGGGGCCGGTCGGGTATGCGGATTCCTTCGGCGGCTTCAACCAGCGCCTGCAGGATTATTACGTAGAGCGCGCAAAAAACAACGTTGGTTTGATCATCACGGGTATCTGCTCCGTCGATATGAGTATCGAGGGCATCCCCGCAAACGGTCTGCCATGCCCGACAAGCAATCCGCTTGCTTTCATTCACAGTACCTATAGCATGAATGACCGCATTCATGCATACGGCTCCAAGATTTTTCTTCAGCTGACCGGCGGTCTGGGACGCAGTGCCCTGCCCGGCTTTACGGCAAAGCATATCGCTCCAAGTGAAAACACCAACCGCTTTGATCCGCGTATCACACATCGTGAAATGACCAAAGAGGAAATCATGAATCTGATCAGGCGCTTCATCGAATCTGCGGCGATTGCGAAAAAGTCAGGCTTTGACGGTGTGGAAATCCATGCGGTGCATGAAGGCTACCTGCTGGATCAGTTCGCCATTGCTTTATTTAATAAACGCAGCGATGAATTCGGCGGCTCTCTGGAAAACCGTCTGCGTGTTGCCACAGAGATTGTCAGGGGAATCAAAAAGGTCTGCGGACCTGACTTTCCTGTATCGCTGCGCTACAGTCTGAAAAGCTGTATGAAGGGTCTTCGGCAGGGAGGTCTGCCGCAGGAGGAATACACGGAGGTCGGAAAGGATATCGAGGAAGGCATTGCAGCTGCGAAGATCCTGGTTAATGCCGGCTATGATGCATTGAATGTGGATGCTGGAACCTATGATTCCTGGTACTGGAATCACCCACCGATGTATTTTGAAGACGGCATGTACCGCGAATTCGGAAGAATTCTGAAAAAAGAGGTCGACGTACCGATTATCTTAGCCGGGCGGATGGATGATCCGGATATGGCAGTGGAGGCATTGAAGGATTGCTGTGATATTATCAGCTACGGACGTCCGCTGCTGGCGGATGCGGAGTTCGCAGAAAAGGTCAGAACGGGAAGAACGGATGAAATCCGGCCATGTCTGGGCTGTCATGAGGGCTGTCTGGGAAGAATTGCCAATGGTCCGATTTGCTGTGCAGTAAATCCGGCGTGCGGACGTGAGGAAATTTACGGCATTACTGCAGCCTGTACAAAGAAAACCGTACTCGTTATCGGCGGCGGTGTTGCAGGACTGGAAACAGCACGGGTGTGTTCACTCAGAGGTCATTCTGTCATTCTGTGTGAAAAAAGCGATCAGCTGGGAGGTAACCTGATTCCCGGCGGTGTTCCGCATTTTAAACGCTATGACCGCAAGCTGATTTCCTATTACAAGCGTCAGTTGGAGCTGCTGAAGGTTGATGTCCGCTATCATCATGAGGTTACTCCAGATACAATCGACAGTTATCATGCGGATGTCATCGTATGTGCCAGCGGTTCAACACCGAGACATATGGAGGTTGAAGGACCTCTGCCAGTTGCGAGCGCGGACGAGGTGCTGCTGGGACAGAAAAACATCAGTGGCAATGTTGTCATCATCGGCGGCGGACTTGTCGGCTGTGAAACAGGAATCTGGCTGGCACAGCAGGGCAGCCATGTCACAGTTGTGGAAATAGCGGACGAAATTCTGGGAGGAGCCGGTGCTCTGCCGCATATGAATCATTTCATGCTGGAGGATCTGATTACCTACCACAGGATCGATGTGCACACCAAATCCAGCGTAGTGAAATCTAGCGATGAGGGTGTTGTCATTTCTACGCCACAGGGTGAAAAGCTGCTGCCTGCGGACGGCATCATCACCTCTATCGGCTATATCGCAAACAACAGGATTTATGAGGAACTGAAGGATATGGATATCCAGGTATACAATATCGGAGATTCCAACCGGGTACATAATATCATGTATGCGATCTGGGATGCCTATGAGCTTGCAAGAAATATCTGATACAGTACAAAGAAAAACGGGTCAGTGCGACCCGTTTTTGCTGTTTTTTCTTCAGGACCCTACGATAATTTAGAAATCGTTTTATCCCAAGGCAACATCCATGATCATCATAATCAGAAACCCGATCATGACACCGTAGGTCCCGGCATGGGAGTGCGCATCCAGATTTGCTTCCGGAATCAGCTCCTCCACCACCACATAAATCATTGCCCCTGCCGCAAAGGACAGCAGCCATGGCATGGCAATGGTGGCCCCGCCGACGATAGCAACCGTAGCGATTCCTGCAATCGGCTCCACGATACCGCTCAATGCGCCGTAAAGAAATGCTTTCGCACGCGAGCAGCCCTCCTTGTACAGCGGTAAGGAGATGGCGGCACCCTCCGGAAAATTCTGCAGGCCGATTCCGATTGCCAATGCGACAGCGGCAGCCAATGTTGTAGAGGCCCCCGCCGATGTGGATAAGGCAAAGGACAGACCGACTGCCATGCCCTCGGGAA
>OBWR01000071.1_pt1 | contig 47167 bp, 37 predicted proteins | sample 1476521 | NCBI WGS metagenome assembly OBWR01 (sample SAMEA2580127, study PRJEB22360) | human gut metagenome | biome: human gut; feature: human-associated habitat; material: faeces | place: Denmark | collected 2008/2010
GATGGTACTGCACTCGAGAGGGTGTGGGAGAGTAGCACGCCGCCGCTTCAAACGTATCGGGCCTCCCGGTCGAGCCTTTGGCTCCCGGGAGGTCCCTTTTTATGTTCCCTGGAATTCCCACCGGATATGCTCCGGGAACCCTTTTTTCGTATCTTTTCCCATGCTTACCGAATCCCGTTGCCTATTGGATTCCATCGGCGGCAATATAGCATCTACAGTGTGCGAAATAAGAAGTATCCGTAGTAAAGGCAGCCGATCGCTCATACCTGTTGCACAACCTTGACACGTATGCCCAACTCTGCAAACCAGCAGTGCGACACGCCGATTTGGCTTTTTGCTGCTCCTGTTGTATTCTAGTCAAGTTGCGCTTAACGGATAGACACCGGAAAGCGTTGCATAATTGGAGAATTCGCCTAGTGGTCTATGGCGCACGCTTGGAAAGCGTGTTGGTGTAACAGCCTCACGAGTTCGAATCTCGTATTCTCCGCCCGGATTGAAACCCTGGAAACCGTTGGAATCATTCGGTTTCTGGGGTTCCTTCTTTTCCACTCCGTTTTCCGGTTCCTTCCAGATTCCCTCCGAATGCTTCTTTCGTTGGCCTCGGTTTTTTGAATCGTCCCGTATCGCAAGTCTCGCGTGTACGGGCCGGCATCCAGGAAAGTCTCTGATTGCCATGCTGCGGCTTATTGGTGCCAGTCTGTGGTCTCAATAATGGGATTGTTTGCCCTCATATGTCGATATTTGATTGCGATTCGGTGGGGGAGTTGCGTACATCGTCGTTTTACGCGCACTTTTGCGCTGCGTTACGTTACGCTCGAAATCGTGACGTTGAGAGAAAGAAGCACGACGATGGTTGACAAGACGGCTGCCGGCAGCCAGCAGACTGACCAACGCGATGCTGATACTCGTGACTCTCTGGCGGCGCTTGCCCGACGCCGTTCGAATTCATCGCCAATCGTATTGCAGAGTGATGTGCAGGCCGCTCCGCAGGAAAAGCAGGAAAAACAAGAAAAGCAGAGCGAAGCTGGGTCTGCCTTGCAAACGGGCGAGGATGCGAATGATGACGTGAATCGTGCGGAAGAATCGCAAACCGTGAAAGAAAAAGACGCTGTGGATGGTCCTGATAATACGCAGCAGCCGCAAATGGCATCCATAAGCGCCATCACAACGCAGGTTTTGCCACCAAGCTTTATTCCGACCGCAACCGGTCGTATTCGTCCCGTAACGGGCGCTTTTCCCGCAGTTCAGTCCGCTTCGCAGACGGAACAGGCGCAGCGCAGGCGATCCATCCGCTCGTTGGCCGCGGGGTCGTTGCGTAGAACCAACATCGGCAATGCTGAAAAGGCCGGCGATGTGGGGAGCGCGGGTAGTACCGGACGGACGGCGGGGAATGGCGATACGCCGTCGCCGCGAATCGCCAGCAGTGCTCCCCATTATGCGAATTGACCAGTGGACTGATCAGAACGGCCAACGTAACAAATCAGTGGGAATACTGGACATACACGCGGTTCACGCACGGTACGCGCGCTTCGCGCTGCATTGTACGTCGCTGTACTACGTCATTCCAATTGAATCGCAACAATGCGTATAGCAGATGAAAAGCACATACGAAAAACGCGCATGAAAAAACGGTCCCGATATATTCGAGACCGTTTTTCATGAGTCGATGAAGCAAACGCTGTCCGGCAGCGAGCCGGCTCAGTCTTCGCTGGTTTCGCGCTTATACTGCACGAACGTCTTCATGGCGTAGGCAAGGCCGGCAAGCAGCAGAATGGCTGCGCAGGCAAGGGAAATGCCGATGCCGGTTTGTGCAAGCTGTCCATATTCCGACTTGGTCAGCGCGCCGGTGGACGCGGCGGTTTGATCGCCGGAAGCTGTGACGGATCCAGTTGCAGCACCATTCGCGCCAGTGTCGGCAGCCGTGCGCACAGTGCCAGTGGTGCCGTTGACTCCAGTAACGGTCGTACCGGCATTCGTTCCAGCCGTGGTGCCATGCGTGCCGGTAGCAACGGATGAGCCGCCCTGCTGACCCGTCTTGGAGTTCGCGTCCTTCAACGCCGCGATGAACGACTGATGCCACTGGTGGCTGCTTGCCGCGAACGCATCATGCTTGGTTTTAAGCTCGTCGTGAGTCTCTTTCATGTCGGCATGCATCTGGTTGAGGTGGGCCTGCGTGTCCTGCATATCCTGATGCAGAGCGTCGTGACGCTCCTGACCGCGCTTGACCGCGCCATCGATCGCATTCTTTATATCCTCGCGGTCCTCCTGGTAGTTCTTCCAGGCCTGCTCGCCGTACTGGCGAAGCGCGTCGGCGTCCTCGTGCGCGTTCTGATGCAGCTGCTCGGCGTGCTGCTTGGCGGTATCGATGTCCGACTTGATCTGCTGGTTGGTTTTGCGCACATGCTGTACGGCATCGCACGTTTTGTCGGTGCACACGGCCATATCCTGGTCGATCTGCCCGCTGATGGTGGTGCTGCCGGCCAGTCCGTCCGTAGACGGTGCGACTTCACTGGCCGAAGCTGCGGAAGGCAAGGCGGCCATGCCGATGGTTAATATTCCCGCCGCTGCAGCTGCTGCAATACGATTCCTCATGGTGGTTCCTCTCCTGCGCACGTTTGCATTCGATCTGTGATTGTGCGCTCGCGTTCGTTCCGTATGCCATAGTAGGAGGGGAATGTGCCTAAATAAACCGGTGGAAAAATGACATTTGTCTAGTTTCTGCGATGCTGCAGCAGTCTTCATAGTTTAAGCGGGAAACCAGAATCCAAACCAGAAGCCGGAACAGCCTGCTCAAGACATGGCCAAGCAGGCCAAGTAACGGCTTAGACCGCCCGTACTTATCCCGCCCGTATTGGTTTATCTAGCGGCGGCCCCCAACAAAGATCACTCGACAATAGTGATGAATGGGCTAGCCGGCAGATTAAAGCCGTTGTACAGCATGCTCGCGCACTTCGGATTGCCACTGAACAGGTAACGTACCTGGCTCATGGCGTTGAGATCGTTCAGTGTTGAACCATCGGCTGCGGTGAGCAACACCTGATTGCCCCTGATGGTGGCATTGACCGCCTGCCATTGACCGGAATAATTGGCGACCTCAAACCCCTGCAATGCCGTAGTGGTGGGAGCGGCGATATTGCTGATACCGCTTAACGGGGTCGCTTTCGGAGCGCTCTTATAGTTTGGTGCGATTGCGCTCGCGGTCTTCGAATAGTTCGGCTGCATGGCTTTCAGCCCGCTTGCGGTGCCGTTCCGGAAAGACAAGGCGATTGCGCCGTTCGCAGTGTGCCGGGCATGTTCGATAAGCGGTCCGTTGGGTACGGTGGTGCCGTCTTCCATGGCGAGATACTGCGCGGCCATGCGCGCCCCGAGAATATCCTTGCCGAGCGGATGGATCAGCGCGGATGTGCCCTTGTCTGTGTCAAGAGAAACCGTCATCGCCACATTCGACGAATCGTGCAGGTTGGTGTTGCCGAGCGTAGTCCGTTGCGCTTCTCGCACGTTTTGCGTGTACTGGTAGTTCGGCCATCGCGCGAGCTGTACGTACAGGAACGGCAGGTCCTTGCGTCCGAACACGTTACGGTACTGGTTGATGAGCGTGGTCATTTGCGATTCGTATTGCAAAGCAGTTCCGTAATTATTGGCGTCATCGCAACCTTGATACCACAGCACGCCCGCCACATGGAATCCCTTCAACGGCGCGATATGGTTCGCATAAATATCGCCGCCTTGTACATGCCGGCGAATAGGCGTGCCACCCCACGCGGTCTGGATGATGCCAATCGGCACATTGGGGTGCTTGGCGCGCAACTGCATGGCGAATTGCTGAGCCAGATAGCTGAGGTGCAGTGAATTCGTGGAATCTGCAGTCAGCCATGCATCGGCGCTCTGATTAACAGCGGACAGTGGAAAATCAGTGTCTTCAACATCATGATTTGCGATGACAAATTTCACGTTGTCATCTACGAGCGGTTTCGGCAAATCGCCTGTCGTGATTAGTCCATTGCCAAAATTGTAAGTAGCGTTTTCGTAATACTGCACATAGTTGAGTTCCATATTCGACTGGCCAGCGGCTACGAAGACGTCTCCCACATACACTTTGGCCAGTTTCAGCACGGTTTTGCCGGCGTACTGCACTTGCAGCGAATACGGATTGAGACTTGCCTTTTGCGCGCTCAGCGTGCAGGTGAAACTGCCGTTTTTCGCTACCTTTGCCTTGACGCTCTCGGAGGTTTTGCCTTGCGTAAGTGTCGCTGACAGTTTCGAAACGTCGATGGGGTTGCTTTCCGTGGAGCTGACGTTGCCTTTGACTACGATTGGCTGATCGCGCTGGAACACCATATTGTCCATGTAGTACGAGGGCAGCTGCACATCAACAGTGGCCGCAGTATGGGCGGTGGCGGTGGATTGCGATCCGGTTTTACCGGTTGCCGTTCCGTTGCCCCATTTGGGGCCGCACCCGACGATGATGGCAACGACTATTCCTACGGTTACGATAACGGCAAGTGCCGTTCTTGCCAATCGTTTCGTATTCAATTCTGATTTGCCTCGTTCTTTGTCAACGCCCGCTCGAAGGTTCTGGCCTGTTTGTCATATGCGGCTCGTTCGGTGTTGGCTTTGCTGGTGGTCCCGGACGGGTCGGCTTTGCAGTCAAGCGCCTTCGGCGATTTGACTTCTTCCTGATACAAGGTGCTGAGCTTTTCCAGATCATATGAGGAATCCATGCTGGAAAATGCGTCGACAATCTTTCCCTTGAGCTGGAAATCCTTGGAATATGAAGCGTTCATGGCGGCAACCGCGTCTCTGCAATCGTTGATGGCATTCAGTTCGCGCATTTTCTGCGATGTTCTCACGCCCATGACGCCGAAGACCACAATGCATACCGCAACGACGATAACGGCTACGATGATGGAACGGCGAATCAAGTTCTTGACATGGTTATGTACCCAAGTGTCGCCATCTTGCACGCCTTGCAATATGGCCATTTGGAACGGATCTTCGGGAGCCGTTCGGTAGGAAGTCCCCGGTGCTTTTGTTCTAAGCTTTTCGTCACGATTGGTGGCATTGACGGAATTGTTGGATTTGCTGGTCCCGACGGTCGCGGTACTGCTGAAAGTCCGGGGCTTGCGGACATTACTTGCTTGACTGTCAGCTTTATTTGGCTGCCTTTCGTGCCGTGCCATGCTTCCCTCCAGGAGTCCGTGATACCGTTCTGATGTTGTCTATTGGAGGTGGTCCGACAAGGTCCTCTGTTCCCAAATGACAATACATAAGGTATGTTACCCGTTCCACTTCCGAATGCCAGCACTTCATGTTGTGGCATATTCGGTAAATGTGAAGTTTGGTTTGGAATCCATCTGCTTTATTTTGAGTGGGGGCATCTCAGAATACACTTAAGTTTTGCGTGTGCAATTGCGTCAACGAGTGAAAATGCGTTTTGTGAGAGAGGCTGACGATGATATCGCCGAAAAGCTTGATGAAGATTGCGACCACCGCTTCCGTGGTTGCAATGACGGTTTCCGTTGCCGTGGTGCCGGCTTACGCCATGCAGGATATTGCGATTGAGGATACGCCAAGTTCTTTTGCCGCAACTGTGGATGATGTGCAGAATTCGTCAAACAGCATGCCGGACAATCCGAACGCGACGCTGCCGGAAACGGTAAGCGAAAACATTTCGGACGATTCCACTGTGGTTTCGGAGAACCTTGCGGTTACGCCGGAAGGTGATGTGCAGAACATTGAGACCGGCGAAACCGTGACGGACGCTCAGCTGGTCGGCACGCAATCGCAGCAACCTGATCCACTGGCCAAAACGAATGGCGAATCATTCATTCCGGTGAGTGCCTCGAATGTGAAAGATGCTGTGGAACAATCTGTGAAACAATCCGTGGAGCAATCGTCCTCAAAAAACGGAGCCACCGTGAAGCTTGCCAAATTCGATGGCAACGATTACGGCGCGCATTGGGGAACCTACAACAATACGAAAGCCTTCTTCGACTATAGAAACAACCTGTTCGCCCAGCAGGCCAAAGGCGTGATCGACGTCTCTTCATGGCAGGGGGATATCGATTGGGCTAAGGCGAAAGCCGGCGGCGTGGAAGGCGCGATCATCCGTCTTGGCTTTGGATGGGGCAATGACGCCGATGCCAAAGCGCAACGCAACATTAATGAATGCAAGCGGCTGGGTATTCCGTTCGGCATCTACTGGTACTCGTATGCGGAGGATGCGAGCGGTTCCAGGCAGGAGGGCAACGATGTGGTGTCCAAGCTCCGCCAGTTTGGCGTGAGACCGAACGACTTGAAATACCCCGTGTACTACGACCTTGAGAGTTGGACGTGGACCGGGCACACGCCGCCGAACGATCCGAACGTGTATAACGGCATCGTCAATGCTTGGTATGGCGCGTTGCAGTCCGGCGGTTACCAGAATCTCGGCGTGTACTCCTACACGAGCTACTTGCAGGGGCCGTTGAACAATGCGAACATCTATGCGAAGACACGCTGGGTGGCGCAATATGGTCCGCAGATGGAATTCACGGCGTTCGGGACCAACGATCGTGGCTGGCAGTACACCGAAAGCGGTCATATCAACGGTATCAGTGGCTCCGTGGATATGAGTGCCTTTGGCAATAAGACTTCTGTGCAGAATGGAGGGAATGACGATTCTCAGCCTTCCCTTGATGTGCGCAAGATGAGTGCTGTGAGCATTCCTAATGGGAATTATTACATCAATGTACGTTCCAAAGTGGCTTCTAGTGTTGATATCCCTGGAGCCAGTGGAGCGGATTCCACAGCTATTCAGCTGTACTCCGGCAATGGGTCCAAAGCTCAGCAGTTTACTTTCACTAAACAGTCTGATGGCAGCTATGTGATTGTTAATGTGAATTCCGGTAAGGCCTTGGACGTTCGTAATGGCGCTGCGGGTAATAATGCGGTGGTGCAGCAGTATTCGGCGAATGGTACGAACGCCCAGCGTTGGTTCATCCGTGATTCGGGAGCCGGTTATTACTTGCAATCCGCATTAGGTAACTGGGTATTGGACTTGAGCGGAGGCAATACCGCTAATGGTGCGGCGATCCGTCTCTATACACCCAATGGCACTGCTTCTCAGTTGTTTGTTGTTTCCTGCAGCGGAGTTACTGTACCAGTGGATACGGCAGTGATAATCAAATCTGCTGGTAACGCCAATCTTGTATTTGATGTGCCAAGTGCCTCTATGGCAAATGGGACCAGGATTCAGCTGTATGCGGCTAATGGGACGAATGCGCAAAGATTCCGTTTCCGGAAAATCGGAAATGGGACATATGGGATTGCCAATGTAAATTCCGGTAAAGTGTTGGATGTATATGGTGGTTCGACGTCTAATGGCGCAGTGCTGCAGCAATACGGTAGTAATAACACTGTTGCTCAACAGTGGACTGTTCGCGACTATGGCAGCGGGAAGATCTCATTGATTTCGGTAAATGCGAATAAGGCCATTGATGTGCCGGGGGCGAATTATGCGTCGTCTGTTGCATTGCAGCTGTATGCGCCAAATGGTACAGCTGCCCAGCAGTGGGTGATCGCAAAGCCTAAGACTATGCGTGAACGGTTGAATGAGCAAGCAGCGATGCGCAGACAGGATTTGCCTGATGGTACATATACTTTTGCTTCGAAACTGAAGACGAGCATGAAGATGGATGTATATGGTGCATCCCGTTCGGACTGCGCTAACGTGCAGCTTTGGGCTGGCAATGGCACGAATGCTCAGAAATGGAGAGTAATGCACGATGCTAATGGCTATGTCATATTGACTAGCGTGAACTCCGGCAAGGTGCTGGATGTTTATGGTGGCAGTGACGCGAACGGTGCCAACGTACAGCAATACACGTCAAACGGCACGTATGCGCAGAAGTGGATCGCCGTAAAGAACGCGGATGGCTCCTATACCTTCCAATCGGCGCTGGGGAACAAGGTGCTGGATGTTTCAGGCGGTTCTTCCGCCAATGGCGCTAATGTGCGGCTGTACCAAACAAACGGCTCGAATGCCCAACGATGGGTGGACTGAGAGAAGAAGTGACAATCAATAAGAAAGCTCCCCGCCAATCGGGGATTGAACTCTTGCGTATCATCGCGGTGACGTTGATTACTGCGCATCATTTGGTTGTACATTCTGGCTATCCGCTTTTCAATGAGCCAATTTCGGTGCGTAGATTGTTTTTTCAGATGTGCCTCTCATCATTTGGCAAGATAGGAATCACCCTATTCCTTCTGATTTCATTATGGTTCTTGGTTGATAGAGAACAAACAGTGAAAAAGTCATGTCGGCGGATTTGGCTTTTGGAACGTGAACTGCTGTTTTGGAGTTTCGTCGGATTGGCCATGCAGTATGTCGATAATCCCAAATCGGTTGATGCTGATGTCTGGCTTGATGCTATTTTTCCTATTACGAGAAATGAGTGGTGGTATGCCACAAGTTATGTGATACTTCTTTTGTTACTGCCATTTCTTCTTGTGGGTTTGCGAAAAATGGGAAGGCAAATTCATAAAAAATTCTGTATTGTGCTGCTGGGACTGTGGGGCATACTCAATCTGGTGCCAGGTGCATCTCTGGACATATACATCAATGTGATTGGTTTTGTTTATGTTACGATTCTTTTCACGTATTACAAATGGTATATGGCTCCGATTAGCAATAAATGTGCGATACTGCTAATGGTTGTTGGTGGCCTGATTATTTTTGGCTGGAATCTTTTGCTTTCGGTTGTTTGGCGGATTTGGAATATGAATCCTGACCGGATACTGAACTATATTAATCCTGTGCAAAAAGAGTGGGCGTTACCGATTCTTGCTATATCTTTTGGTGTTTTTGTCTTATTTACGCGTTTACACTTCTCAAGTCGGATTGTGAATCGTTGCGCGCAATCTGCTTTTGCCGTCTATTTGATTACTGAGCAGCATTATTTTCGTGACGAAATATTGTGGCGTTATATCACTTTAGGGGGTATTTACCGTTCGCGTTATGCGATCGGTATTGCGTTGGTAGTGGTCATCGGAATTGTTGCTGCAGCGATAATGCTGGATTTTGTAAGGCAATTCTTATTCTGGCGCACTGTGGACAGGCATAAGGGCAGACTCTTTGAATGGGTTTGGGATCGTGCTTGGAGAATCGTGGGTGAGTTTAAGACAAACTACGTTGCATATAAAAGTGTGAACAAGGAATAGAAACAGAAAGGCGATGGGATTTTCCCATCGCCTTTCTCATAATAGTCCGATTGACTTTTAGTGGTTACGCTGTCGTCTCTGCATGGCGAAGCTGTTCGCTTCGACGATGAACGCTTTGCGGTCGTTCTTGGCCATGACGTCGAGAATGATACCCGTCGCGAATAACAACAGTCCGGCGATGACGAGCATGACCGCGCCAATGAGGGTGGGGAACCGCGCCACCACACCGGTGTTCCAGAAGTCCACCGTCACCATGCCGCACAGTACGATGCCAATGATGCTAAGGATGCAGCCGATTCCGCCGAAGAACGGCAGTGGCTTGTACTCACGAATCATGCGGAAGATGGTTGACATCACCTTGATGCCGTCGCCGACGGTATCAAGCTTGCTGACGGAGCCTTCCGGGCGATCGCGATACTGGATTGGCGTTTCGTACAGACGCAGGTTGTTGTTCAGTGAGTGGATGGTCATTTCGGTCTCGACCTCGAAACCGCGCGACAGCACGGGGTAGGTCTTGACGAAGGTGAACGAGAAGGCACGGTAACCGGTCATGATGTCGGTGACATTGGCATGGAATAGGCCATTGATCGAGCCGCGAACCAGACGGTTGCCGAAGTTGTGGAACGGGCGCTTGTTCTCTTGGAAGTACGTGGAACTCAGACGATCTCCGATCACCATGTCGTAGCCTTCGAGGATTTTGTCCACCATAGCGGGTGCGGCGTCGGCGGGGTAGGTATCGTCTCCGTCGGACATGATGTACACGTCGGCATCGATGTCTTCGAACATGGCGCGGATCACATTGCCCTTACCCTGCCGTGGCTCCTTGCGGACAATCGCGCCCTCGCTGGCTGCGATTTCTGCAGTGCGGTCGGTGGAGTTGTTGTCATATACATAGATATCGGCGTTCGGCAGCGCTGACTTGAAGTCATGTACCACCTTGCCGATGGTGACTTCCTCGTTGTAGCAAGGCAAGAGCACTGCGACGGAAGGGTTCAGATTCTTGGACATGTTATTTACTATATATTCTGTATTGGTCTTTTTCGTTGATTATGATTAAGTCTCACAAGAAGATTTGAATCCCATTCCTGACGTCGAATAGAGGCTTTGCATGGCAGAAAATAAGATGAAAAGAAAGCATTTAATCTATGTTGACGTATTGAATATTATGTCATGCTTCGCTGTAGTCATGTTGCATGTTTCTTTGAATGTTTTCAATCCCTCTGACGCCTACTGGACACAGTCGGTTTTATTCCAGTCGATTGCCATTTTCGCTGTTCCGATTTTTTTTATGATTAGTGGCATGAACCTTATTGGTTATGCTGATAAATATGATACGAAAACATTTTTTAAGAAGAGACTGTGGCGTGTAGGCCGTGCGCTCATTCTGGCAAGTGTCTTCTGTTATATCTTATTCTGTATATTTCCGTTCTCTTTTTATGGAGCCGAGCAATATGCGAGCGGAATTGGTGTTGGAGATTTTGTATCGCGTTTTTTAACGAATTCAATAAATGACATTTATTGGTTTTTATATACTATAATTTATCTATATATGTTAACGCCGTTGTTGACTCAGATACGAAATGATAAAAATATTTTGCAATATTTGATTGTATTGCAGTTTTCTATTAGTATTTTGATTCCGTTGATTGAACGATTGGGTGTATCTAAAAAATATTTCGGGACTCTTTTCAATTGGCCGCTGTTCTCTTCGAGTGCATTGCTTTATTTTTTGTTGGGATTCTATATCGCCAATTACCTGCGGAAGTTTCCTCCCCTTTGGCTTACAGGAATCATTTGTGTAATTTCAGTTGGGGCGATGTTTTTCGGCGGTTTGTATACTAACGGATACTTCGCAGTACGCGATATTGAATACCACAGCTACGTGATTAGTACTTCTTCTCCATTGTGTGTCGTTGAGGCGGTTTCATTGTTCTTATGTGCTATGCAAGTGGAACAGCGTTTGCAGGAGATGCCTCCTACGGTTTCGCATTGTATCCGTGAGATTTCCGGTGCGTCCCTTGGCGTGTATCTTTTCCATATTTTAGTGATTAATTGGATGGGAAAGCGCAATTGGGGTAATGCATCTCAATTCTGGGGAGAACATATGGGAGTGCGAGCCATTGCTGTATATTTGGTTACGCTGATTGTTGTCGTCACATGTAGACATATTTTGATGCAGATTAAGAAAGTATTTACTAATCGGAGGCTTGACCGTGTTGCCTGAAGCAGTATTGCACGGAGATGAGAAGAAGCGATTTGCTGGATGGGGATTCCCGGTGGTACTGGGTTTTGCCTTTGCCTGCGGAACGAATGCTTCGACTGATGCGATAGTTCCGTTTAATAGACCGTACTTTTATGTGCAGTGGTTACTTTTTGCGGTCCTTTTCCTTGTGGTTTTTCAGGTTGGCTTCAAAATCGTTCAGATGGGAGCATCTAGCAGTTTGGTGAAACAGGTATCGGAGGCGAATACATCTTCGGAGAAGTCTTCGTTGCTTCTATTTGATTATGACCAATCGAAAAAAACCAAGTTCAAAGATTCTTTGAGAATTTTGGCTGCTTGGTCACCATATATCATTCTGCTTTATCCAGGTGTTTTATATTGGGATACCGGAGATCAGGTTGCGCAATTCTTCGGCATTTCCGCTTTTGGACAGAAGCCGGGTAAAATTTGGGATCATCATCCTTTCTTCGATACCTATTTATACGGAGGATTCATTTGGCTTGGTCGTGCAATTACCGGCAGCTATAATGTGGGGATTTTCCTATATGCCATAGCACAGTGCGTTTTTGTTGCAGTTGCACTCGCGTGTTGGCTGAGTTACTTAAAGGAACGCGGCGTCGGACGTCTTTCATTAAAAATATGTACCATGTTCTTCTGTTTTTTCCCGATCTTCCCCATAGCGTTTATGAGTTTGTCGAAAGACATCACGCATGCTGCGTTCTTTATAGCGTGGCTTCTGATGTTCATGCGCTTAGTGGATTCGAAACTTGAAAAAATCAAGCAGCCTTCTTTCTTCTTCGGTTTTCTAATTCTTGGGTTATGTTCTTCCTTGAGCAAGAAAATGGGAATGTATATCATTCTGTTCTGTTTGATTATTCTCATTTTTGGTAAATTCAGGATACGATTCAAGGCAGTGGTTGCGGGGATTGCCGCATTTCTTTTTATAATCGTCAGTATCGTTCTGCCTAATTATTATTATCCGAAGGCGAATATTGTTCCTGGAGGTGGACAGGCTGCATTCGCGATGCCGATTGAGCTCTTGGGCCGTTCGGCTCACGCGTATCCTCAGGATGTTACCGATTCAGAAAAGAAAGCCATTGAATCGTATCTGGTATATTCTTGGGATCAGATTAGCGCGCAATACAATCCGTATATTGCCGATCCTGTTACGGGATACAAGTTACGAAAAGGGGCTTCTGCGCCGGATTTCCTCAAGGCCTGGTTAAAGATTGGTTTGAGGCATCCAATGACATATCTCAATGGTTTTGTCTGTCTTGAATCCGGATGGATCTCTTTTTCTGGAAATGATAAATCTTCTGTTTCCTATAATGATGTAAAAGAATGGGTACAATATCCAGTGCAGTTGCAAATGGATGCCAGCGTATACACTGTCGCGAATGAAGACACTCTCGGTAAGCTAATTCCCAATAAAGACAAGAATTGGGCACAGGAAATAGTCGGCAGCATTACTTCTATGCTGGAATCGATTCCTGTGGTGAATGTTCTTACCTATGTGGCTTTTTGGGTATCGGTGTTTCCTACGTTTATCGCTTACCTGCTATGGCGTAAGCGTAAGGAATATGTGACAGCTAAAACGATGTTCCAATTACTGCCTTACTTCGTATCGGCAGCTTCGCTTTTCGTTTATCCTGTATCCCGTGTAACGAGCGGTGGACATGGTGGAGATGCGACGAGATACATGTTCCATACATTGCTGCTTGCGCCTATCGTGATGGGTCTTTTGCTTTCGTTGAAGAAAAAGCCCCAAAAATAAATAGACGGAGTCTCTGCAAAAGACAATCGGGGTAAGCGTAAGACCGAGATCATCTCAGCCTTACGCTTACCCCGATTGTCTTATCGCCTGCCGCGGGCCACTCGTGCGATGGTTTTCAACGCGTCACGGCGTTTGGAACCAATTGGCATTAACGGGTCTACAAACTTGCGGATTGGATTGTTCTCACCCACTGCACGCTCGTGTTTCATCCGGGAATTGCCAGGAATCTGCGGCTCGTTCGCCAGCACTACGCGCTTGATTAGGCGTTCATAGAATGGGGTCTCACGCGCGTACCTCCAGTAGATGGAGGCGAAATCGCAATCCGGATCAGTCCAAGGCTTCTGGAAGCCGGCATAATGGATGATCTGCGGATTGCTACGCGACTTCATATATGCGTCGTAGATATCGTTCGGCGCCTGCGTGAAGAGATTGCCCACGCGGCCGCCGCAATCGTGAACCACATTCCATTCCCACGGCAGATACATCACGTTCCCTTCGCAGTGCGCGTTGAGCACGTCCTGATCGTTGTAGATGAAATCGGGATTCGAGGCGTAGGTAAGCCATTGTTTGATGGTGTAATGCTCACGCATCGCCTTGGTGTTGAGCACCAGCACTCCAGCCTGGAAGTAATCGTATGGATTCTTCATCTTCAGTACGGTTTGCGCGTAGCCCATGCGTTTGCCGTGCTTCACATTGAGATTGGCAAGGAAGTCGATGTCTCGAATCGCACCGAGCATCTTGCCCTGCAAGTCGATGTTGTAAAGCTTCGCGATATCGCCGTTGATGATGATGTCGGAATCGAGATACAGCACCTTGTCGTAGAACGGCAGAACTTTCTGAATCAGGAAGCGGTAGTATGTCTCCACGCTGATATGGGCGTTGTTGGTGGAAAGGTCGTAACCGGCAAGTTCGCGGTCCACGTTGGTGAACCTCAGATTCATATTCGGGAACTGCTTGAAGAAGCCGCGCAGACGTTCCTGCTTGTCCCAGGCGATATTGCGCTGTAGCACCGTCACATCATAGAAGTAGTGCGGATCGGCGTTCTTCATGGCCGAATACACGGTGGTGGTCAATTGAGGAACATAATTGTCATCCGCTGCGAACACCACCGGAACGATTGGCTTGTCGGTAATGTCAAGCGGCTTGAGCTGCTCCGCTGGCTCCGGATTGGTGAAGTGGACGCACTGTAGCTCCTTGAATTTCCAGTTGGAGCCGATCCGCTTGTGATGCATGAGATAGATGTTCAGCAGGCGTTCGGAAAGGTGACCTGGCGTGCGCAGCGCCTCCTTGCTGTACGTGCTGTAATCGGTGTTTTTGTCGAATTCCTCGAGAATCGGGAACATCCATTCACAATAATCGAAGAAGATCTCCTTCTTCATAATGAACATATTGCAGAAGCACGCCTTATTGCCGTTGAAGAAATCCTGTGCGTCCTTCTTATAGTCGGGATACATATTGCACAGAATCTGATAGCAGCGCTTCAAATCGTCATCATGCAGCAGGGGAGCGGCCTCCCACAAAGCACGAGGACTTCCATACTTGTTGATGATTTCATCCAGATCGCCAAATGGAGTTGTGATGACATCGTATTGTCTGACTACGCGGGCGATATTATCATCGTCCAAACCGTATTCCTTCGCAGTCTTGACACTGATATAGTCATCCATGATTTCTCCGAACGCGTTTTCCTCATGCACGGTTTCGGAAAAATCGAAATAGCGGCGATAATGGCAGAATCCGTAATAATCCGCGTCAATGTTCTTCCACGCCCAGTATTGGGTGGTCAGTTCGCAGTAACGTGGATTGCGATTTGAAATATTCTCTCCTTCGTCATCATGGAACGCCCACGGGAAACGATAGCTGCCATTGTGCAGACCAACCTGCACCGGCTGCATGATGGCACTGTTGAAGGTGCTGACGTTCTTGTGTGTAGTGACGAAAATACGGATACGCTGATTGGCATATTTTTGCCTATTGCGCACTGTGTCCAAATCTGCAAGCAATTCCTCGGCACGGTGACGGACGGTCAGATAACGGTTGTTTTCAATGTTGCCGGTTGCCGGAACATCGATGGCGTCCGCAAGTCTTTTCCACATGTTGGCACGATTCAGAGAATCGTTATTGTCTTTAGATGTAATGGCCGCCCATGCGTTGTCGCGGGTAAAACGCCAGATTTCGCGGGCGGTGATTGCTGGGCCGAACGTTTCGAACATGGCTTGAATCGCCTCGGCCTTGTCCTCATCAGCTATACGGATATTAAGGTCATTGGCAAGTAATTCGGTCGCCTTCCAACGGTATCCATTTACGCAATCTTGCAAGTCAAGACTTGGATTCTGATTCGCAAACAATTGTGCCGCGTTAAAGCATTGGCTAAATTGCTGACAAAAAGCGGCATATTTACTGGCTGTGACCTGATTCGTTCCGGTGACACCTCGGCCGTAGTGGTATTGATATCCACGGCATTCCTTGTAAGACCGGTAAGTGTGCGCCAGCGCCGAAATGACGAGACATTCATAACCGTCCTCAGCTCGTTCAAGACGCTTGCTGGTCATATTATTAAATGCCTTTTTAAGCAAGGAAGTCTTGAAAAGTCTTTGGGTTACTCGCCAATCTACCTGCTGGCCATTAGCTTCGGCATAGATGTTTCGAACGATATCGGAGCCAGTGCAGTTCTTGGTTTGAGTGTTATTGAATGCTTCAAAGGCTTTACATTCATCGTCAAGGATGCCGTTTTCACCTATGACGGAAATTCCAAAATGCAGGATGTCAACGGGATGCTGGTTTATCTCTTCTGCAAGTTGCGCACATGTTTCCGGAGCGAGATCGTCATCTCCGTCGAGGAAGAAAGCATATTCGCCGCTGGCGTGCTCGACACCGGTTTTGCGAGTGAGATGAAGTCCTTGGTTGTGTGGATGCGTAACAGGAATGATGCGTGGATCTTTTTCTGCGGAGCGTCTAAGAATTTCGGCGGTGGCATCCGTACTGGCGTCATTGACAATAATTGCCTCGAAATCCGAAAATGTTTGGTTACTGAGACTGTTAAGACATTGCTGAAGATATTCTTCCACATTGTATGCGGCAACGATAATAGAAATTTTAGGCATAAATTTTCCTTAAGATATTTTCGATATTTACCGAATGAAAATCTGTTTTACTTTCTGAAGCAGCGTATTAATATGAGGAGATTGCTTTTCTCGATTTCTGAGATCGTTGAGATGATTGAGAGTTGCTTCTGAAAATGAACGATACCTCTCAGAAGGATTTTCATTGTTTACTAATTGTTGGGCACAACGAATCCATTGAATAAAAGGCTCATGTTCAGAGAAAGGAAGTTGATGATCCCAAAGATAGTATGCGTCATCGCGTGCTAAGCGCATGAGTTCGGCTGCTATTGCATCTTCTCCGAAGAGTTCGGCTGACTTCAGCGCAACAGATATTTTTTCAGCATTGTTAACGCGAATATGCCAATCGTTCATGAGCAATTCGAGTTGATGGTTTTTTAAGTCATCGACGTAGATTTTCATATCGAAGGATTTAAAAGAATTTGCATACTGATATCCGGCTTGGATTCCATCGTTGAAGGCCTTTGCGTTCTTTAACCATTTTTCGCCAGAGATTGGTTGGACATTCGTAATTCCCCGTCCAAGATAGTAGCGGTAAAGAATCAGGTCATTGCGGAAGGTTTCATGTTTAGCTGAGCTTGATATAACTAACCATTCATAGGCATCCTGTCCGCGTCCTAATCGACTATCGGTCATATTTGCAAAAGCATTTTTAAGCAAATCTGATGAGTAGAGGCGTTGCAATACTCTCCAGTCTTGTTTCCTCTCTGCGAAAGTGGATTGAATAATCTCTTCGTTGTGGGCATCGGGAAGTTGCGCATTGCTTTGTTCCAACATGCCATTACACACGTCTTTCGGCATATCGATTCCGAACAATTCCATTCCGAAATGAATAACATCTATGTCTGGAGCGCTAGCTTGAATAGCTATTTTGAGTTCCTGAAGTGCATTTTTTTTGAGCTCGTCATCAGCATCAAGGAAAAGCGCGTAATTGCCTGATGCATGCTTAACACCTGTTTTACGTGCAAGATGGGTGCCCTCATTATTTTTTTTTATCAAAGGGATGAAACGCTGATCTTGAGAAGCGACTGAAGTAGCAATGTCTGCTGCATTGTCAGGGCTGCCATCCACTACAATGAGTGCCTCCCAGTCATGAAAAGTCTGGTTTTGAAGACTTTGAAGACACTTGCCGAGATATTCTGCATTGTTATATGCAGGAATAATCACCGAGAAGAGTGGCATTGGGGTCCCTTTCTTGTCGATTGCGTCTTGTACCAAGTGTTCTTTGGCATTTGACATGTTCAGTATTATAAGTATTTGACGCTACATCGTCCGAACAATCAAGGTAATGAATGAGGTACCGGAATATGAAATTAGACAATAACGGACCTTTGGTGTCTGTAGTCATTCCTGCCTATAATGTGGCGGAATATATTAATCAGACAATCGCAAGTGTGCGAGAACAATCTTATAAAAATTGGGAACTGATTGTCGTGGATGATGGATCGACAGATAGGACCCTTGAAGTAATTGCTGAGTCGGTGAAACAGATTCGGCAGCATGTTGTTGTTCATCATCAGGAAAATGGTGGTCTTAGCGCGGCAAGAAATAGCGGTGTTAAATTAGCAACTGGTGAATATGTTTATTTTCTTGACTCTGATGATCTCCTGCCGCAAAACGCCTTGCTCCGTTTTGTTGAGTTGTCGTATCAAAATGCTTTGGACGTTCTTTCATTTTCTGCGGTGAACTTTGCGGATGATTCTTACGCTATGGGGGATGAGGAATCGACGAAACGCCGTATTGAGGAATATGATGAGTATTATGATCGCATAAATAATCAGATTTGTGTTTCTTCGGGCGAAGATGCTTTTATTTCAATGGTTAATAGTAATCATTTTGTTCCGTCTGCGCCTTTGTCATTTTACCGGAAGACGCTCGTGGAGAAAACTCCGTTTTACAAGGGAATTTTGTTCGAAGACAATCTTTTTATGACACAGATTCTTCTTAAGGCAAGGAGAGTCGGCATAATTAATGAGAAATTATATAAACGTCGTATTCGTTCGGGTTCGATTATGCACAATGATGCTCATGATTACATACGCCGTTTTGCTAGTCATTTTGTTATTTCTGAAGAACTGCGAAAAATGCTCGGTGATTGTTCTAATCATGTCTACGAAGCATTAGAATCTATATATTCTCGGTTCGTGGCTCTCTCAATGGATGATTATTGTAAACTGCTTCAGCGGAATCAAATTGATTTGCTTAATTTGAATCAGTATGAACTCTGCCGAGATTCATTGGTGCAGTATCAGGTTTTTTATAAAACTCAGTTGGCGAATATGCATGTCAAAAGTGAAGAACTACATGCGGAAAATATGAGTCTTAAACAAGATAATAGTTTTCTTGAAAAAGAAACGCAGCGGATTAAAGATTCATGGACTTACAAAATAGGGCTTGTAATTACTGCACTGCCCAGATGGGCTAAACATCAAATAACTAAATAAAATAAGGGTGTATAAGGCGTTCTTATACACCCTTATTTTATTCTAATGTGCCTAGATAGCTGTCCTTGGTATGATTGAGAGCGATTTGCTGTTGATAAGTCCGTAGCCATTACGGTGTCCGGATTCACGGATTGCGAAGAAACAAGAGTTATCTTCATTGGTGTATGCAATTTGCTTAGGATGACCTGGACGTTCTGGATCTGGAGTCATCATGGCAGCTTGCAGTCTGAAATCGCCGTTAGTAAATAAATTGAGAGGCAATTGTAGGTGGGCTGTGTGATGTCCCTGTTTTACTATTCTCAGTGAGTCGGCAGAATCATAAATGATTCCACCTCGTTTGACGTCAAATAATGTGAACGTGATAAATAAATCTCCGGAGTCTCTGGACTCGTATTCCAAATCGAAATCGAAAGGAGAACCTCCGTTTACAACAACTTTAGACACAGGTTTGATTTTCAGGAGGGGGCATGCCTCATTCAAACCTTGTTCATAGGCTCCGTCCACCTGCTTTTTCTGTTTCTTTGCTGTCAGATTCTCTTCTGTATACCGATCGGCAACATCATTCTTATCTCCGCTTGCAATAATTTCGCCATCTTTGATGAGGATGGCGTTATTGCAGTACTTCTTCACCGCGTCCATGGAGTGGGTGACGAGAATGACCGTCTTGGTCGGATCTTTCTTGATTTCGGCGAAGAAGTTGTCACACTTGCGCTGGAACGCCTCGTCGCCGACGGCGAGCACTTCGTCGAGCACCAGAATGTCGCCCTGCGCCTTGATGGCCACGGAGAAGGCGAGACGCACCTGCATGCCGGAGGAATAGTTCTTGAGCTTCTGGTCCATGAAGTCCTCAAGCTCGGCGAATTCCACGATGTCGTCATACATCGCGTCGATTTCCTCGTGCGTGAATCCCAGCAGCGCGCCGTTCAGATACACGTTCTCACGTCCGGTCAACTCCGGATTGAAGCCGACGCCCAGCTCGATGAACGGCACCAGCTTGCCCTTCACCATCACGGAACCCTGTTCCGGCACGTAAATCTGCGAAATGATCTTCAGCAACGTGGATTTGCCGGAACCGTTACGGCCGACGATGCCGAAGAAATCGCCCTGATGCACTTCGAAATTGATGTCGCGCAGCACATGCTGCTCGGTGTAGCCCTTGATGCCCTTCGTCCAGTTCAGGAAAGCCATCTTCAGACCGGTGGCCTGTTCGGTGGGCAGACGGAAGGACTTGGCCACATGGTCGACCTTGAGTACGACCGGACGTTCATCAACAGTGTTGTTGTCAGTCATCGAAACCTCGCTCATGGCTTTAGAGCACCTCCGCGAACTTGGCGCTGTACTTGCGGAACACATGGATGCCCAGCCACAGAATCACAGCGGACAGCACATACGGCAGCAGACACAGCAGCTTGTTATCCACCATGGTCCACACGGTCGGCACGTATTCCGGAGACAGCAGGTTATGGCGGATATCCATGATGGTCTGCGTGGTCGGGTTAAGCATCAGAATGTCGGCAGCCCAGGAGAACTCCTTGTTCTGCGCCACCATGGAAATCGGGTAGATGATAGGCGTGGCATAGAACATGGCCTGCAGCACCACTTCCCAGATATGGGCCACATCACGGAAATACACATACAGCGAGCCAAGAAGCAGAGCAACGCCAAGACCAAGGCAATACAGCTGGATAATGCTGAGCGGAACCAGTAGGATGCGCCAGGTGTAGTGTGCGTGGGCGAAGAAACCGAAGAGGATGACCACCACAAGGTTGATGCCCAGGGAAATCATGGAACCCATCGTGGTGGACGCCACAATGATGTAATTCGGGAAATGAATCTTGCGCAGCAGATCGCCACGATCGACGATGGCGCGCATTCCCATGCTGGTCGATTCGGAGAAGAAACTCCACAGGCAGGTGCCGCACAGCAATGAAATCGGGAAAGTCGGAGTGCCATCCGAGAACTTCAGGAACTTCACGAACACCACGTACATCACGGCGAACAGCATCAGCGGTTTCAGCACGGACCACACCATGCCCAGGAATGAGCCCTGATATCGCAGCTGGAAGTCGGTTTTCACCAGTTCCTTGAAAACCACCATCGCATAGTGGTACCTCTTCTTGAGGCTTTCGAAAAAGTCTTTCACAAACGTCCTATCCTACTCGTGCGAAGTATTTGGGTGCAAAAGCTCGTAGAGCGTCCCTCTTCGGCAGTACTCTCATATATTCTATTGAGGAAAGGACGTTTGTCTTAGTAAGGCGGAATATCTCACATGGTTCTCACAGCGGAACAGCACCATCCGAATATCAAAATCTTTGTGTCGGCACATAAGCAGGCCACGTTCCCTGAGGGGAACAGTATTGTTCCGGTGCAGGTGGGCGCGGCGAATGCTGCGACTCGTTTCACGAACACTTTGCATGACGACGAAGGTGTGAACATTTCTGCGGAAAACCCGCGGTATTGTGAGCTAACCGCGCAATACTGGGCCTGGAAAAACGAGGATGCTGACTATTACGGCTTCTGCCACTACCGCAGGTACTTCGATTTCACCGATACTCCGCACAAAGAGAACGATTACGGAGAGATTATCGATTCGTATATCGATAATCACGCGCTCGCCGAATACGGTATCAACGATGATGCGATCGCTCGTGCCGTGGACGGTTGGGACGTCATCACCACGCCGTTGAATGACGTTCGCCGTATCGGCGGATTCTCAAATCTCAAGCAGCACTGGGATGCCGACGAGCACCTGCGTTTGAAGGACCTGCGCCACATGTATGACATTTTGTGCATGCGCCATCCCGACTACAGAGTGGATGCCGACGCCGTGCTCAACGGTCGAACTGCGGCATTCTGCAATATGTTCATTATGAAGAAAGACATTTTCTTCGAATACAACGAGTGGTTGTTCCCGCTGCTCGATGAGTTTGCCGAAGCTACTGATTTCAGCAGAATGGACGTGCAGACCACACGTACGGTGGGGCATCTTTCGGAACGGCTGCTCAACATCTTCATTGCGCACAAGCAGCGTACCGGTGCGCATTGGAAGATCAAGCGACTGCAGTGCGTGCATTTCCTGCATCCGGAACCGGCCACCGTTCTCAAGCCGCTTGATGCCGGATACAAGAACGTGGTGCCGGTGGTGTTCGCCGCAGACAACAACTATGTGCCGATGCTCACCACCACCATCTATTCGATGCTGAAGAACGCTTCCAAAGATCGTTCATATGATGTGATCGTATTGGAACGGAATATCTCCGACGAGAACAAGCAAAACATACGTCAGTTTTTCGAACGGTTCCCAAATGCCGTGATCCGCTTCTTCGATGTGAGCCGTTACTTGGCTGGCTTCAATCTCACCACCAGCAATGCGCATATCAGCATCGAAACGTATTACCGTTTCATCATCCAGGAGGCGTTGCCGTTCTATTCGAAGCTGCTGTATATGGATTGCGATCTGGTGGTCAACGGTGACATCGCCGAATTGTTCGACACCGAACTCGGCGACCATGCGATTGGCGCAGTGCCGGATATCGATTTCATCGGCAATCTCAATATGAAGAACGGCGAGCGCGCGCAATACGTGCGTAAGCAGCTGCATATGCGCGACGCATACGGCTACTTCCAGGCTGGCGTGCTGGTGATGAACCTCGAGCGCATGCGCGAGATCCATACGGTGCACGAATGGTTGGGAATCGCCTCCAAACCCGGATACATCTATAACGACCAGGATATTTTGAACGTGGAATGCGAAGGCCTGGTCACGTACCTGGATTATTCGTGGAATGTGATGCACAACTGTGCCGGTCGGGTCAATGGCGTATTCGATTTCGCGCCCGCCAATGTGTATAAGGCATACATGGCTTCTCGTAAGGCTCCGAAAATCGTGCATTACGCTGGTTTCGACAAGCCATGGAAGAATCCGTGGTGCGATTTCGCCTCGTTGTACTGGAGTTATGCGCAGGAAACGCCTTTCGTGGCGCAGATGATCGCAACAATGAGTGGTGTGGAACGTCCCGCTCCGCCGGAACATCATGAGCGTGCGATTGCGGAGGACAGTCCCATCCGCAAATATGTGGACGTACTGGCTCCAACCGGTTCCAAGCAGCGCGAGCTGATGAAGGTGGTGGCCCGCAAAGTCCAAGGCAAGCGGTGATGCTGCTGTTGGTGTTTGTCCAGAATATTCCTATTTGGGCAAACACCAACAAGATAAGCTGTTGATAAATCAGTCTCTGCGGAACAGATCGCGTGTGTAGACCTTGAAAGCCACATTATTGAGATCATTGTTCCAGCGGTTAGCCACGATCACGGATGAACGTTCTTTGAATTCGCTGAGATTGTGAGTGACTTCACTGCCTTGAAAGTCGGGCTTATCCAATGTGGGCTCGTAAATAAGTACGGGAACGCCATTTGCTTTGAACTGTTTCATCACATCTTGGATGGCGGACTGGCGGAAATTATCGGAACCAGATTTCATGGTCAGCCGGTAAATGCCGATGACAGGATTTTGAACGCCTTTGATGCGCTCCATCACCTCAGATGCAACGAACTCCTTGCGGGTGCGGTTAGCATCCACAATAGCTTCGATAAGGTTCTGCGGCACCTGATTATAGTTGGCCAGCAGTTGCTTGGTGTCCTTTGGCAGGCAGTATCCGCCATAGCCGAAGCTAGGGTTGTTATAACCGTCGCCGATACGTGGATCAAGACATACCCCATCGATGATTTCGCGGGTGTTCAGGCCGCGGCTTTCCGCATAGGTATCAAGTTCGTTGAAATACGCCACTCGGAGAGCCAAATACGTATTGGCAAATAGTTTGATGGCTTCGGCCTCGGTGGTACCGACCACTAGTGTGGGGATACCGGTGCTGCCATCACTATTTGTGCGGTTGTTTTCTGATGGGTCTGCGCCTTCGGCAAGCAATGTGGCGAATTGCCGTGCTGCCTGAACGGATTCAGCGTTGTTTTGTGGAGCGCCCACTACGATGCGGCTTGGATGCAGATTGTCGTATAGTGCGTGCCCTTCTCGCAAGAATTCAGGGGAGAAAAGAATACAATCATCATCTAAATTTTCGCGAAGTTGTTGCGTATAGCCAACCGGAATAGTGGATTTAATGACGATCCAAGCGTGCGGTGAATACTGACGTACTGCGGCAATTGCGGCTTCAACACTAGACGTGTCGAAGTAATTCTTCTTCTCATCGTAATTCGTAGGTGTCGCAATTATTGCGAAATCGACGTCTGCGTATGCCTCTTGTGCGTTAACCGTAGCGTGGAAGTTAAGTGGACGCTCGCCGGAAGCATTTTTTTTCAGAAAATCGGTGATCACCGGGTCGACAATCGGGCTTTTGCCATTGTTGAGCAGCTCGACTTTCTTGGGGACGATATCGAGCGCGTGGACCTCGTTATGCTGAGAAAGCAGTAATGCGATAGATAACCCTACGTAGCCAGTACCAGCAACCGCAATCTTCATAAGAGTAACCTGCCTTTTGTTTTTACTACCATCTCAGGCTATTGTAGACAAATCATTAAGGTAAATCGACAAAGCCGGTATCCTTCAGATAATTCTTGCCGACGCTCATATCGTACTGAATGAGCTGATAGTCATGGAGCAGCTGCTCTGCTCTTTTTGAAAGATTCTTTTCTTTGATGAGATTGCCGTTTGCGTCAAGGAAGGTCGGCGAGTTGTTACTACCGGAAGAAGCTGGTACAGACATCGCTGGGATTGACTGATGCATTTCGGTGAGGAATGCGATATATGGGCTTACTTTCGCATTAAGATGTTTAGCGAGTTGAGCAGAGAAGTAATTCGATGACGTGTAGTCACTGGAAACAGCGTCCAGCTTTGTTCCGGCTGACTGAGAGGCTTGATTAGACCAGATAAAGTAATCGGTTTCGTGTAATGCAACACTATTCTTTTTATTGGAGGATGCAGTGTCGTAGATTCCCGGCAAATGGTCTCCATAAAAAATGACCGAAATAGGGCGATTGATTTCATTAAGTGAATTTAGAAATGCTTGAGTGGATTGGTCAGTGTGACTGACTCCTTTCGTGTAAGTGTCAATATTATTTTTTTCCATCTCTGAGAGATTCTGCGAAATATTGGCATCTTTAAATTGATTATTGTCATACCAATCACTATATGGTGTGTGATTCTGCATGGTTACTACTTGCAAGAACTGATTCTTATCGGTTTTATGAATGTCGTTAAGAATATGATTATAGAGAGACTCGTCTGAAGCCGTCCAGTCTCGATCGATGAATGTTAAGTCTTTCAGTTTGTATGTGCCATCGACCGTCCAGAATTTGCTAAAGCCAAATTTCTTATAGTTAGTGCTACGGAAATACATATTTCGGTAATAGTCATGATAGGCAACGGATGATTGCTTCCCATTGTTGATATTCCAAAGCTGGTTTAGCGTAGGCGTCCATTTTTCATTAGGCACTAGTTGTTGATATGCAATTGATAAAGAGGAGTCATAATTGGCCATGGACAAACCGGATAGAGCCTGATACTCAATATTTGCGGTTCCTCCACCATATCCGGGAGAGAGCATGATACCAGAGGTTGTTTGATTTTTAATCTGCCGAATGTTTGGCATTGGGTCTTCTGTTAGAGTAATTCCAGGGACTCTTGTTGGATCTGAAAATGATTCCGACAAAATCATAATGACGGTGTTGTCGGTCATTTTCTCACTTCGATTTTGATTGATTATAGCTGCGTCTTTCTTGTATCGCGAAGCTACTCTTTTCATGGTTTTTTCAGAGTAATCTTTGGGTTTGTCCATGGCCTTAATATTGGATAAGCGAAGAAAGTTGATGACTGGACCATTGTATGTTGCATCTTCTTTGGCGTTCCATGCAACAGGATAATCTGATAAATTGTGGGTTAGTTGATAAGCCCAGCTTTGTTCATTTCGAATTCCTGCGGTAAATGAGTAAACAACTGCGACTGATAAAACGGCTGCAAGAATGCGAATTATGGTTGTCGCCATGGATGTAATGCTGCGGAAAGGTCTCCACCAGTGGCAAGGGATTATAGCATTTCGGCCATCTGCAAATTGCATAATGAGGCAGATGATGATAAGCCAAATAACGCCTGTTGCTGCGCTATTGACAAGGGTTTCGCATGATTTAGGGATAAAAGAAAGAAGCTGACTTGTGTTTCCTCCGGAGACAAAATTGAGGTCTGCTGGGATAACTGGTTCATTGCGAGTGATGATCTTGATATGATTTGCGACTGCAAAAATAGTCATTACAGTTCCAAAAATAGCTGTTGCTACCCAGAAACGGTTTATTATAAAGATAAGCGTTAGATAAATGAAACTAAGTACGATCAAATTAAGCAGTGCTTGATATTGATTATTGAGCCATATCTTTCCGAAAAAATGAATGGTCTGTCCCATGATACTTTGATTCAGACGAGTGTCTGCGCTGATTTCGGCACCTTTGGGATATTTGGGGTTGGTATACATGCCCCATTGAGCTAAAGCAATCTCATATGTTGTAAGGGCGATTATGATGATGGCATAGAACGAGTAGGAGAAGCGATGGCGCTTCTTCCACAAAGCATGCGTACCCTGGAAGAACTTGATGATGAGCTGGACGGCTTTGAAACTTGTGAAGGTATGCCATGCGTTACGTGCCGTGGTCGCAGCGGTCTGTGCGGCGCGTGCGGTGGCGTGAGCCGCACCGGCAATAGCGTGCCCTGTTCGTTTCAAGCCATGTCCGGCAGCCGTTAGCGCCGTCCGAACCGTTTGAAGAGTGCGCGGCATCGTCTGCAATGCATGATTGCCGTGAAATACTCGTGCCTCTGTATCAGAAGAGGAAGTGTGCTGCTCGTCCGTAAGCGCAAGAATACTTGTATCGCATACTGCGGGGGATACTTCCGTTACCGGTATGTAGATGCTCCGGTGAGCGGCTTCCGCGCGAAGAGGAGCTTTCTGTGTGTACAATTCCGCGCGGTGGCGTGCCTTGAAATGAGAGGGGATATCTGTCGTGCTTCCGTTGGTTAGCGGCTGGTAGGTGCCGCCAATGAACGATTGCTTGTGATGCCGGATGTATGAAGGCTCGAAGGCATGAACGGCAGACTGGATATAAGGCATCGTCGCTTCCTTCACGGCAAATAACCCCTTGTGTAAACGGGGGTTTATGAGCATGTAAAACCGAGCTATATATTAGCCAGTGTGTCTGGACGAGTAGGTGTCTTGATGGTAGCTGGTGGGTATCTGAATGATGAATGAAACCAAGGCATGTTCTTAAGCGCAGTCAAATAGTTATGCGATAGTGGCGGTATGAAGGGGAAGAAGATTTTTCGATGCATGCCAGTGTTGGTGGCGTTGTGCGTGTTGCTTGAAGGCATGTTTTTCATGACTATTACCAAGCCTGGTCATGTGCCGGATATTTGGACGCATGTTTATCGAATTGACTCCATACTCAACGGGGATGTAATTGCGCGGCCAGTTACTTCAAGAAGTATGTTGCATAATACTGAGACGGGGGTGGTCGGTGGTGCGGTTGATCGCAGTTGGATGCAGTATTCCTTGGATCAATATGACGGATATGATCCAGGAATTGTGATTCCGGAGTCTATTGCTAATAACAAGGCGTCCGCAACGGTTGACCTGCCGTTCAACAATACGGCAACAAATTCGCCGATTGTATATGCTCCGCAATTGCTGGGGTTTGCTGTAGGTCGATTATTTAATCTGAGATCTGGAACAACATATCGATTGGCAGAAATATGCATGATAGCTGTCTATGCATTACTCATGTACTGCGCGGTTATGACATTGCCAAAATGGCGCATTCCGGTTGGACTATTGCTATGCGTCCCTCAAATGCTTCGATTCGCCTCATTTTCCATCTCTGCGGATTCGCTGACACAAGCTGTGATGATTCTGTTCTCCTGTTTGCTGTTCCGGGGAATTATTGGTAAACGATCACAACGTGGAGCAGTGGCGCTTGCGGTAACGAGCGTGCTATTGGCAATGTGCAAGTTTGTGTACATGCCATTGGTTTTGCTGGTTATTCCGTTGATGTTTGATAGAGTTTCCGGTCGCTGGCGTGTGAATCGTGGTCGGGCTGTGCCATTGTTGATAGGCGTGGTTGCGTCTGGTATATGGACCATATTCTGGTTGGGCGTCAATGCTTGGTATACGAATTGTCCGATGCTGGTTTCGTGCAAACAAATGAGCGAGCGCAAGCATGCATTGTTGACGGATCCCGTTGCCATGTTGGATGCTGTGAAGAACATTGCATGGGCGATAATGCATGCTCAATCGAATATGAATAACAGGACGGACAGCATCATGATTGCCGCGTGTTGGTTGGCAATTGTGGTTTCCGTAGTCGTGTTGGCTGTGACCAGTGTGGTGAATGCTTGTGTCAAAAGCCGCCGAAAGAATCCGGTTAGGACTGCCAATGGTTCTATAAATGCATGCGGTGTGCTTTCCTTACCATACGCATGGTTGATCGCGGTGGTCTGTATCGGAGATATCCTACTGATTACCTTGCCTTGTGGTTGCAATACGATGCGGATGGGCTAATCGGAGTCGACGGTATGCAATTCAGGTATTTCCTTCCTTATGCGCCTTTGTTTGCATTCGTAATGTTGGAATCGGGAAGGCGGTTGCTGAAACAGTGAGCGAACAGGGATTCAAACCGAAACATATTCTGGTAACCGGCGGATGCGGGTTCATCGGCGCGAATTTCGTACGGTACGTGGCGCGCAATCATCCGGACGTGCACATCACCGTGCTTGACAAGCTGACGTATGCGGGCAATCCGGCGAACATCGACGGGCTGCCGCAATCGCAAGTCGAACTTGTCATCGGCGATATCTGCGATGCGTCGCTGCTGGAACGCATTGTGCCCGGCTGCGACGCCATCGTGCATTTCGCGGCGGAATCACATAACGACAATTCCATCTTCGACCCGGAACCGTTCATCCGCACGAACGTGGAGGGCACGATGCGGCTGTTGGAGGCCGCGCGTAAATACGACGTGCGATTCCACCACATCAGTACCGACGAAGTGTACGGAGACCTGGCGTTGGACGATCCGGCGCGATTCGGCGAAAACTCGCCGTACCGCCCGTCAAGCCCGTACAGCGCGTCGAAAGCCGCGTCCGACCATCTGGTGCGCGCGTGGACGCGCACATACGGCCTGCGCGCCACCATTTCCAACTGTTCCAACAATTACGGGCCATACCAGCATGTGGAAAAATTCATTCCACGACAGATCACATCCATTCTGGAAGGCGCGCGGCCGAAACTGTACGGCACCGGCGAGAACGTGCGCGACTGGATTCATACGGAAGACCACTCTTCGGCGGTATGGGCGATTCTGACGCGCGGTCGTATCGGCGAAACGTATCTGATCGGCGCGGACGGTGAGAAAAGCAACATCGCCGTGCTGCGCATGATAATGCGGTTGATGGGGCAGCCGGAAGACGCGTTCGATTGGGTGCGCGACCGGCCGGGGCACGACCGCCGGTATGCGATCGACTCGTCCAAGCTGCGTGCCGAATTGGGTTGGAAGCCGGCGCATACGGATTTCGAAAGCGGCTTGCACGACGTGGTCGACTGGTATGCGACGCACCGCGATTGGTGGGAGCCGGCCAAAGCCTCCACCGAAGCACGCTACCGGGCACAAGGGCTGTGATCGTTGTGGACGCGGGCGCGCGATAGGTGTGGCGGGCGCGACGGGAAGAGGGGTGGTGGCGAGTGCGAGCTGAAGGGCTTATGCTGGTAGGAGAAACGTTTTACAGGGGGTAGCTGATGGCGCGAAGGGCAACGCTGAAGGATGTGGCTGCGGCGGCGGGAGTGTCCGTGACCACGGTGTCGCTGGTGCTGAATGATCGGCCGGCGCGTGTTTCCACGGAGAAACGCGAGGCGATCGCGCAGGCGGTGAAACAGTTGAACTACGTGCCCAATCAGAACGCGAGGAGCCTCGTCACCAAACAATCCAAGCTCGTGGCGCTCATCGTGCCCGACATCGAAAACCTGTTCTTCGCGGCGCTCGCCAAATGCGTGGAGGATGAGTGTGCGGCGCAGGGGTATTCGCTGATTGTGGCCAATTCGGATGATTCGCGTGAGTCGGAACAGGCTTTGCTGCGCAGGCTGACGTCACGTGGGGTGGATGGCGTGCTGCTGATTCCCGCGCGCGAATCCTGCGCGGCCGGTGCCGGCGCCGCGTTGCGTGAGGACGTGGAGCGTGTCACCTGCCCGGTGGTGCTCATCGACCGACTGACGCAATGCGGTTGGTGTGACGCGGTCGGCTTCGACAACTATCTCGGCGGTCGGCTTGCGGCCCAGTACCTGCTGGAAGGCGGGCATAAGCGCATCGGCATCGTGACCGGCGATGTGGCCGAATCGAGCGCGGCCGACCGTCGCCGTGGTTTCGTGGATGCGATCGAGCAGGCGGGGGAGCGGTTCGATCCCGCGTTGTGCGTCGCTGGCGACTATCGTTTCGCCAGCGGTTACCGCGCGGCCGACCGGATCATCGACGGTGGTGCCACCGCGGTGTTCTGCTGCAACGACGTGATGGCGCTCGGCTTCCGCCAGCGCATGGCGGAGCGTGGGCTGCACGTCACCGAGGACATGCAGGTGATTGGATACGACAATATTCTGAAGCGATTCGGCTTGGGCTGGCGTATGACCACCGTAGAGCAGAGCGTGGGCGATCTCGCCGCGGCCTGCTGGGGCATGCTGGGCGGGCGGATTGACGGCGTGGTCAATGGGGGTGGCGCTGGAGCGGACGCGGGCCGGCCGTGGCTTGCCGAACCGCAAGTTAAGGTGTTGACGCCGAAACTGGTGCAGGCGGCCTGCGCGTAAGTGTTTATAAGCGTTTACGGGTATTCGCGGATGTTTTGACGGTTGGTGGCTTCGCTGAGCCGGGGGTATACGACACGCGAGGTTTGGTTTGCGTTTTTGGTAAAGCGCTTTATCATGGATGATGTGAGCGAAATATCGAGAACGTGCTCGAATTCGCGAAAAACAACCGACGATAATGGGCCGTGTGGTGGCGGACCCCCGTCGGATCCGTCAACGAGGAAAGGTGCAACCATGAAGAAGCTCATTCTTGATCTCGATACCGGCGTCGACGACGCGCTCGCCATCTCCTACGCGCTGGGCAGCCCGGAAGTCGAACTCATCGGCATCACCGGCACCTACGGCAACGTGCTCGTGGAACAGGGCGTACGCAACGCGCTCGCCGTCACCGACCTGCTCGGCCACCCGGAAGTCAAGGTCTACCAAGGCCTGTCGCACTCCAGCACCACCGACCACTTCGAAGTGCTGCCGATCTCCGCATTCATCCACGGCGACAACGGAATCGGCGACGTGGACATCCCCGACTCCAACCGCTCCGTCGAAACCGAATCCGCGGTCGACTTCATCATCGACGCCGTCAAGACCTACGGCAAGGACCTCATCTACGTGCCGACCGGCCCGATGACCAACATCGAAGCCGCACTGAAGAAAGCATCGGAAATCAAAGACGAAATCGGCCAAATCGTGCTCATGGGCGGCGCACTGACCGTACCTGGCAACTGCAACGCCTGCATGGAAGCCAACATCTCGCAGGACCCGGAAGCCGCCGACTACCTGTTCCGCTCCGGCACCCCGACCACCATGGTCGGCCTCGACGTGACCCTGCAGACCCTGCTTACTTATAAGGAAACCCAACAGTGGCGTGACCTTGGCACCAAGGCCGGCAAGTTCCTCGCGGACATGACCGACTTCTACATCAAGGCCTACGAGACCACCTCGCCGCACCTCGGCGGCTGCGGTCTGCACGATCCGCTCGCCGTCGGCGTCGCCGTCGACCCGACGCTCGTCACCACGCTCGACATCAACATGAAGGTCGATGTGGACGGCCCGACCCGCGGACGCACCATCGGCGACGAAACCCGCCTCAATGACCCGGTCAAGACCATGAAGGTCGCCGTCGGCGTGGACGTGCCGAGGTTCCTCAACGAATTCATGACCCGCATCTCCGGACTCGCCGCCAACGCCGGGTGACCGACTGAGTGGCCGGCCAAGTGACCGACGGCAATCGCAATAATCGCAAGAAAGGAAAGCGATCATGAGCGCAGCAGAAATCCTCTCCGCACTGGACCGCATCCACGGCACCGTTTCCGTGATCGGCTCGATGAATGCGGATTACACCGTCACCGCACAGCGTCTGCCAGGGCCGGGGGAGACCATCACCGGCGGTCCGCTGCAGCTGCTGCCAGGCGGTAAATCCGGCAACCAGGCGGCCGCCGCAGCGCGCATCGGCGCAACCGTGCAAATGTTCGGCGCGGTAGGCTCCGATTCCAACGCCGACTTCCTGCTGGGCGCCCTAGGTGAAGCTGGTGTGAACACCACGCATGTTCGCCGCGTGCTTGGAGCATCCGGTACAACCGTGATCACCGTGGACGCAACTGGCGAAAACACCATCGTCTACTCTCCGGGATCGAACGCGCAGGTCACTGTGGACTATGTGGAATCCGTGCGTGACGCGCTGACCCACTCCACAGTGCTCGGCCTGTGCCTGGAAAGCCCCATCGAAACCGTCACCGCGGCCGCACGCATGTGCCACGAGGCGGGCGTGAAGGTGCTGCTCAACGACTCGCCGTTCACCCCGTCCCTGCCGGCGGAACTGATTGAAGCGTCCGACATCCTGCTCGTCAACGAGCATGAAATGGCGCAACTGCTCGGCATCGACGAGCCGGAGAACGACGATTGGGATTCGTTCGGCTGGTGGCACGCGCTTGACGAACTGCGCGGATTCGGCTTCGAACAGGCGATCGTGACGCTTGGCGGCGACGGTTCCGTGGTACTCGACGGCACCGCGGACGATCCGGAACATCGCGTCCAGCGCATCGCCCCGGTACGCGTCAAGGCCGTCGACACCACCGGTTGCGGCGATTCCTTCATGGGCACCGTGCTGGCCGGTCTGGCGTCCGGACTGGCGCTGTCCGAATCCGCCGAACTCGCTTCGTACGTTTCGGCGTACGCGGCCACCGGCTACGGTGCGCAGGCGTCCTACGGCAACGCGGCGCAGATCCGCGAGGCGTTCGCGTCTGCCGAATAGTCCGGTAATCCGGTTTTCCCCAAACCATTGGCGTTGGTATGTGCCTTCTGCGTCGATGGTTTGGGGATTTTTTGATGTTGCCGACGGCAGTTTGGAGCGGTATGGTGAAACGCTTCCGCAACGGCCGCGTGCCGTGGGCACCCGCATTGTTATATTGGAGTTTGGCTTATTTTCACATATCGAACAATTGGGAAGGCAAGCATGTCGGCGATTCTCGAAGGCACTCCGGATAAGAAACTGGCTCTGGTGACGGGTCGCGCGTACCCCGAGCAGGCTCAGGAAACCGCAAAATACCTGGGAACCGACGTACTTGAGACCACCGCATACGATTTCGCCAACGGCGAGATGTACGTGCGCTACACCGAGCCCGTCCGTGGCGCCGACGCCTTCGTGATGCAGGCCCATACCGAGCCGATCAACAAGTGGATCATGGAGCAGCTCATCATGGTGGACGCCATGAAGCGCGCCTCCGCACGTTCCATCACCGTGGTCGCGCCATTCCTCGGCTACTCCCGTCAGGACAAGAAGCATCAGGGCCGCGAGCCCATCACCGCACGCCTCATGTTCGACCTGTTCCGCTCCGCCGGCGCAGACCGCATCATGACGGTCGACCTGCACGCAGCCCAGGAGCAGGGCTTCTTCGACGGCCCGGTCGACCATCTCACCGCCATGCCGATCCTGCTTGACTACGTGCGCAACAGCATGCCGCTGGAGAACACCACCATCGTGTCCCCGGACGCCGGCCGCATCAAGGTTTCCGAACAGTGGGCCGCCAAGCTCGGCGGACTGCCGCTCGCCTTCATCCACAAGACCCGCGACACCACGCGCCCGAACCATGCCGAGGCACACGGCATCATCGGTGACGTGAAGGGACGCGACTGCGTGGTCGTCGACGACATGATCGACACCGCCGGCACCATCTGCGAGGCCGTGCGCACGCTGAACAACGCCGGCGCGAAGTCCGTGACGCTCGTCGCCACCCACGGCCTGTTGTCCGGCCCGGCCGTGGAACGCCTGAAGAACTGCGGCGCACGCGAAATCGTCCTCACCGACACCGTTCCGGTGCCCGAAGAGAAGCGCCTGCCGAACATGACCGTCCTGTCCGTGGCCCCGCTGCTGGCCGCTGGCATCCGCTCCGTGTTCGAATCCGGCTCCGTTTCTACGCTGCTCAACGGCCTGCCCGAAGACATGCGTCCGCGCAACATCTACGCCTGATATTTCGCGCGATTGCCATACGGCTCTCGCGACATTTCAGGATTTATTACGATTTTTTGCGATTAAGCCCCGCTTGCGAGCGGGGCTTTTTGCTTGCCTCCGCACGTGATTTCGCGCCCGGCAGACGCCGTTTCGATACGTCGCGGCGTCGGGGTAGCCTGTACAAGTTGCCATCAATCGTATCCATATGTTCATTGCGACTTATCGATGCCTGAAGGCAGCACGCATACACACTCCTGCCATGGAAGGTCCATGGCCGATAGTCCGAAGGAGGTGGGTGATGTCTGCGCATAAGTACGAACTGATGTTCATTGCTGATCCTGAGCTGGATGAGCGCGGTCTGAAGAAGCTGACCGAGCAGTATCTGGAAACTGTCACCAAGGAAGGCGGTGCCGTCGAGAACATCGACATCTGGGGCCGTCGCAAGCTTGCCTACGAAATCGCCGGCAAGACCGAAGGTAACTACGTCGTGGTCAACTACTCCGCTGAGCCGGCCACCAGCGACGAACTCGATCGTCTGCTGAACCTGAACGAATCCGTCATCCGTACGAAGATTCTTCGCAAGTAAGTAAACCAAGCTTTCTAAGCTGCAAAGTAAGTAGGTAACGACATGGCAGGTGAAACTGTAATCACCGTGGTGGGCAACCTCACGGCCGATCCGGAAATTCGTACCATTGGCAGCGGCGCCGCCGTTGCCAGCTTTACGATCGCCTCCACTCCGCGCACCTGGAACCGTAACTCGAACCAGTTCGAAGACGGTCAGGCCCTGTTCCTGCGCTGCTCCGCGTGGCGCGACATGGCCGAACATTGCGCGCAGAGTCTGTCCAAGGGCATGCGCGTCATCGCGCAAGGCCGTCTGCAGCAGCGTTCCTACCAGGCGCAGGACGGTTCCCAGCGAACCGTCATCGAGATGCAGGTCGACGAAATCGGCCCGTCCCTGCGCTACGCGACCGCCCAGGTGACCCGTCAAAGCTCGTCCGGCAACGGAGGCTTCAGCGGCAATCGCGGCGGCTACAACAACGCCAACAACAACGGCGGTTTCGGCGGCAACAACGGCGGATATCAGGGCGGCTCCAGCTATGCTGGCGGCGCCGGATATCAGGGTGGAGCCTCCGCTCCGGTCAACGCCGCTCCCGCACAGTCCGCTCCGGCCTCGGACCCGTGGTCAAGCTCGGATAACTCCGGCTCGTCCTTCGGTTCCTTCGGCGCGTCCCAGTCCTTCGGAGGTTCCTCCGAATTCGGCGGCGACAGCGACGAACCGGAATTCTGACGGACCGAACCCCGTCCGCAACATAGGCGAACAGCGAAACAAGCAGCTTAATCGCAGTATTTCCAGATTTTAAGGAGAACATCAAGATGTCACGCAAGAGGCCGCAGCCGCCGGTCAAGCCGTTTAAGAAGAAGCCGAATCCACTGAAGGCCGCCAAGGTCACCGAGATCGATTACAAGGACGTCGCCCTGCTGCGTAAGTTCATCTCCGATCGCGGCAAGATTCGTTCCCGTCGTATCACCGGTGTCACCGTGCAGGAGCAGCGCGAGATCTCCAAGGCTATCAAGAACGCCCGCGAGATGGCCCTGCTGCCGTACGCCACGTCCGGCCGCTGATCTTAGAGAGGTTTGAACAATGGCTGAAACTAAGGTTATTCTCACCAAGTCCGTCAACCACCTGGGTCACCCGGGTGACGTCGTGGCCGTCAAGTCCGGCTACGCCCGCAACTACCTGTTCCCGCAGGGCCTGGCTTTCGCTTGGTCCAAGGGTGCCGCCGCCCAGATCGAGGCCATGAAGCGCGCTCGTCTGGCCAAGGCCGTCGCCACCCGCGAAGAGGCTGTTGCCGCCAAGGAAATCATCGAGGGTTCCACCGTCGAAATCGCTGCCAAGGTCTCCGAGTCCGGCAAGCTGTTCGGCGGCATCTCCGCAGAGAAGATCGCCATCGCGCTCTCCTCCAAGGTTGAGGTCAACCCGAAGAACATCACCGTTGAGCCGATCAAGACCACCGGTGACTTCCCGGCAACCGTCGCCCTGCACCCGGAAATCACCGCCAACTTCTTCGTGAAGGTCGTCGCTGAGTGATTTCGCCCCATTCACCGCTCGACGTCCTTACGGACCGGCGGTGAATGACTTCAGGCTGAAACACGTCTGAGCTTAAGCATCGAAAATCCCCCGTACCGATTGGTGCGGGGGATTTTCCTATATCCGCTCTTTAGCCGGCATCAGTCCTCATCGTCAATCGTGACGCTGAGCTTGCCATCCCTGATGCTGAAGCTGCCGTTGACGGTGAAGTGGGTGCTGTCGTCCTGAGACTCCCACGAATCGTCGAAATTCTTCTCTTCATACGTGCACTTCGCCTTGCCCTGCCGGGTGGAGAACGTGCCGTAATCGAGATCGATGTCGGACAGCTTCGGATAGACGCTGATGGACCACGCGAAGTTGCGGTAGTAGTCCTCGTCGTACAGGTCGAAGCCGAACGGGCAGCCTTCCGGCGCGTAGTCGGTGGACTTCGCGCATTCGTCCAGCTTGGCGTTCACGGCCTTGCTCAAGTCCTCCTTAAGCTTGGCCGTAGGCATGATCTTGAGATCGGCGGCATCGGAGTCCGCGTTCGTGCGCACCATGGTGATGCCGCTGGTGACATACCCCGACTTGCCGATCGACACCTTGTACGAACCCGGGTAGACGCGCAGCGTCCACGTGCCGCTGTCCGACTTCTCCGCATTCTTCGCGGTCACGTCAACACCGTTGACGGACAACGATTCCACGGCATTGGGCACCGACACGGTGATGGTCTTGAGCAGTGGGCTCGAGATCTTCCAATTCGGGAACAGCAGGAACTTCGACCCGTCCTTGTTGATGGTGAGCGAATCGTTGACGTTCTTGCCGTTCAGCGAATACGTCACGTTGACCTTGGCCACGCCTTCGACGGTTTTGACACTATCGATATGCGGGTTGGCGATCGTGGCGTTGTCGGCCTTCGCCACGGCGTCGGACAGCAGCTTGAGCTGGTTCTTGCCCACCTGCGGATCGGCGATGCCATTGGCTTTGCCATACTTGCCGTCGGCAATCGCCGTCAGATAGCTCTGCGCCACGGATTTCGCGCTGAAGACGGTCGAGTTGAGCACACCGTAGACAATGCCCAACACAATCAGGGCACCGATCACGATGCCGCCGATAAGGATCGTCTTCTTAGTTTTTGGGTCGAGCGGCTGACCTGCCCCCGGAGCTGCGACCGGCATAGAAGCCGCGCCTGCTGGCGATTGCGGCAGCGGCACCGCACCCGTTGCCGTGTTGCCCGTTGTCGTATTGGGCATGGACGTCGGGGCGACCGGTTGTGGAACGGCCTGTGAAACAGGCGTTGCGGTAGGAGCGGTAGGAGCGGTAGGCGCGGGCATCGGCGCAGCCGGCGTCGCGGGCTGGGGGACCGATGCGGCCGGAGCTGCCGGAGTAGTTGGATTGGCCGGCTGTGCGGCAGCCCAAGCCGGCGGGACGGGCGCGGTCGATGACGAGCCGAAGCCGTCGGCATGGTCGCTGTTGCGGTCGTGCCGCTCGCCGTGGCAGAGGTCTTCTTCATGCCGTAGGACGGATCGCAGGACTTGACGTAATCGACCACGTTCTGCGGGGTCTGCTGCACGGTGCCGCCGACGACGATCCGCCACATGCCCGGCAGGGACGCCACCAGCGTCGGACCGAACGTCATCGCGGCCACCTCGATCAGGAACGCCCAGATGCCGGCGACGAGGAAATACCACATCGGGGTCGTCATCGACATGCTGGACGAGGCGTATCCCGCCGCGAAATAAGTGAACAGGAACTCCGCAGCCAGCCAGAACACCATCGCGGCCACCGGAGCCTTCCATGCATGCTGCCAGCCCGCGTAATACGGGTCGTACATATTGCGCGCGGTCTCACGCAGCGCGATATAGAACGTGGCAAGCAGGAACAGCACGAAGCAGATCCACAGAATCCAGCCATACTGGCTGAGGGAGGACACGTTGAACAACGTGATCGTATGGACGCTGTAGCTGGACGTCGAGAAGGCGATGCCGCCGAACGAGGACAGCGAAATCAGCATAAGCGGCAGAGCCGGGAACAGCAGCGGAACCAGCAGCAGACCGCCTGCGCCGAGATGGTTCGCGGCGGACATGGCGATCGTCGCCACCAGGCCAAGCACCAGGAACAGCACTCCGTAGATCGCAAACGATTCGACCAGCGTGCGCACGAAGCCACGAGCGCGGTGCGCCCAACGCCAAGCGGCGGAGAAGACGTTACCCGAATCGCCCGCATACTGTGCCAACGCGTAGCCGGCCAGCGCACCGGCCGCCGACAGCAGGAACGCCATGCAGAACGTGCGGAAGGACACGCCGGAAAGCGACGCGGAAGCGGAATAGTCGCTGTAGGAACCACCCACCGTCACCGGGAAGATGGCGGCGAAGACCAGCAGCACCAGGCCGGACAGCACGCCGACGATCAGCGAGCTGATGACGCCCGTCCACTTGAAACGAAGCGCGAACCTGCGTGCCAGCATGTATGCGCCGAACGCGGCGCCGATCGCCAATGCCACGCCGGGCAGTCCGACCGGCAGCGTCACGCTGACGTGCGAGGCGTCAATGCCGAGATTGCTCAGCGAGAAGCCCTGGGAGCTGGTTTTGAGATTCAGCGAACCGCCAACGCCGAGCGTCATCACGGTGAAGAGAATCTGGAAGAAATTCGGGCCGGAGCCGGACACACCGTTGTTGCCCAGGAAGGAGGCGGTGTCGGAAAAGCCCGGAATGCCGGCAAGCCCGTTGCTGGCCGCGGCATTGCCCATGAAGAAGACGATTGATGCGAGCAGTGCGAACACCACGCTCGCGCCGAGACCGATGCCGAGGCTGGCGCCCATGGTCTTCATGGACTGCGGTGTGGTCAGCGCGGTGATGGTGGGATCGGCCGCCGGACGGGCGATTTGCTGGGTCGGCTGGCTTGGCTGCGGCGCTGCTGCCGGCTGCGGGGCCGGGGATGGCGCATACTGGAACTGCTGCGTCGGCGCGGCCTGTGGTGCCACCGTTTGCGTTGCCTGCGCCTGAGCGGTCGGCTGTGCTTGCGCCGCCGGTTGCGGTGTGGTGGGCTGCGGGACGGTGGTTTGCGGAGCTGCCGGTGCGGCGCTATTGGGCAGCGGGACGGCAGCGGTCGGCATCTGCGGGGCCGGTGCCATGTGCGGCGCGGAAGACAGCATGGTGCCGTCATCGGATTCCGGCGCGGCCGGCGCTTGCGGTGCCGCCGCGGTCGTTTGGATGAGCGGTGAGCCGCACGAGGCGCAGAATTTAGCGCCTTCGATGGTCGGCTGACCGCAATTTGGGCATGCCATAGGTAAGCCTTTCTCCTTCTTGATGCGCGTCATATACTCCTGTGACGCGCCATGGTCCTTATTATAAAGGGCCTCTGGCGCGCCGACGGGCTCGACGATGATGCGTGCTATTCGGCTCGCCGCGGTGGAAATGTGTGATGGAAAAGTTCGTGCCGTTGACTGTCGGAGTGGTTGCATTGCGGCAGAATGTGAAGAAAATGTGATTACTTGGATTCTAGGGCGCCATCGCGCCGTATTTTTCGTCGTATGACGCGATGTGCACCATAGATGGCGATTTGCTGAAAACGTTGGAAAATAGCGGTTTTATGATTGCGACACGCCGAGGGTTGCGTTCTTTCCGATTCTGAGTATATTTACTCCATGTGCTCAGCGAGAACAAAAACCTCGCCAAGACCAACGCCCCTTTAGCTCAGTTGGTTAGAGCAGCTGACTCTTAATCAGCGTGTCCAGGGTTCGAATCCCTGAGGGGGCACAGACAAGACCCAAGCCAATGGCTTGGGTCTTTTTCGTATTTCGGACATGTGTCCACCCAAAGCCGCGTTACTTCCTCCGTACGGAGTAAGGTAGTGCGCTGTTGTCCGCCCAGAGCGGAATCGCAATTCATCTCGAATCGCACGAATCGTAAGAATCGTTAGAGAAGAAGCAATAGAGGAAACTGCAGTGGAATACACACTCTTCACCAAGCTTGCCGCGGAATTCGTCGGCACCGCCGTGCTGATGGTCTTCGGCAACGGCGCTGTCGCCAACGCGGAACTGAAAAACACCAAGGGCTACCATGCCGGCTGGCTGAACATCGCCATGGGCTACGGCTTCGGCGTCATGTTCCCGGTCCTGATGTTCGGCGGCGTCTCCGGCGCCCACATCAACCCGGCCATGACCCTCGCGCAGGCCGTCAACGGCATGTTCCCGTGGAACGAGGTCCTGCCGTACATCATCGCCCAGCTGCTCGGCGCAGTGGCGGGCCAGCTCATCGTGTACGTCACCTACCTGCCGCACTACAAGGACACCGACGATGCCGAAGCCATCCTCGGCACCTTCTGCACCACCGACGCGCACAACGACCGCGTGAACTACTTCCTCAACGAGTTCTTCGGCACCTTCATGCTGGTGCTCGGCGCCCTGTGTTGCCTGTCCCTGCCGTGGGGCAAGGCGAACCCGGCCGCCGCATCCATCGTCGTCGGCTTCATCGTGTGGGGCCTCGTGACCTCCATGGGCGGCCCGACCGGCCCTGGTCTGAATCCTGCCCGCGACCTCATGCCGCGCCTCCTGCACGCCATCCTGCCGATTCCGAACAAGGGCGATTCCCGCTGGGGCGAGGCCTGGATTCCGGTCGTGGCTCCGATCGCAGGCGCTATCGTCGGCGCGTTCCTGTTCAAGGTGCTGTTCGCCTGAGCATTACTTTGACGATTGCCGGCATTCGTCTGGCATGCTGGTAAGGCCCGTGATTCCCTCCGGAATCGCGGGCCTTACGCATAGGTGGTATGCATGGCGGTCGGCGGCTTCGGCATGTTGACTGAGACTGGTACTGTTGCCGAAGAGAGAAACATCACCATATCGGGAGGCTGGATTGAAGCGGATTCGTCGTATCATACGTGCGCTCGATCCGAAAGCCGACGCCACAATGGGCCAACGGGAACGGCTTGAGGCGTTTCGCATCCGCAGGGCCGCCGTGCTGGTGCTCGTGCTGTTCCTGCTGATCGCATCGATGACGTCCTGCAGCGTGCACGCACTGCTGGTCCGCATGACGCCGAACACGCAGACGACGGCACAAGCCACGCATTCGACGTCGGCCAAGAAGCCAGCCAAGAAAACAGCCAAAACCAATCAGCATAAGACGGCCCAAAAAACCAAACCGGAAACCAAACAATCGCAGGAAGAGCAGGCCGTCGCCAAAGCGGTGAGCGCGCAATCGGCGGCACTGAGCGACGACGAGAAAACCGCGATTCTGAACAAAGCGCAGGAAACCGCGCAAAACAGCGGCAAACCGGTAACGCAATACCATTACTGCATCGCAACCAAAGGAAACGTCGGTTCGGCCGACGAATTCGGCAACGCGGCGTTCCGCATCCTCAACGACGAACACGGATGGCCACGCGCCGGAGCCATATTCGACCAATCCACGGACGGCAACTGCGATTTCAATCTCGTGCTGTCCCAAGCATCGGAAATGACGTCGTTCTCGCCATCATGCTCGGTGGAATACAGCTGCAGGGTCGACAACAACGTGATCGTCAACGACGACCGTTGGAACGGTGGCACGCAACAATGGCTCGCCGCCGGCGGCAACCTGGCGCGATACCGCACGATGGTGATCAACCATGAGGTCGGACACCGGCTGGGGCACATTGACAACGAAACGACCTGCGCCGGCGAAGGCCAGTTGGCGCCGCTGATGCAGGAGCAATCCATGCATTTGGACGGCTGCAAGGTCAACGAATATCCGCTTGACTCGGAGCTGTGGATCGGCTGAACGTCGACTGCTTCCCGTTATTTTCTGCTGCTTTCTGCTGTTTCCCGGACTGACCGGGTCGTCTCGGCAATTCGGCGAGATCCGGCCAGCCGTTGTCACAAGCCGAAATACGCGTCGAAATCGTCTTGGCTGATACTGCGGTCGGCCGTATCGGCCCGTACCTTACCCCAATCGAACTCCTGCAACGCCTCGACGGCGCTCATCGGCTGCGGACTGGTATGCGCGGAATCGCCCTGCAAACCAAGCAGCCACGCACAATAGCCGACAACCTGCTCCGCGGTGACGCCATGCGCGCGCAGCGCCCCCATATCCAAAGAACGCTCGCGTTTGGCGAGCCTGCGGCCGGCCGCGTTGTCGATAAGCGGCAGATGCGCGTACCGTGGGTTTTCGGGGTTATATGGGGTGTATTGCGATTGTGGTGCGTGCTGCGATGGTGCAGAAGCCTGCGTTTTTGCCTTGCGGAATCCCGCCTTGATAAGTGCTTGGCGAATGGCGATTTGCAGGGCGTTCGATCGGAGCAGGTCGCGGCCGCGCACGATGTCGTCGACGCCCATGTCAAGATCGTCCACGACCACCACCAGCTGGTAGGAGAACAGGCCGTCGGCGCGGCGCACGATGGTGTCGCCGACGTCGTGCGCCAGATTGAATTCCTGATGGCCGAACACTGCGTCATCGAATTGTACGGTTGCGTGCGGGTTTGTGTCGGCGGGCATGGCGATGCGCAGCGAATGGCGGTCGCCGTTGGCCAGCCGATCGAACCCCGCCGCCGGACGGTATCCGGATCGCTGGCGATAAGCCGGCGGCACGTGCCGGGATACACCATGAAACGGTCGCCTTCCTGCGGTGCGGAGGCTGCGCGGATGTCGGCGCGCGAGCAGAAGCAAGGGTAAATCAGCGGGGTTATGCCAGCGATTGCGTTGTTGGCTGCGCTGCCGACTGCGGGGGTGTGGTCGTTGCGCTCGTCAAACGGCGAATCGTATGCGTCGTCAATCGTCAGGTTTTCCAAGCAATGCAGCGCCTCACGGTACAGGTCGTGCCGAGCGGATTGGAACACCGGATCGCCGTCCCAATCCAAGCCAAGCCAATGCAGATCGTCCATCATCAGTTCGGCCGCGCCGGGCACCACGCGCGGTTCGTCGATGTCTTCGATGCGCAGCAGCATGCCGTCGCCGCGGCTGCGCGCGGACAGCCATGCTCCGAGCATCGCATAGATGTTGCCGATGTGCATGCGGCCTGATGGGGTGGGGGCGAAACGACCTGGCACGGGGTTCCTTCCTGTCGTTGGCGGGCGGTTCGGTGTTGCCGATGCGGAGACCGGTTGCGCCGATGCTTGCAACTGTACCTGCATCGGCGGCCGGAACGGCGGGTTTCGTGGGACGCGATTGTGGAATGCGTTGCTGGACGTGCCGTGACGTGCCATGCCGAGGTTGCAGCGTGCTCCGAAAACGTGCCGTCGCTGTGAGATATCTCACAGTGTGAGAAGGATATTTAGCGCATGGTGATACGGGCCGCGCGTTTCGTTTGGGGTGTGCGTAAGGTGGTGTGCGTCATCCGGTATTCTGGGTGGTGATTTCGGCAATTCGGTCTATGCGTTATCGGTATGGCCGGTCAAAAGGGGATTTACAAGGGGCGAATATGACGAAGCGACAGTTCAGCAGAGCGGAAATCGAATACCTGCGTACATTGCCGTCGATCGACGCGGTGACGGACAGCAGAATCACGTATGCGAGGGAATTCCAAATCGACTGCATGAGGCGGTATCTGCAGGGGGAGAAGCCAACTGCGATCTTCATTTCCGCGGGATTGAGCCCATCGGTCATCGGGCACAAGCGCATCGAACGCAATATCGCACGCTGGAAGCGCGACGAGGACATCATGCGCAAGGCGGCCGAAGAGCCGGAACCGCATGATACGGCTGTGGACAGCCACAATGCGATGTCGGAAGTGCCGTTGGGCAAGATTCAATCGCTGGTATGCCAGGTGATGGTGTTGAGCGATCGCGTCGATAAATTGGAGCGTTTGGTGGAGGGGCTGCGCAAGGGGGATAAAATCTGAAAAAAAGTTTTCAGATTTATTGGTTTTTTCCGGCGGTTCGCGCGCATTTATCTGATACATTAAATGCGTAGACGGAGTCTTTGAAGTCCCCCTTCTACTGCCGTCTGGTTTTATAGCCCGCGCGAATTTATGACCGCTTTATCGCTTCACTTCAGGTCATCGCGCGGGCTTCTTTATACGTTGTCGGCGGTTTTCTGGTAACACTGGTATCGAAATATCAGCCGACATGCCGGAAACGGTGGTGCCGGCCGCGGACCGGCGGTCGAATGAACTTGCGAGAGGTGGACGATGACTGCATACATGGATCACAAGAACCTCGCCAACGAGGTGATCGACGATGCGCGCGCACGTGAGATCACGGACGGCGTGCATCGTGTGCTCGACCGCATCGCGGCAGCTGAGGAACAAGCCGGACGCGAAGCCGGCTCCGTGCGCCTGCTGGCCGCCACGAAGACGCGCGACATCGGCGAAATCATGGTTGCGATTGATGCCGGCGTGCGCATGATCGGCGAGAACCGTCCGCAGGAAGTGACGGCGAAGGCCGAAGGGCTGGCACGGCGATGCGCGGAACGCGGGTTTTCGCTGGGCGTCGCAGGCGCCGCGCCGGATGCTGCGGCGGAGCATATTCCATTCCACCTGATCGGCCAGCTGCAAAGCAATAAAATCGGCAAAGTGCTGCCGGTGGTCGACACTATCGAATCGGTCGATTCAATCGATTTGGCAGAAAAAATTTCACGTAGAGCCGTGGCTCGCGGTATTACTGTCGGCGTGCTGCTGGAAGTCAACGAATCCGGCGAGGAATCGAAATCCGGTTGCGATCCGGCGCACGCCATCCGCATCGCGCAGAAAATCGGCACGTTGGACGGCATCGAATTGCAGGGACTGATGACGATCGGCGCGCATGTGCACGACGAAACGGTGATTCGCCGCGGTTTCTCGCACCTGCGCAAGACCCGCGACCTCATCCTCGCATCCGGCGAACCGGGCACGGACCGTTGCCGGGAACTGTCGATGGGCATGACCGGCGACATGGAACTGGCCATCGCCGAAGGTTCCACCATCGTGCGCGTCGGCACTGCGATTTTCGGTGAGCGTGCGTTCATCTGAGCGCTTTCTTTGACTTTTTCTGTTTTTTAAGGATTTGCGGGGCTCGTCCGCCTGGATTGCATTCGTCTGGCTTACATTCGTCTGACTTGCATTCCTCTGAAAAACGGCTTGTCTGAGCTGCGTTCCGCCGGTAGGTGGGGTGCTGCGCGGTTTGGTGCCATAATTGCCGGTTTCGTGCCTGAAACCGTTGTCTTTCTAGGGGTAAGCCCTCCTATAGGGGGCAAGGGCTTTCGTATGGCGGGTGTGAACATGGGTGTGTTCGAAGGAGAAACCCATGTTTTGGTCTGCCTCTCGATTGATGAGTAAACCCGTCCGTCTGCTCGCCCGCAGGACGGATTCCTACGTGCATGCGCATGCGGTGCTGCGTTCGCCCATGCGGCTGTTCGGTGCCGTGGCGGGCGCCTCGGCTGATTCCTATGATGCCGGTGATGATAACGATGGCATCGGCAATGGCGCCGGAGTCGGATCTGATGCCGGTGCAGCTGCCGACAGTGGTCATGCCGGAACTGTTGCGTTCGCTGGAACGTCTGCTGGAACGTTCGCTGGAACGCCGTCGTTTTACGAGGCGATTGACATTGCCGATGTGGTTCGCGCGCGCAGGCTGCGGCGGATTCGTTTCATATTGGTGCGGTGCGTGTCCGTGCTGCTGATCGTGGGCGCGGTGGTGGTCGCGTCGTTGCCGTTCGCCATGCAGGCGCATTCCGCGCGGCGCTTGGCCGAGACATCCGATTCGGCGGCTCGCACGGTTGCCGGATGGCCGTATCCGATGGCGATGGAGGAGTTGGAACGGGCGCGCGCATACAATCGGCGGCTTGCCGTGGAAGGACAGCCGGTATTGGGCGAGGCGGCCGATCCGTTCACTACCAGACCGGCTGGCACTTCCGGAGATGCTGATACCGCCGACGATTCGGCACATTCCGGCGGTGCCGGGCTTTCCGCGGCGGACACGGACGCGAACTATCAGGGCCTGCTGGATTCCGGCGCAGGCATCATGGGCACGGTATTGGTGCCCAAAATCGGTGTGGAACTGCCGATTCGGCATGGTACGTCCGAACCGGTGCTCGCCGTCGGTGCCGGGCATCTGTACGGCACCAGCCTGCCGGTCGGCGGCACTGACTCGCATACGGTGGTCACTGGGCATCGCGGCCTGGTCAAATCGTTGATGTTCACACGGCTCGACGAACTGCACGACGGCGATTTCATGTACATCAAAGTGATGGACGAGACGCTGGGATACGAAGTGGACCGAATCAGCGTGATCGAACCGGACGACGTCTCACGGTTGAAAATCGTGCCCGGCGAAGACCGGCTGACGTTGATGACCTGCACGCCATACGGCATCAACACGCATCGGCTGCTAGTCTCCGGGCATCGCGTCGCAATACCGCTGCCCGCGCCAGATCCGGCCGACGTGCGCGACGAACGTGCGACCGAACTGGGCGCGCTCGCCATGACCATCGTTTGCACGATGGGCGGCATGCTGTTGTGCTGCATGGTCGTGCGGTCGATGCGGCCCCGACACCGAATCATGCGGCACGCTTCCGCCTGGCCGCGTAAAGGATAAGGGGGAAGGCCGCGATTTTCGCGGGTCCGCACGTTCCCCGAACCCATCAATGGAGGGGACGGGTTTCAAAACGTTCATCCATAAGGTTCAAGGCATGGAGGCGCATAGGCAATTCGCCGCAGCGCCATGAGAGATGGACATGTCATGAAGTGGATGAAGGACCCGCTTGCCGGCTTCATAAGCCGGTGTGGCGCGCGGATGGGAAAATTCACCGCATTGCTTGTCACGATTGCGATGCTGGCCGGCACCACGGGAGCCGGCGCGACCGCGTTCGCCGACGAAACGGTGACGGATGGCGGCAACGTGGCCGCCGAATCCGCAGCGAGCCAGCCGGAATCGACGCAACAATCCGATGCTGAAAACGCAGTCGGATCGGACGTTGCCGACATTGCCGGGCAAGATGTTGCCGGACAGTCCGCAACGGACGATGACGACGCACAATGCCTTACGGACGACGGCGAATCGCAGCAGCCATCGAACGAACAAGCGCAATCGCAACTGCAGTCGCAATCGCAACCGGAACAACCGTCGGAGACGATGCCGGAACAGCGGCAGCCGTGCGATAAGACGGAACAGCCG
>OBWR01000100.1_pt1 | contig 28949 bp, 35 predicted proteins | sample 1476521 | NCBI WGS metagenome assembly OBWR01 (sample SAMEA2580127, study PRJEB22360) | human gut metagenome | biome: human gut; feature: human-associated habitat; material: faeces | place: Denmark | collected 2008/2010
AGTTCTCCCAGGTCGAGAGTTGAGAGACTATTATGTCAAGATATAGTTATAGGATTTGATAAGTCTATAGTGTTTTCATATTCTTCCCCATAGCTTACATTACCCATTGAAGCATCTAAAGTTACATATAGATCCTGTATAGAATCAGGTATAAACATGTAAATTGATTTATCAACCCTATAAAAAGAAAAACCGCTAATATTACCAGCAATAAGTTTTCCTGAAACCCATCGACCAATATTGTTGGTTGCTAAACATAGTATGATATAAAAATATGATCCGTTTCCATAATTTGATACTTTAACATTAATAATAGATCCGTTCCAATCATTCACTGAAATTATCTTCACATATTTACCTTTTAATCCTGTTGCGCCATTAACAACATAAGAGTTTGGGATTGCACAGTAAAGTTTAGGACTCATCAACCCGCTTTTATTTGATGTTGCAGTCCCTATCAGTTCTCCCAGTGCTGCCGTTTTGCAAGTTCGTTTGTACGAATAGTAGTAATCAAATATCTTTTGTAAGATTGACTTTATACCATTTTCTACTATTATCTCCTCTTATAAAAATAGAAAAAGTTGATCCTGTATACTCTGTAACTATTTGAGTTTTACTACCATCGGACAATACAATCAGATTACCCCATGATTGAGAAAATGGCGCATTGGTATATTCCCCACTAAGATTATATATTCCGCTCCGCCAATCGTATTTAAATCAGTACCGGGATTTATACCCCCTTTTATCGGGAAAAACTTCATCAGTTCTCCCAGGTCGGTTACGAAGTAAATTTTATGTCAATTATTACTGTGAATTATTATCTTAGGATCTTCCCAAGTTGAAACGTCTGGATAATTCCTTTTTCTAAATATTAATGTTCCGTCTATTGCTATTCCGAAGATGAAAACAGCATCTTCTAATTGTTTTATAACCAATCCTTGAACGACATTACCGTAGAATCCTTCTCCAGCAAAAGCATTGAAATTGGAAACGAAAGGTTGAATTGTTTTTATAGGCATTTCATTTACAAAATCCGTAAATTCACTCCATGAAGAAAACGATTTTGTTCCCTTCGGATTTCCCAAAAGTTCTCCCAGAAGGATTTGTATCAATGACTTTTGTATTACAATATTATTTTAAATGTTTGTTGGTCTATATATCGTTTATTCTGTTCTTTTTTTCATATAATGATTCTTTTTTAAATATTTGTTATAGCTTTGCTATGACAATTAATAATGTTTTTTTCATTTATTAATTTTTGAATGCCGTGAGGTATTTTAATTAATAAAAAGATTTGTGTATGGAATTGGGCAGGATTGGCGAATCCTGCCTTTTTCAATACCGCATTTCAGAATTGTTTTGTCAAAACAAAATTTATATATAACTTTGTAACATCTATATTGAATTAAACATTATTCTAAATCAGTAAAAGCGTTTACTGATAAAAAATGTCCAGATGCTATCGTTCGTGATGAATAATGGCATCTTTTTCATTAAAACATACATATATATTTGTGATTTATACACCTTTACTTGCGAAAGTGGGGGTGTATTTTTATTTGTAACTTAAAAAAATTCCATATTTTTTTATTTTGAACATTTGTTCATTATCTTTGCAGAAAGAAACAATAAACATGCAATGTCACCACGTCCAAAAAATATACGCAAAGTTAACAATATGCCTTCTGTTGCCGGATTCAGACCTGTCATTTCCAACAATAGTTGTGAAGAAACAATATTCCTGCATTTCGAAGAATATGAAACAATACGCCTGTGTGATTATGAAATGAAAACCCAGCAGGAAGCCTCCATCTCAATGGGTGTGTCACGCCCTACCCTCAGCCGAATATATACCAGTGCAAGGCAAAAGATAGCCAAGGCATTCGTCTGTGGTGCCGCAATAATGATAGAAGGAGGCGTGTCATATACCAACAGTGAATGGTTCCGCTGCGGATCATGTGGTTTCTTGTTCAACAATATCAATCCGGCACTCAAAATCCGTAAGACAGTATGTCCGGTATGTCTTTCCGAAGACATCCACACCAGTAATATTAACATTAATAAGAATAAGATTATGATGAAAATTGCAATTCCTACCAGAGACAATGTAATTGATAACCATTTCGGTCATTGTGAGTATTATACAATTCTGACAGTAGGACAAGACAACCAGATTCTGAGCAGTGAAACCATTCCGTCGCCACAAGGATGTGGCTGCAAGTCCAATATAGCCGGTGAACTGGAAGGTATGGGGGTCAGTGTCATGCTGGCTGGAAATATGGGACAAGGTGCTTTGAATGTACTTACAGCCCACCATATTAAAGTGATAAGAGGATGTTCCGGAAATATTTTGAATGTCGCAACGGACTATCTGAACGGAAAAATAGCAGATTCAGGTATAGGTTGTTCATCGCATGAGCATCATCAATGCCATAATCATAATGAATAACAAAACACACATATATGACAGGACGGTTGCTAATATTTATTCGCAACCGTTTTTTATACTGGATATCAGCTATATTTAAAATAATAACAGCTTAATACCAATATATAAACAATATGAAACAGATAAACTCTGAAAAGAGAAAAAAAACAAGAAGCACAAACAGGTTTTCCGAAGTAAAACCATAACAGTTTCCTAGTAAATAAACCGAATTGTCATTTTTTTGCAAAATTCTGTATATTTTGCAATATTTTTACTATATTTGCTCCCATAATAAACCTTATCTTCAATGAAAAAAATCAAATATCATCAGTTTAAACATTTGATACACACTATTGTATAACTAACAAAAAGTTTTATTATGGAAAAGAAAAATTTTATTGAAAACTATGAAGCTCCACAGGTGGAGATCGTAGAAGTGGAAGTGGAAAAAGGATTTGCAACAAGTTTTGGAGGTGAGGACGGTCAATGGAGCTAAAAATCCTAAAAGCTATTTATATGTAAATCAAGTTCATTGTAAAATTAATTATTTGCACAAAATGAAAATTCAGTCTTTAATCAATATGACTATAGCCGCTATTTTGATTACGGCTTGTAGCAATGAAGAAGAACTGGGCTCCAATATTACAAAAGGTATGCTGAGTGCTACAGTAGAAGGAAACTATTCAAGTACACGTGCAGGATTTGACCAAAACGGTAAATTCTATTGGTCAGAAAATGACCACTTGGGTGTCACAACCTCTAACAGTACTACAAAGTTTTCATTACTCGAACTACAAAAAGGTAGTGGAACTGCAAACGGTACTTTTTCCGGCTCAATAACCGGAGAAATCCAAGGATATGCAGTATATCCATATAACGAGGCTCATTCTATAAACAATTCTACCTTAACCTACAATTTCCCGGAATCATACGCTTATAGTAAAGTGGATACGGATTACTTTTCCGAACAACAAGGCAAAGGCAACAGTTTTAATCCTGCCATGTGGGGAAGTATCGCAGAAAGCAGTGTTCAGATGAAACATCTAGGCGGAGTCTTTTGTATCAAAATCTCAAAAATGCCTGTAGCGGCAGGAACATTATCTCTTATTGCCAATAAAAAAATCACAGGTCCATTTACAGCAGATTTAAATAATGGGACTCCTACACTTAGTTCTACAGAAGCTGCCGACAACAACAATACAGTAACCATTACTTTCAACAATGCATCAGAAGGAACTTCCGGTGTATTTTACGTACCCGTTCCTACTGGTACATATGATATACGTATAAAAGTAGCAGAAAACGGTAGTTCAACAGATAAGATCAACACGATGGCAGGAACTTATCAAATTGACCGTTGCGGTTTGAAAAAAATAGAGTTGAATACCGAAAACATTGATGCTACCGTACCTGTATCATCTTCTGATTTAAATGACGCTGCAACAAAACTAGAAAGCAACGATGCGGTAACGGTTACCGGAGAAATCAGTTCAAATCAAAGCATTTCTATTCCTACCGCCTCAGGTGGCATCACTGAAACAACCAAAAGCCTTTCATTGGAAAAAGTTGTGAGCGGAGCATCCCTTACGGTTTCAGACGCGAATAGTTCAGGTTCTACGAACAATTCCGTTGATAACTTCACCTTATCAATTCCCAACAATGAAACTGCTGAGTTTGAACCGTTGAATGTAACTATAACAATGCCGAATACAACTGTTACTCTTGCCGGTAATGCGGGTATGGTTACTTATGGCGAGGTTGTCGCAGAAACAGCCAAAAACACATTGATAATCGGTGAAAATGTGACTGTTAAAAAGCTGACAGTGAAGCAAGGTAATGTGCGTTTGAAGGCGGGTGCTACGATAGAACAATTGGTTCACGATAATGGTTACACTGTTGTTTATTTATATCATGAAACCGACCAATACACATTGCCGAATCCATTGCCTAAAAAGTTCAAAATAGCGGATGCTGCTATTGCTGATATGAAGAAGATTTTTGCCGAAGGCGGTACTTACACCCTGCAGCGGGATATGAATATCGCGGAATATAAAATGACGGTTCCGAACGGCAAAGAGGTGACACTCAATTTAAATGGCAAGACTCTGGAGGCTGCGAACAATGGTAATATTACAGTAAACGGTACTTTTACTTTGCAAGACAATGCTAGCAATGGTACTATCAAAGCTACAAAAGATTATGGCACCCCCTATACTACCGGTATTATTTGTGTAAGTGGTGAGGATGCCAAAATGACAATGAAAGGTGGTTACATCAGTGCTGTACGTACCGATCCGGTAAGTAAGGGACAATTCGGTATTGCACTCTGGGATGGTGCTGACCTTACTATTGAAGGTGGTAAGATTGAAGCCGGTTGGTATGCAGTTTCAGGTAACGGTAATCACCAGACACAGAATTCTATCATTAACATTACGGGTGGAGAATTGATTTCTGTGGCAGACTATGCTGTCTATTTGCCGCAAGCCGGTACTACCACTATTTCCGGTGGAACCATCAAGGGTGCTTGTGGTGCAATAGGTATGCGTAGCGGCACATTGAACATTAATGACCAGGCTAAGCTCATTGGAGAAGGTACAGGAGATTCCGGCCAATGGGGTGACGGTACGGGAACTATGGGATATGCTGTAATTAACATAGGTACTGGCAATCAAAATACTTATGGCGATTGTACAGTCAACATTACTGGTGGCACATTTATTGCCGAAGGCAAATCGGTAGGAATTGCAAAGCCTAAAGATGGAGCAAAGCATAATATCGCAGTGTCGGTTACTGGTGGCACGTTCTCCGATTTGAGCGCAACTGATTACATCGCTGAAGACGGCAATGTAAATATTGAACTTAACAAAGATATTGAAATCCAAAAGGCTGTGACCTTGACGAAGGCTGGAGCTACGACAACCGTCAATCTGAATGGTCATAATATTGTCAATAAGACGGAAATTAATAATAATGGTTGGGAAACAGAAGGATTTGTTGTGAAAGCCGGTACTCTCAATATCAAAGGCGAGGGTAAGTTGGAATGTACTACAGAATCAACAAATGATGGCTACCGCGAGGTAATCTCAGCCTATGGTACGAGTATAGTCAATTTGTATGGAGGTAGCTATAAGAACTACCAAAAGAAAAATGGTCAGTATGATTTGATTTATGCAAAAGATAATGCAGTAGTCAATATCTACGGTGGCACTTACGAGTCCGGCGGTTATAATGACAGAGGTTATTGGGTGCTGAACTTGAAAGATGCAGATAGAAATACTGCTAAAATCAATGTATATGGCGGTTCATTCAAGAACTTTAATCCAAGCAACCACCTTTGTGAAGACCCCAATGCCAATTTTGTGGCAGAAGGCTATCAAGTGATATGCGATGGAAAGGTTACTACGGATGTGCATGATTGTTCAGGTGCTGACAAAATTTATGTAGTTAGCAAGAAATAATTGTTGAGCAACAATAAATGTCAAATATAGAAGACCGTTTCGTCCGACAAGGTATCGGAACGGTTTTCCTTTCTCTAAAAAATCATAAAACATGAGAATCAATCCGAACTTCAAGCTCCGCGAAATGGCCGGAGAAACCATCATCGTGAATCAGGGGCATACTGGAGCCGACCTTACCCGCATCATCTCCTTGAATAAATCCGCACGTCGGCTGTATGAACAACTGAGCGACAAAGAGTTTACCCTCGAAGACACTGCGAAAGTTCTGACGGATACTTACGGAATAGACGGACAACAAGCATTAAAGGATGCCACAGTCTGGGTGGAGGCACTGAAAAAATGCAAGGTGATAGAATGAAAGGAATCACACATTACAGACACGAGCGGATGCTCTTTGCCTTGCTTCGCGCTTCACTGCACGAACAGAAAACAGAAACTGCCCTCTTTAAGGACAGCACCAACGAAGAATGGAAGCAATGCTACCGTTTGGCTGTAAGTCAAGGAGTAATGGCGCTGGCATGGGACGGTGTGATGAAACTCCCTGTGGAACTACAACCGCCTCTTTCTGTAAAGCTAGCATGGGCCGTAGCCGTAGAAGCATATGAAAAGAGATATCTTCACTATTGCAGGACAATCAATGAACTCTCCCACTTCTATGCCCAACATGGTATAGCCGTCATGCAACTGAAAGGCATTGGATTTTCCACACTCTACCCCGTTCCCACCCACCGGGAGGGAGGCGATATAGACATCTATACCTATTCGGCGGACAAGAATCGAATGAGCGACGAGAAAGCGAACCGATTGGCGAACAGTCTGATTCGGCAGAAGAATATAAACGTAGATACGAAACATTCTCCCAAGCACAGCGTATTTTACTACAAAGGTGTTCCGATAGAGAACCACAAAACTTTTCTGAACGTGGAAAGTTACCAAGTAGCCGTACAAGCGGAAAAGGTGTTGAAAGAACATATGGACCCGCGACTAACGGCATTGGAAGGCGGGCAGGTGCTCACCCCCTCACCGCTTTTCAACACGCTGTTCATCGCTTTCCATGCAGCTCAGCATTACGGGAGCGGTCTAGCGTTGCACCATCTCTGCGATTGGGCGTGCCTGCTGAAAAGCTATGGTTTGTGTATGCCGGCAGGCGTTACAGACCGCCGTTTCCTACGTTTTGTCTCAGCACTGACCCTGTTATCCAACGAACTACTGGGAACGAATATTCCAACAACTGATGAGCCAAAGAAACTGGCACAAGAAATAATTAAAGAGATATTACAGCCAAAATATGGAAAAGAAATACCAGTACAAGGGAAAATTAATATTATCATCTATAAAATCAAACGTTTCAAGTATTTGTCAGGTATCAAAAAGGAAGTATTGAACGAGCCTGTATGCAAGAAAATACTCAAGTCCATCATTTCACACATCTACAGGCCAGAAACCATATTCCGATAAGCATCCGATATGACAACACTGAAAAGAATATATTATTTATTACAGCCTGAAGAGCGCAGAAAAGTATGGAAGATGGCAGGAACGGTGTTCTTCTCCGCATTGCTTGATTTCGTTTCTCTGGCAGCCCTGCTGCCTGTACTCTATATTTTATTGAAAGGTGGTGAGAACCGACGGGCAGCCTTGCTGTTTTGTCTTTTAGCTATAGGGATCATTGTTGTCAAGAGCGTGCTGATAACCGTTGCCACCCGTTATCAGGATAAGTGTCTGCTCTCTCTCTATCGGAGGCTGAGCTTTTCGCTGTTCTCCGCGTATTACCGCCGCGGACTGCTTTTTATCCGAGAGCGTGGCTGCAACAGGTTGGCGTACGAGGTCAATGTCGTATGCTATTCATTCAGCCACAGCCTGTTATCCTCCATTTACCGTATGGCGGGAGATGCGCTGCTGATAATACTGGTGACGGTAGCCATGCTTGTGTTCGACGGTATGTCGGTATTACTGCTATATGCCTCGTTCCTTCCGTTCATGTGTGCCTATCTCCTCGTGGTGAAGAAGCGGGTAAGAAAATACGGCGAAGACGATATGCTTGCTAAACGAAAACAGTCGAGAACCGTCATGGATACGTTCGGGGGATACATGGAATTGGAGGTGAACAATGCTTTTCCTATTTCTCAGACCGCTTTTCTTAAAGGTTTGGACAGAATAAGCAGTAATCGCATGAAGCTCGATACCATACTCGGACTGCCGCTGTTCCTTTCCGAACTGTCAGTTATTATTGGACTTGGTCTGCTGGTGGCTTTCGGAGAGGGGGACGTAAAGATGGTGGTAGGAGTTTTTGCCATTGCAGCATTTCGTCTGCTTCCCGCCCTCCGTACCTTGTTGACGGGATGGACGCAGATACAGAACACAGCATATTGCTTGAACACGATAGAGGAAGGACTGTCAAGACCGGTAGAGGCGGTCAGTACGTATTCTGAAGAGATGCCGTTTGAGAAGGAGATAACCGTCAAGGAGCTTGCATACGCCTATCCTGGTAGTGGGGCGGTGTTGGAGAAATTCAACTGCCGTATTTGCAAAGGTGAGCATGTCGGTTTCAAAGGCTCCAGCGGTGTGGGAAAGTCTACTTTGTTCAACCTTCTTGCAGGTCTGCTGGAACCGAACTCAGGAGAAATATGGATTGACGGCATACTTCTGAATGGGACAACACGCTCCTCATGGATGAAACGGCTCGGCTACGTTCCCCAAGAGGTTTTTATATTCAACGGTACGCTGGCTGAAAATATTGCTCTAGGACGCAAAAAAATTGATTACGACAGAGTGAAGGAAATACTGGAGCAGGTCAGTCTGAGCAGATGGGCAGAAGCATTGCCGGATGGCATACACACCCTGCTCGGTGAAGCAGGTGGAAGACTCTCGGGGGGGCAAAGGCAGCGTATCGGAATTGCCCGTGCACTTTACAAACGGGTGGAAGTCCTGCTGTTGGACGAGGCGACATCGGCACTTGATAATGTGACAGAAAAGGAGATAAACGAAACCCTCTGCCAATTGAAAGAAAAATATAAAGGGCTGACGATACTTTCCATCGCCCACCGGGAAAGTTCTCTGACCTATTGCGAACGTATTATTACTATAAAAAATGAACATGAATAAAATATATCAAGTGGCCGGGCACCGCTTCATGGTGTCAGGAAAAGAACTCTGCACAGTGACAGAAGGCATCGCAGGATTCAAACCTTTTGAAGTTCAGCAGAAAGACGCTCTGTTTGTCTTTTTGAAAAGCGCCGATGTGCCAATAATGGACAGTGTACAATACACCTTCAAGTATGAAGATGTCACCGGTACTTTCGGGCGAAGAGACGACTGTTTCATACTGACACTAAAACCTAAGGAAGAAGATGCCTTGCATTTATGGCACAAAGAGAAAGAAAAACAGTTATGGCTACACGGCAACCTGTCCGTACGCTTGTATCGTTTTGCTTTGTGGGTCGGATATGGATTAATGACACTACCCTATGACACGGTAGCCATACACAGCAGCTGCATCATTTACCAAGACAAAGCTGTATTGTTTCTTGGAGAAAGTGGTACAGGAAAAAGTACCCATACACATCTTTGGAATCAGCATATAAAAAATGCAACACTGCTGAACGACGACAGCCCAATACTTCGGGTAGAGAACGGTACTGTATGGGCATATGGTAGCCCATGGAGCGGAAAAACCCCCTGCTACAAGTCCGAACGTCATGAACTGAAGGCATGCGTACGTCTGTCGCAAGCTCCATACAATCGAATAACAAAACTATCCGTGCTACATGCCTATGGAGCAATCCACCCCTCCTGCCCGCCTGAATTTGCCTATGACAATAATTTATACAGTCATGTGAGCGACTTCATTGGAAAATTACTTTCGGAAATCCCATTCTATCACCTGTCATGCTTACCGAATAAAGAAGCAGCATTACTATCTTGTCGGACTATTTTTCAAGTTGAGATATGAAACAAATTCCTAATGATCAGTTCTTCTCCTGGATAGAAACAGAAATTGCCACGGGACATTCCGTCCAATTCCGACTAAAAGGATATTCTATGTTTCCCTTGTTACGTAACAGACAGGATAAGGTCATACTGTACCCCTGTATGAATGAAGAACTTCGACCTATGGATGTAGTACTTTTCAAGTATAATGGGAAATATCTACTACATCGTATTATCAAAAGAGAGGGAATGTTACTAACAATACAAGGGGATGGCTCTTTCACAGCCATGGAACAGTGCTCCGTTACCGATGTGATAGGAAAGCTTCAGTTCATAGTACGTCCATCCGGAAAAATTCTATCTGTAAACAGCTGGCAATGGAAGTTGTCCAGCCTGTTATGGAGAAAAACCGGCATATTCAGAAATTCCCTTTTACGGATCTTTCATCATTTGGCAAGACAATGATATCAATAAAGCGCTTTTCTGTTCAAACCCTTTATCTTACATCATCTTGAACTCAACCGATTACAAATATTCAATTTTTCGAAATCTCCAAATATCTGAAAATAAATAACAGCTACTGTTACTACACAGAAGCTGTTATTCAAAGAGATGCAAAATATATTATTTCAGTATTTCACCTTTTTCATTGAAGAACACCGTACTTTCAGTTCCTTCCTTGTCTGTCAGAACAACCTGATAGGTCTTGCTGCCATCCTCTGCCGCTTCCACCGCCGCTTCCTTGACGGTTGATTCCGCAAAATTTTTGGCGATTGCTTCCGTTACCGCTGCCGGAAGGTCTTTCACTTCAATAGGGGTAAAGTCATTTACTGCCATGACTGTTTCAACACCTGAGGTCAAATTTTCGGCAAATGCCACTGTTGTTCCTAATCCCATTACCAATGCTACTGCAACAAAAAATTTTTTCATAATCTTATATTTTTAATGGTTGTTGTTTTACGATAATGATAGGACAATTTTTATGCCAAAAGAATAATTAATCTGATTATCAGATGGTTAATATTCTGCTAATTATATGTGAAATGGAAAAAATCCTCATATAGTGTGGGATGATGTGGAAATGTTCCACATTGATACCTTTCTTCCATTAATCTTTTCGCACCTTTGCGGAAAAATGGATAAAATCAGATACCGTCTTGTATATAACCGCCAGAACACACTTAACAGGCAGGGCACGGCTCTTGTACAGGTTGAAGCCTATTTGAACCAAAGGAAAATCTACCTGAAGACCAATGTTTACCTCAAACCGGAGTGCTGGAGCCGTGAGGGGGCACAAGTCATTAACCACCCCCAATCTAACGAACTCAACGCAATGCTCTATGAATACATCCTGTATCTGCAAGGCATAGAGTTGGGGTATTGGAAGCGCGGAATACCTGCCACGCTCTCACTACTGAAGGATGCTGTCAAGAAGAAAAGTGCCGTGAATATCAGCTTCTCCACTTTCGCCAAATCAGCCATTGACAATTCGGACAAGAAGCAGTCCACCAAGGACAACCTGCACTCGACACTGGCGGTCCTGAATGATTTCCGTTCCGGATTGGACTTCAAGGATCTTACCTATACATTCCTTCGTGATTTTGAGCAATACTTGAGAGAAAAGGGCAATGCGGTCAATACGATAGCCAAGCACATGAGACAGCTCCGTACCTTGGTCAATGAGGCAATCAACCAAGGATATATGCACGCGGACGCTTATCCCTTTCGGAAATACAAGATCAAGCAGGAGAAAGGCAGACATGAGTTTCTTACCCCGGACGAGTTGAAGAAGCTGGAAACAGTCGAAGTGGAAGAAGAGTCCATGCGCCATGTGCTCGATGCTTTCCTGTTCTGCTGTTATACCGGATTGCGCTATTCTGACTTCTGCCAGCTCACACCTGAGAATTTTATTAGGATAAACGGCAAGCGGTGGCTGTACTTCAAATCCGTCAAGACAGGGGTGGAAATCCGTCTGCCGTTGCATCTGCTGTTTGAAAGCAGGGCATTGGGCATTCTTGATCGTTATCCGGATATCGGAAGTTTTGCTGCTTTGCCTTGTAACTCGGAAGTGAATAAGCAGCTTCGAAAGCTGGCCGGGTTGTGTGGTATCAAAAAGCGGATAACCTACCATGTGAGCCGTCATACCTGTGCCACCCTGCTGGTTCATCAGGGGGTGGCTATTACCACTGTGCAGAAACTGCTCGGACATACTTCCGTAAAGACCACACAGATTTATTCGGAGGTACTTTCCAGCACCATTGTGCGTGACTTGAAAAATGTTCAAAGGAAAAGGAAAAAAGTAAAGATGTTTCCCGATAAAGGCTTAAGAACATCTGATTTTATAGACAACCGATAGATTCCATGAATCCTATTTGTTTTCTATTAATATTGTGACTCTTTAAATTCTTCGGATAATCGAAATATTGCTCCTGATTATTTTTTTCAATATGGATTGAATATGGAATAGTTTTCACTATCTTTGCAGTGTAACCAGGAGCTTGATGGCAATAAATATTGTCATCGGGCTCTTTTTTTATTGTCATATCGTGGCAATGGATTTAAGTAATTCTGCAACAATGACGCAAGTAAATAGACATATCTTTGAAGTAGTATTATAATCAGATAAACAATAGACAGAATGGAATTAAACGACTGGTTGGCTATAATCGGGGCTTTCGGGGGATTGGAGGCTGTCCGCTGGGGTGCCACGTTTTGGGTGAACCGCAAGACGAACGCACGGAAAGAGGATGCATCCGCCGATTCGATGGAGGATGAGAACGAGCGTAAGCAGGTTGACTGGCTGGAAGAACGTATCGCCCAGCGTGACGCCAAGATTGATGCGTTATACGTTGAGCTTCGTAATGAACAGTCTGATAAGCTGGCATGGATTCATAAGTGCCACGAGCTGGAACTGCAATTGAAAGATGCCGAACATAACCGTTGTGACAGGCCCGACAGCGAATGCGGTCGTCGTATTCCACCACGCAGGGCTACATTAATTAAAGATAAGGAGGATAAGAAATGAAGTTTTTTACGATTGCGGAACTCTGCAAGTCAACGACTGCTGACCGCTTGGGTATCAACAACAGATGCAGACAGGAGCATGTGACTGCTCTGACTGCCTTGGTAGATAATGTGCTTGATCCGTTACGTGAGTGGTGGGGAAAGCCTATAACAGTAAACAGTGGTTATCGCTGTCCGGAACTTAATGCGGCCGTCAAGGGAAGTAAGACCTCGCAGCACATGGTGGGGGAAGCTGCTGATATTGACACTGGGGACAGACAGCAAAACAAGTTGTTGTTTGAGTATATCCGAAAGAACCTACCCTATGACCAGTTGATTGACGAGTCTAACTTCGCTTGGGTGCACGTCAGTTATCGGGCTGACGGAAATAACAGGATGCAAGTTCTTAAGTTGTAGACTATGTTGGTTAGAGTTATGAACTGGGTAAGCCGGCATATATTGCTGGCTCCTTTCATGTGTCTGTTCCTGCTGTTTGCCTGTGGTAGCTCGCATAAGGCTGTCAAATCCGACACAGAAGTAATCAGGAAGGACAGTGCCAGTGAATCGGTCAATATCGTACATGGATCTGCTACTTCTTTAAGAGAGCTGATAACCACTAATGGCAGCTATGTAATTGATTTCCGTATCTATGATACCCGAAAACCGCCCGACAGTCTGACTGGAAAACCTCCGTTATTGGCTGACGGTCATGTGGAAGGTGATTTCAATAAGAATGAAAAGAAGGAAACTGTAGTCAATGACAGTACGGAGGTAAAAGCTGATAAGGAAGCCACTTCCACCAAACATGAGGAAACTAAGACTGAAGAGGTAAAGGATAAAAAAGAATCCACGCTGCCTGAACAAATCGGTTTTGCCTGTGTTTGTGTAACCGTTTTGATTGTCGTCATGTTGGTGGTACGGAAACATTGGGGTAACAGACAATCTTCATCATAAGACTTTAAATTTATAAATTGGACTGCCCCGGCTTGCATAAGTCGGGGCATTATTGTAAGTTTGTACTGCTAACTTGAAAATAAACACTATGAATGTAGAAGATGATACCTTAGTCATTGTTAGAGGCATAAATGATGACTTTTTTAAAGAGAACTTTGGTAATTTATGCATTAGTTTTGGTGGAGATTCACGTGCTGTTCCTGTTAAGGATGCCTATTATGTTGGTTTATATTTAGGTGCACCTGATTCAGCAATAACCCATATTGGAATAGTTGAAAAAATAGAACGTGGTGATACGCCTTTATATGCCGATTTTTATTTGAAAGCAGTAATTCGGTTAAATCATCCGGTTGACCTGGGGCACCAGATAAGGAAGCATGAATATTGGGACTTGTCCGATTTTAAATTAGAACCAGCACTTATGGAAATATTGAAAGTAACATTACTCAATATTAAGGTCTGAAACTTTTGCAGTCAGAGTACCTTGTATGCCGGATAAATCTTTTTATTAAAACCGAATTTTATCTATCGCTATCCTTTGGGGTTGAGTCTTTTACGAAAAACTAAATATTTACTTTATAAAAGAGAATATCTATGGATGAAAATTTAAAAAAATTTATAGATCAATCCATTAAAAGTCTGGAATTTATAAAAAATCATGGAGCAAAAGAATATAGTTATGATTTTGATTGTTCTGAATTAGATAATCAGTATCTGACTGTAGACATCACCAAGTCAGAAGCGTACAAGAAAAAATTTGATTCTCTAAAGGAGATTAAAGGACCTGCTGTTTATTGGTTTGAAATAACTTCTAATACTAACCAGTCAGACCTTGTCAATGCACTGGAGGACTATTCTAGAAAAGATAACCATAGGGCTGTTCCGGTTATAAAAAAAACATATTGTGCTACAAGCAATTATTTATATGTCGGAAAGGTCAAAAAGAATTTCTATAGCAGGATTGTTCAACATTTAGGGTACTTTAAAACAGCTGCTACTCAGGGATTACAACTTTGTCATTGGGGGAATAATTTATCACTTAAATTAAAACTTCATGTAATTGAATTCAATCGTGATATGGAAGATATGATGCCTGCAATAGAGCAGCATTTTGCTCAAGTTTTAAAGCCATTGGTAGGCAAACATATATAACATAAATAAATTTAAACAGCTTAGGATAGATAATAAATAATTGTTTCTTTATTTACAGAAAATTTTATTATGATAAAAGACGAATATACAATTGAGAATGATTATCCTTTAATGGAATCTATAAATCATTATGCAAAGATTTCAAATAATGACGATTATAAATATAAGTTTATAGAAATCATGAAACGAATAGAAACGGAAGATGTTGTTTTTCTTTCGGATTTATTGTTATTGGAAACAGAATTCAAATGCCCTATTAGAGTACAACTAGTGAAAGGTTCCGTTTTTTATTTAAGAGAACAGATAAGTCGGATTTCGGAAGTAAACCGCTTTTTAGGAAGAAGAATTGGAAAAAATAGAGACAGGAAGTTGGATTTTAATCATCTCCGAAATGCCATTAATGCAACTTGGTAAGATAAAAAACTAAGGCAGCCAAATAAGCTGCCTTCTTAGTATCTTTGCCTCATTGGGTTCAGATCATTTTATTGAGATTTCTTTGACTTCTCTTTATATATTTGTATATTTGTTGAAACTTTAAATTATAATGCTATGTTTGACCTACTTAATGAATACCCCAATAATGGCAGTTTTAAGTTCAAAAGTACGGATTCACTTAATGATGTTTGTAATGCTCCGACGAACAAAAGTGGAGTTTACATCGTGATTGCTTTCATTGGTGGTGAACAGGAGTTGATCTATATCGGCCGCTCTGGCAAAAAAGATAAGAAAAAAGGTGTTATTGTACACCGTAAAGCTGGCTTGGGTGGTATAAAAGACCGTATTGTTAATGGACATCAGTTTGGTAAAATCGCAAGAAAGAGATCATGGCCATTAGAAATGAAGAAAAATGCAATAGATCATCTTCTTGTATTATGGTATGATACCGAGAATGATGATCCTGTAGTTGTAGAACACCAACTATTAATTGAATATGAGATAGAATTTGGGCGCCTTCCTGTTTGGAATAAAGTAAAATAAAATGGAATACAATTATGACGAAGAAAGCGTGAATGCCTTAATTAACCGGGCTGAGACCGCGCAATTACCCCAAGAGGTAACTTTAAGCGAGGCAGAGCATATCTTTGACACTTCTCTGTATGTTAATGCGAATATCTGCGATATTAAGCAGCATTATCCGGACGCTTTCTATAATCCGGCAATCGACCGATTGTATCGGTTGAAAGAATTTGTAGAAGAGGCGGTTGAGTAAGCAGCCCGTTTTTTTTGTTTTTCATTAAGACTTCATACTTTTGTACTATGACTTATAAGGAAGCTCAATCATATTTGAACCGTATCAGGGAATTTGCTATTGGAGCATCGGTAAGAGGACGCATAATAGAACATCTTTCCATTGGGTCTACCGATTGGGAGGAAATGACTGGATTTATGAATCTCCGTATTCGGAAAGGAGAGGAGGCTGCCTTACTGGAATATGACAGTCTGGGTAAGAGCCTTTCTGTATATGGAGTATCAGTCAAAGATAGTGGTGGAACTCCACATTGGGAGATGACCATTATGGATAGCTGGGAGTTGACATTGACCAATTAATATAGAAAATCCCCGTAGCGACTCAACTACGGGGATGGTGTCAAATATAATAAGATTATCTTTTCATCATCATTATATAATCTCTCACCTCTATGCTTTATTGAAATTTTCCCATTTTGTTTTTTGTAAAGTCATATAAAATACCCATCTTTGCATTGCGTTACATTTTGAAGTGATCGAGGCGTTGTCTCGTATTGAGCTACAGACGATTATTATTGCCTGTAGCTTCTTCATATACGGTTCTGACCCCCGTGTGGAATATTAATGTATCCACTGTTTCGATCACGGAATGTAACGCAACGGGAAAGCGGAACCGTTTTCTTTTTCTGCTGCTAACGCAATTCTCATATGTCAAAACTCCCTCCCCCAACCACTTATCAGCTATCCAAAAAGTTTATAGGCTATGGACACTATGAACTTACAATTTCTTCCTCTGAGGGCACAAAAACGATTGTCACAGGGAGTATGGACTTGATAGAACGGCTAAACTCAGAGATAGACAAAGAAAAAGAGGAAGCGACTGCCGAAGCAATCGCTCTAGTTCTTAAATCCTCACTTTAGATTATCTAAAATCTTTCTTATGGCTTCATCAGCATGTTTTCTCATAATTCTGACATAATTAAAGATCGGTCTGTTGGATTTCATGCTTTGGCCTATACAATACTCCAAAGTTTCCAATGGTATGCCCAGCTCAAAACCATGTTGGACAAAGGATTTACGAGCTGAATAATATACGACATGCGATTCTATCTCCAGCCTCTCCCCTAGCCTTATAATTTCTTTTGTTACATAGTTACGAAAATTAGGATAAGAGTATTTATAACCAAAATCAAGCTTTCCATTACGCCCCATCCATCTTTTGATAATCGGTTTTGCTTCCTCAGGAATAGTGAAGCTGATCTTCATATCACCTTTCTTTGTGTTTTTTGATTTTTCACGTACATATTCCATAATTTTCGCATCTTTGAAATTGTATTGCATCAAGTCCATCAGATTGATACCTCCTAGATAATACGAAAGCATGAACACATCCCTGGCAACACGCTGAGACTTCTCTTTTATCTCCGCATCCCTTATCTTCTTTACGTCAGCTACCGAAATATCACGCTCTTTAGGCATTCCTGCCGGTCTTTCATAATATTCAAAAGGATGCGTGTCATATGATACTTTTTTATCCCTTATTGCTTGATTGATTATTGCCTTCAAATGTGCCATGTGCATACCACAAGTAACAGGAGCCAGCCTTCGGACATTCTTTAGATAAATGTCAAAGTCCTTTATGGTCCGGGGAGTAATTCCATCAAGCATTATATCATATTTGACAAACTCAATGAAGTAATCACTCGCCCTTTGATATAAGGAAGCAGTGGTCCTTCTCCCCTCTTTAATCAAATTCTGCATATAGTCAGCCGAAGCAACACTATAAGAGATAGCTCCCTGCTTTACCGAGGACAAGTATTCGACAAGTTGGGTACAAGTATAGGATGATGTGTTTATTTTATCCAAGGCATCCTGATATGAATTAAGTATTCCACGTAATTTAGCATTGACATGTGCAGCATCAGGAACACCTACCACCTGCCCTCCCTTAAAATTAGCAGTATTATCTATTTCAAATCGGGTAACGATGTATCTTGTTTCCTGTTTATGACCAATTGCTATACGAATTCTGTGTTTGCCGTTTTTCAGCACCTTGGCCGGAACAACGGCAGCTTTAAGAGTTGTCATAATTGTTCTGGATTCGTTTTAGACAAGTTCTTTTTGCCAAAAGTGGCACAAACTGTCTTTTTTTTATCCAAAAACGAAAACTGGAGAAGCTTAAGAAAGCACAAACCCCTCTGAAACAGAGAGGTTTGTAAAGTGGAGCATGCGAGACTCGAACTCGCCACCTTTAGACTGCCAGTCTAACGCTCTAGCCAGATGAGCTAATACCCCGAGAAATAATAACGATGCAAAGATACATAGAAAATCAATAATACAAAGCTTTTGGGAAAGTTTTTTTTCATGTGAACAAAATTTTTATTTGCCACTTTTACTCCAAAGAGTTACTGTTGCGTGAAATTGTTTCAACATAGTTTCAACATACATACACGATTATGGCAACATTCAAATATGAAATATTTAAAGATAGGAAAAGAATAGATGGCACTTACAACGTTAAGATAAGAGTCACACACAATAGGAAGCTTAAAAGGATTCCCACTTCCATATATGTTACGAAAGAAGATATAACCAAGGGGTTTAAAATCAAAAATCAGTCCATCTTAGATGAATTAAATAACATCATATCCATATATAGGAGCAAGTGCAACCTGTTGTCATTGCTCATAAACGATATGGATATAACAGAACTTGTGGAGCATATAACCAAAACTGATGAATCATCTCTAAAAATAGACTTCATTTCCTACGCCCGCAAATGGATAGATGAGAACAGAGAGAAGCATGGAATCAATGTGTATTCCTGCATGGTAAACTCTTTAACAAAATTCCTGGGACGGGAGAAATTGGATTTTAAGGAGATAAATTACAAATTCTTGAAATCGTATGAAGAACATCTCGGTCAAAGACGTGCACTCTCTTTATATATGGGAGCAATCAGGCATTTGCATAACGAAGCTAAAAAAGAATATAATGATGAAGAAGCAGGGGACATAAAGATACCATGGTCTCCATTTACCAAGTATTCTATACCTAATATAATATGTACCCGCGAAAGAGCTTTGGACGCAGATACTATCAGAGCCATATACAACCTGCCATATATACTCACTAAAGATAAAAAGGAGAAGGATTGCAGATTTAATTTTGCAAAGGATATGTTTATATTATCCTTTTGCTTGATGGGTATGAACTCGGCAGATTTGTTTCTTTGTGACACTATAAGCGAAAGCAAGGGAACGCTTACAATCACATACAACAGGGCAAAAACTGCAACAAGAAGGACTGATAAAGCAAAAATAAGCGTTAACATTCATCCCTTCATATTGCCCATATACGAAAAGTATAAGGACGTATCCGAAGAAAGAGTTTTTAGGTTATATAAAAAGTATTCCACTTATGGCAGACTCAATGTTGCCATAAATGTAGGTTTGAAACAGATAGGGAAAGTTCTTGGCATTGAAGATTTGGAATTTTACGCAGCCCGGCATTCTTTCGCTTCCATCGCACGAAACGATTTAAAAGTGGACAAAGGTACAGTAGGAGAAGCACTAAATCATGTAGATAAAGAGAACAGAATGACAGATCTATACATAAAAAAAGATTTTTCCGTAATTAATGATGTTAACAGTAGGGTTATTGATTATGTTTTTAACCCCGATATGATGAAAGGGTAAATGTAAGGCAGCTTATTGGACCGCCTTTTCAAGGTTCTCTCTGATTTGTTGGAGCATTCGGAAAGCCCCGGCCATCTTATAGTTGCCCAGACATTGCTTAGCCTGCATGATACAACTTTCAACAGTAAGTTTCAAATCCGGAGTGAAAGCCGCTTTGTTAATCTGCATTTCTTTTGGAAATTCATTGGCATGGTTATTGAACCATACGATCATTTCATTCAATTCCTCTTCGGAATAAGATTCTTTTTTTTCAGCCATAATACATAAGTTAATGTTAATAGTGTGCAAAGATAAAGGAACATATAATTCATGGGTTATCTTTTAACAGAAATATTATCAAAATAAAACCGTCCCTACTTATCACAAGCCGGAACGGTTCAGATTATTTTCGTTTTTGACAATCTACTTCATATTTTATTGAATAAGATACCAATGGATTTGTTCAAAGGGATTTGCCTATTTCTAAAAATATTTGTTGTCACATTATTACGTATTACAAAAAAGGAGGGCATCGTGCATCACGAGCCCCCCAAACTTTTATTATGAGATTGGCTTCTACTCCAAAATCACAGGGCAAAGATAGTGAAAATTCTATTCTTGCCTGCTGAATATATAATCCAATTGGAAAATTGTATTTTTTGCTATATAATTTTTGATAACAATTGTATAAAAAACACCCCGACTCATCACGAGCCAGAGTATTCAACTTATGAATTTCAAGTTTTATTATGAGGAATCATTATTACGCCAATGTTTTTTTCGCCAACAGCGCAACAATAATCAGTATGGTTACACAAACACAGGCAAAACCGAATTGTTCATGGAAATAAAAAAAACTTCCCGACTTATCACAAGCAGGGAAGTCTTAATCATAAATTTAAAGTCTTATTATAAGAAATCGTTTCCACGTTGTCGCCTGACCACCGCCAGTACGATAACAACAAGAACTGCCCCACTAACACATGTCAGAACTATTTGTTCAAGCAATTTGGATTCTCTTTTATCCTTCATCATTTCAGTGTACTCTTTCTCATGGATATCGGAAGAGCGTTTCTTGTCGGCATTGAGTTTTATAGTATCGTTTATAACCGATTTCTTGTCTTTTGCCTGATTGAAATTTCCCTCTATTTGCCCGTCCGCCAATAACGGAGGTTTCCCGGTCAGGCTATCGGGCGGTTTTCTTGTGTCATAAACTCGAAAATCAATCACATAGTTACCATTAGTGGTAATGAGTTCGCTCAAAGAGATGCTTGATCCGTGTACGATGTTGACCGTTTCACTGGCACTGTCCTTCCTGATTACTTCTGTGTCGGATTTGACAGCCTTATGCGAGCTACCACAGGCAAACAGCAGGAACAGACACATGAAAGGAGCCAGCAATATATGCCGGCTTACCCAGTTCATAACTCTAACCAACATAGTCTACAACTTAAGAACTTGCATCCTGTTATTTCCGTCAGCCCGATAACTGACGTGCACCCATGCAAAATTGCTTTCATCAATCAACTGGTCGAAAGGCAGATTCTTGCGGATATGCTCGAATAGTAGCTTATTCTGTTGCCTGTCTCCGGTATCAATGTCCGCCGCTTGTCCGCTCATGTGCTGGCTGGTTTTACTTCCCTTGACGGCCGCATTAAGTTCCGGACAGCGATAGCCACTGTTTACTGTTATAGGCTTTCCCCACCATGTGCGTAACGGGTCCAGTACGTTGTCCACCAAGGCAGTCAGAGCAGTCACATGCTCCTGTCTGCATCTGTTATTGATACCCAAGCGGTCAGCAGTTGTTGACTTGCAGAGTTCCGCAATCGTAAAAAACTTCATTTCTTATCCTCCTTTTTGTTTTTTCATAAAAAGAATATAGCTATATTTGCACAAAAACATAGCATGTTTTTTTCATGTAATAGAACTGAGTTTACCGGTCTGGCGAGGCCGGTTTTTCATTATTCCTACTGATTGCCCCCTGTCCCTCATCAAACAGTATCTGAGCCATGATCTTGGCAATATCATCCTTGTTCTCGATGATCACACTCATTGTCTTTTCTGCTTTGCGCAACTCCGCTTTCTCCCATGATTTTTCACGAACTGATTTAAACTCACAGAAAATGCAGTAACCCGTCCAAATCATTGAAAAAACAGGAAAGGGGATAACCACACAGCATAATAGATCAATGAAGCACAACTCTATAAATGGAGTGAAATACTTCTTCGCCTTGATGGCTGTTTTCTTATACCCCGTGGATGTTCTTGCCTCCCCGCGTTGTTTGGCCTTCATTATTCCTGAGACCAGATCCACGAACATTGCGCCGATAGTGGCTGCGATACACAAGGCTATCAGTACAATGTGTATCATCATGTGCTCGTTGATAAAATTGTAAATTACGTCTTTCATTACTTTGTCTTGATTATAAAATATATTGTTCCAAAGATATGTCTATTTACTTACGTCATTGTTGCAGAATTACTTAAATCCATTGCCATGATATGACAATAAAAAAAGAGCCCGATGACAATATTTATTGCCATCAAGCTCCTGGTTACACTGCAAAGATAGTGAAAACTATTCCATATTCAATCCATATTGAAAAAAATAATCAGGAGCAATATTTCGATTATCCGAAGAATTTAAAGAGTCACAATATTAATAGAAAACAAATAGGATTCATGGAATCTATCGGTTGTCTATAAAATCAGATGTTCTTAAGCCTTTATCGGGAAACATCTTTACTTTTTTCCTTTTCCTTTGAACATTTTTCAAGTCACGCACAATGGTGCTGGAAAGTACCTCCGAATAAATCTGTGTGGTCTTTACGGAAGTATGTCCGAGCAGTTTCTGCACAGTGGTAATAGCCACCCCCTGATGAACCAGCAGGGTGGCACAGGTATGACGGCTCACATGGTAGGTTATCCGCTTTTTGATACCACACAACCCGGCCAGCTTTCGAAGCTGCTTATTCACTTCCGAGTTACAAGGCAAAGCAGCAAAACTTCCGATATCCGGATAACGATCAAGAATGCCCAATGCCCTGCTTTCAAACAGCAGATGCAACGGCAGACGGATTTCCACCCCTGTCTTGACGGATTTGAAGTACAGCCACCGCTTGCCGTTTATCCTAATAAAATTCTCAGGTGTGAGCTGGCAGAAGTCAGAATAGCGCAATCCGGTATAACAGCAGAACAGGAAAGCATCGAGCACATGGCGCATGGACTCTTCTTCCACTTCGACTGTTTCCAGCTTCTTCAACTCGTCCGGGGTAAGAAACTCATGTCTGCCTTTCTCCTGCTTGATCTTGTATTTCCGAAAGGGATAAGCGTCCGCGTGCATATATCCTTGGTTGATTGCCTCATTGACCAAGGTACGGAGCTGTCTCATGTGCTTGGCTATCGTATTGACCGCATTGCCCTTTTCTCTCAAGTATTGCTCAAAATCACGAAGGAATGTATAGGTAAGATCCTTGAAGTCCAATCCGGAACGGAAATCATTCAGGACCGCCAGTGTCGAGTGCAGGTTGTCCTTGGTGGACTGCTTCTTGTCCGAATTGTCAATGGCTGATTTGGCGAAAGTGGAGAAGCTGATATTCACGGCACTTTTCTTCTTGACAGCATCCTTCAGTAGTGAGAGCGTGGCAGGTATTCCGCGCTTCCAATACCCCAACTCTATGCCTTGCAGATACAGGATGTATTCATAGAGCATTGCGTTGAGTTCGTTAGATTGGGGGTGGTTAATGACTTGTGCCCCCTCACGGCTCCAGCACTCCGGTTTGAGGTAAACATTGGTCTTCAGGTAGATTTTCCTTTGGTTCAAATAGGCTTCAACCTGTACAAGAGCCGTGCCCTGCCTGTTAAGTGTGTTCTGGCGGTTATATACAAGACGGTATCTGATTTTATCCATTTTTCCGCAAAGATGCATCCTCTGTTCCAAGCTGCAAAATTTAGCCAATAAAAAATACACCCCCACTTTCGCAAGTAAAGATGTATAATATCTATAAAAAAATGGTCTGTGAAAAAAACATTTGTAAAAAAGATGCCATTATTCATCACGAACGATAGCATCTAGATATTTTTATCAGTAAACTCTTTTAGTGATTTAGAATAATGTTTAATTCAATATAGATGCTACAAATATATAAATTTTGTTTTGCCCAAATTATTATGTAGTTGAAGTACGGTATCAAAAAGGCAGGATTCGCCAATCCTGCCCAATTCCATACACAAATCTTTTTATTAATTAAAATACCTCACGGCATTCAAAAATTAATAAATGAAAAAAACATTATTAATTGTCATAGCAAAGCTATAACAAATATTTAAAAAAGAATCATTATATGAAAAAAAGAACAGAATAAACGATATATAGACCAACAAACATTTAAAATAATATTGTAATACAAAAGTCATTGATACAAATCCTTCTGGGAGGACTTCTGCCAACAAATGGAATAAAAAGAACTGAATATTATGAAACAATACGGCTAGGAGTATCATTTAGTATAGGTGCTCCTACCAATGAATTCGTATATGTCAGCCATAATGACGGAGAAATGATGATTTATGTTGATTCTACCGGCATTGTTACGAAGATATTCTCTAGTGCTGATAAAATTATATCTATATCACTAAAGGATAATCAGATTATGATAACTGCTATAAATTATGACCTTATAGTTACGATTCGTGTACTCTCTTTTTAACATGGATTTTATCTAAACAGAGAGCTGGGAGGACTGATTGGGAATGCAACATCAAATAAAAGCGGGTTGATGAGTCCTAAACTTTACTGTGCAATCCCAAACTCTTATGTTGTTAATGGCGCAACAGGATTAAAAGGTAAATATGTGAAGATAATTTCAGTGAATGATTGGAACGGATCTATTATTAATGTTAAAGTATCAAATTATGGAAACGGATCATATTTTTATATCATACTATGTTTAGCAACCAACAATATTGGTCGATGGGTTTCAGGAAAACTTATTGCTGGTAATATTAGCGGTTTTTCTTTTTATAGGGTTGATAAATCAATTTACATGTTTATACCTGATTCTATACAGGATCTATATGTAACTTTAGATGCTTCAATGGGTAATGTAAGCTATGGGGAAGAATATGAAAACACTATAGACTTATCAAATCCTATAACTATATCTTGACATAATAGTCTCTCAACTCTCGACCTGGGAGAACTGATAGGTACAGCTACGGCTAATAAGAATGGATTAATGAGTAAAATATTTGCAGTAACTGATATAGAAAGAGGAAAAGGTCTGATTATTGACTATAAAGCTGATTCTAATGGTTTATATACTTCTTCTTCGTTGATAGAAATATATGTCTATTCGGGAGCTAATACTGCATTTTATAGAGTGATGTCAATACCTACTGGATCTAAAAACATAGAAATAAAATATATGGGGATGCATTGGTGCGATTTTAAATATGCAAATAGTAAATTGTATGTGTTACCTAAGTCGGATGATTCTTCCATCTCGTATAAGGTATCATTAGTTAGAAGAACAAGACCGAATTTCTTAACAATAGACTTTTCTGATTTTTCCAATATTACAGGTGAAATAATTACACCTACACCTGATTAATCCACTTCTGGGAGGACTTCTGCCAAGTGGAACTATGAATATATATAAGGGAAAATTTGAATTAAAAACAGGGGAAAGTACAGATTTACAAATATATGATCCATCTATATTAATCTTATTTTCCCCCTTGAATCATAACCCTAGTATATCTATAATTCCAGCACAATGGAATGATACGATTTCGGCATTGTTTGAAGGAATCATTAACTTGAATAGTAACATCGAAGGCAGAATATGTTTGTTGAAAAAAGGCAATACTGTTACAATTATCAACAATTCACCAGCCTCCAAATTCAGTTATTTACGAATTTCTGTTGATGTTGTTTAGAGTAATTGGCAAACCGTATCTTTGACATGATTCTAACCAAAAATCGAGAGCTGGGAGAACTTCTGCCTACTGCAAGTAATGAGAAGAAAGGATTAATGCCAGCAGGAGGAGTATCAAGAATCCCTTATTTTCGATACTCATCCGATAATGTGTATAAATTGGAGTATCCATTTTATGGCATTGTCGGTGGGCATTCAGACAGGACCAACACAACTTCTTTATATGTTATGGAAGTAGATCGAATTTATAAGATTTATGCTACATCTGGTAATACTATTTCTTTCAAAAAAGATAGTGATGGAAATGTTTATGCAAGTGGTGGCGATGGTGGCTTTAAGTTTTATGTTATCCCTTTCAATGGAAGGATTGTAGAAGTGTATAGCGGGGATATATCCAATTTTGAACAAATTAGCGTTCTATAATAGTTGACACTTTTTCTTTTATTGAAGCGCACTGGGAGGACTGATAGGGATAAATGATTCGTGGTTTAGGAGTAGAATTCCTACATTTAAAGGAGATGTTGAAACGTTAGTAGTATCAGGAATATATGGAATAACACCTGAGTCTATTAACAATCCTATAAATGGCTATGGAATTTTATCCGTATTTTCGGTTGGAAACGAATCACGGGTTATGTACTTACTAATATCAGTAAATGGAGCGACATTTATTAGGGTGAAGTATGATAAGAGTGATAGTAAGTGGAAAAAATTAAGTTTGGCTTCCTAGACTAAATTTGCTCTAGAAGTAATTGGCGAACCGTATCTTTGACATGGATTAAAACGGGTGGTCCGGTACAAGCCGGTGCCACCCGTTTTTTTATGTCAAAAATCAAGATTAATAGCATCACTTGGAATTGATTCCACTGTTTCTAAAGAGGAACTGTATAGTTGAGTCATCGGGGCAAATAAGATATTAGCATATTGAGCCATTTCAACAAATAATGATATTGAGTTTGTTTCCTGTATGTAGGAAATCGATGATATATATCCTTTTACTCCATTAATGAGCTTACAAAAAACTTTGGTTTCGTTCCATATCATCACAGAAACAGCTATTGTAGAAACAGAACCACTAGTGCTACCTACATATAGAAAACCATTAACCCATTCACCGGGTGAACTTATATTACATTTTAAACGACAATGCAAATTATTGATTTTAGCAATATTTCTGCACACTTGATTTTTGGGCATTAGTCCATCTTTTGTCGGTGTTGTAACACCAATCAGTCCTCCCAGGACTTTCGCGGCAGCCGAAGAAGATGTCAAAGTTGGGTTCTTGGAACCGTCCAAAGTACGGAGCCAAGAGAAGGTGTCGGACTGGGGCAACTGGTCCTCAAACTCATCTGTTCCGGCTGCCGCAGCGGCAGCAAATGTTGATATTTCTGATGCAGCGGAAACAATCCGTGCGGAAACTAATTCTGTCATCTCATCGACGGTCACCTGTCGTTCGTTGCCGTTTTTATCCACAGCTTTAAAGCCAACTATATTATTCAAGTCCATAATGCAAATTTTAAAATTAAAACAAATACTTCACCCATGCAAAATAATTACTGTTCTCAATATAATTCGGATCATCCTCGTTGGAATATGCCTCCCTCTCAAACGATACCGTCTTATACGCCCTGCCGGCATCCTTCAACCGTACCGCCCTGACCAGCCACTCCACACCATACCAGAGATAGAATGCCAGCCCGGCCAGTACCAGCCACCAGGCGGAAAGGTCAAAACACAACAGCAAGATCCAGATAACTGTACCGATGGCAACTGCCATCTCAACCCATTGACGGGCGTGGGTACACTCATGGTTTCTCACTTTCTGAGTGATTTTCTCTTCCGGTCGCTTGCTTAAAACAAACGGACCGATTGTTATCGTATGGCAAGAACTGAACGCAAGCAGCACCTTTGCCAGAAGGTTGTTACAATATACTTTTTTCATGTTGTTCCTCCTTTTTATCTAAATAATCATTCAAAGAATCAGCCAGCAGACCGGGCAGCATGGAGGTGGAGCGTCTTATGATATCCACCTCTTCTTCGTCAATCTCGACACCTTCAGCAGTAGATTTGAATATCTTCTCAGCAAGGAGATGCGCCTTCAAACCCGCTACGTTCTTGTATATCCAGTCACCGTAGGCCTCAGTGATGTTGTTGGCTATCAGTTTTTCTTTCTTAATCCCGTCGTAAATAGGAAATTGTGCAAAATTTATTCTCATACTTTAATATTTTAAATGTTATAAATCCACCCAGGTACTTCCTCCATTCGTTGACTTGCGAATTCCGTTTCGCCCGACTGAAAAAATATAACTTCCACATCTTACATACAGAGCATCATTCGCTGTTGAAACATCCCCGGTTGATGATACAGTTATACTTCCACTTCTAATTACTGTATCCAAAATACCTTGGTATAAATGTCCGTCTATTGACTGGAACCGTTCGTATTTCATTTCAAATTTGTCGTATTGCAGCAACAAATTATCAACATTTACAGCCGACATATTAGTGCTGCCGATAAAATTATTACCGATATTGAATCCGCCAATTGTCCCCTTTGTCGCTATGATAGTCCCGGTGATATTCGCTTTCTGACAAAGAATCTCTCCGGTCTTTGTGTCCATCCTCAGATTAGGCTGGCCGTTAGTGCTGTCCTGTGACTGCATGATACCGTAAGGTGCCCCGTCCGATGTGTATCCGTTCAACTTGAACATAAATCCGGCTATGTTCGCCTTATCAGCAAGGAATATGTCGGTTACCAGACTTTTGTATTTCTGCATGGCTTCCCAGTTGGAATCTCCGTTAGCGGATGTAGGAGCCGCTGATACAGAACTTCCATAGTTGCGCACAAGAAAATTGTAATAAACTTCACCTATTTTGTGAATGATCTTGTCACGCTGTTTTGCATTCCATACGTATGTCTGTCCGGAAGCCCATACACCTCTGTCATAAGGGAACGCACCCGTAGCTCCTGTTGCTCCTATGGAACCATCATTTGCAACACCCACACCCTTCTCGGCCACATAATTGTCATTCCAAGCAGCAGCATCGGAAGCTGATTTATAAGCCCGGACGGCAAACTGGGTGTATCCGGCTGTCGCAGGTACGGATATCTGGCTGTTCAGTGTCGCACCTACATGAGCCAGCCAGCTTCCGTTGTATTTGCGGGCTGCCAGATAAAGCGTGCTGCACGTGCTTACATTGCCTGCCACATTCTGTT
>OBWR01000104.1_pt1 | contig 26534 bp, 12 predicted proteins | sample 1476521 | NCBI WGS metagenome assembly OBWR01 (sample SAMEA2580127, study PRJEB22360) | human gut metagenome | biome: human gut; feature: human-associated habitat; material: faeces | place: Denmark | collected 2008/2010
GGGGGGGCTGTGGTAAATTGTTTGCCGTATGCAGCTGAAGGGGAGGGAGATACATGCAAGGCGTGAATACCGGTGAATCCGACGCACCAAACGGCGAGCAAGGTATGAGGACTCAAGAGATTCATATCGTCTCGTCCAATGCGCATCGACAGGCATACGCGTCCATGCAGAATCAGCGTCTGCAAAAGCAGTTCGAGCCGATGACTTTTTCCAATACCCCGTTTCCTGCGGAAAAGGAAGGACATAGGCGCGGCAAGGCTGAATCGACTCCCCGGTGGCGTTTCGCCTTCGTCGCCAGCCTGATCGCCATCGATTTGGCAGTGATGCTGCTTTCGTTGACCGTCAGCCTTGTAATCAACGGTGCTGCTTTCGATGCCATCGGCGATGTGATGCCGTTTTGGCTTTTCCTCATTCTGTTCAGCCTGATTTGGTTGCTGTGCTTGGCATTCGCGGGCACATACCACCGCCATGTTATGGCGGACGGCTATGAGCTGTATGCCAAAATCATCAATGCGTCGTTGCTGACCATCATCTCATACTGCAGCCTTGCATTTATTTTCAAACTTGCATTGCCCCGCACTGCGTTGATTATCGCGCCAGTCATCGCCTTCTTCTTGGACATCATCGCACGCTGGCAGATGCGTCAAGCGTTGCATCGTCACCGCAGCAAAGGCTCTTGCAAGTACAGAACGGTGGTCATCGGATCTTCCGATGGCATCAACAAAGCCTTGCAGACCATGCGCAACTGCATGAATTGGGGGTGCGAACCAGTTGCTGTATGTCCAATTGAAGCGGATCCAGCTTCAAAAGACGCTTATGTGGTTACCTCATACACACCGGATGCCAATATCGAAGGCTCCAGCAAACTCAAGGTGATTCCTTTCAACTCGGCATTCCCACGTATTTGCGAAAGCCTTGGTGTACAGGAAGTCTATGTGGCTGACGTGCTTTCGCGTGATTCCGAAATGCTGCATGGTCTTTCTCTTGCGGTGGAGTCGCTGGGTATGGAACTTGCCTTGGCGGTCTCCCTGGCGGATGTGAGCGGTCACCGTTTGTATCTGCGAAACACCACGGAACAGCCGGTTCTGTTGGCTTCCCTGCCGCAGTACACGGGAGCTGCGAACGTAATCAAGCGTTTGCTGGACATCATCGGCTCACTGTGCGCGCTGATTATTTCCTCTCCGATTCTTCTCGGCGTCGCCATCGCCATCAAGCTTGATGATGGCGGTCCGGTGTTCTTCTCTCAGACCCGTATCGGACTGCACGGCAAGCCGTTCAAAATGTATAAATTCCGTTCCATGGTCACCAATGCTGAGGAGCTGAAGAAGAAACTCGCTGAGGAAACTGGTCAGGAAGACCGGTTCATCTTCAAAATGAAAGATGATCCGCGTATCACCAAGGTAGGTCACTTCATCCGTAAGACTTCTTTGGATGAGTTCCCGCAGTTCTACAACGTGCTCAAGGGCGATATGTCTCTGGTCGGTCCGCGCCCGGCATTGCCGGAAGAAGTGGCCCGCTATGGTTCCCTATATTCCGCCCGACTGCTGGTCAAGCCGGGCATCACCGGTCCATGGCAGGTGTCCGGCCGGTCCGATCTTTCACAGGAGCAAAGCGAATATTTGGACGTCTCCTACATTGAGAATTGGTCCATCGCTGGAGATCTTGCGATTCTTGCCAAAACCGTGATGGTAATCTTCACTGGCCGTGGATCGTACTGAGCCAATAAGTGGGTTTTCTGTGATGTTCCCTCTGTTCTTGTGATGGAACAGAGGGAAATTTCATTTGGCGGCCGAAAAAAGGGGTGCCATGTGGCACAATAATGCGCTGGAATAGTCAAATTGAGTGCTTAATGATTTGAGGAGCAAAGCATGGGGCAACATGCTCAAGCAATACGGGAAAAACATACGGCACGGAATGTGACGCTTATTGTACTTGCGGTGCTGATCGTGCTACTCGCCATTGCCGCAGTGTTCGGTATGCAACTGTATAAGCAGGCAAAAAGCGTCAAGGCGCACGAATCGCAAGCCATATCCTCACTATCCGCAATCAATGACCCTGCAAAGCTCAAGGATGCCGCCGCGTCGCAGGCGTACATCGCGCAGGCTCAGCAGCAGACGGCGCAGGCCAAGCAGATTGCGCACGGTTCACTATGGAACGTGGCTGCGAAAATGCCGTTCGTCGGCAGTGACATCGCCACTGTGCAAGGCATGACGGAAGTCGTGGACAACCTTGCACAGCAGACACTGCCATCGTTGACCACTGCGGTGCAACAGCTTGCCGGGGCCAATCTTTCCGGTGCGGAAGGGCAACTCAACCTGCAGCCAATCGCCGATGCGCAAGGTAACTTCGACAAGCTCAACCAGCAGGTGCAGCAGCAGAACAAGCAGTATAACAGTCTTGCCGAGCCGAAAATCGGCATGGTGAAGAAAGCCTATCAGCAGGGCAAGGACCAGCTTGACAATATCGCCGATCTGGTCGGGCAGGTCAGCAACGCCACTCACATGCTGCCTTCCTTCCTCGGCCAGAACGGTGCCCGCACATACTTGCTGGCGGCACAGACCACATCCGAAACACGTTCCGGCGGCGGCTTGGTTGGCTCTCTCGGCACCATGACTGCGGATCATGGCAAAATCGCGGTGGGGGACTTCCACCCGAATGGTGAGTTCGTCAATGGCAACAACGGCACCGCTGAGGAACATGCGGTATTCAACAGGCCGTTGGGTTTCTCCTTCGACGTGCGAGACACCTTCGCGGTGCCGGATGTTTCCCGCAACGCGGAAATGCTCAACGCTTCATGGCAGCGTTCGCAATATGCCTGCAACATCGACGGTTTGATTTCCGTGGATCCGGTGTTCATCCAGAAAATGGTGGAAATCAACGGACCAGTCACCTTGTCCAACGGCACTGTGCTTACCGGCGAGAACACCGCCGAATACATGCTCAACACCATCTACAAAGACGTTCCTGTGGCACAGCAGGACGAATACTTCGAGTACATTGCCAAAACGGTGATGGACGGCGCTTTTGGCAACATGACTGTGGACAAGATGATGAAGGTGGCGCAAAGCATCGGTGATTTGGCCGAGAACCGCCACTTCTACGCCTACACGTTCCACGATGACGAAGCGAAGTACTTCCAAGGTGCTGGACTCGCCAAGAATGCGCCTGAGAGCGAGACCAATCCGGAAACGGGCATTTACATCAGCGAGCAGAATCCTTCGAAGATGGGTTGGTATATCGACCGTACCAGCGAAGTGACCAAGACAGGTGACAAGACCTACCACGTGAAGTACACGCTGACCAACCGTATGACTTCCACGGAAATGGCTACCTGCACGAGTTACATTCTCGGTGGTGAGCAGAAGGGCGTTGGTGGCGTGCCCGTGGCGCCGAGTGGCACATCCGCGCAGCGTGTGCTGATTTACGCGCCTGCAGGTGGTTCGATTGGATCAATCGCCGTGACCGGTGATGTGCGTGACCGTAGCAATGCCACCATGGACGGCAAGCCATTGAACTCCAGTATGGCGTACATCGCACCTGGCAAGAGCGTGACGTACGAGTTCGACGTGACCGTGTCTGACAAGGCCACGGCTGATATGAAGCTCGATCAGACGCCGTGTGGCAAAATGACCAATGATGTGAAATACAACTATTGAAATATGGCGCGGTAATTCTCGACATTATTGGTGCATGATTTCCTTGAATTCATCTCAATGAAAACTTGTTCAATGAAGTCTATGAATTATTGCTATATTCTTGGAAATACAGGGGGTATTTCTGCTGGAAAGCGGAGATACACCCTATTTTATTAGTGAAAAAAGGGTGTATTTATGCGAATTGTTGTATTATATTGCATGTAATTAATATCCTATATTTTCAAGGGGTTGGCATGTCTGTTCTTGACGGATTTGAAGCAGTGGGAGAAAAGATCACCACCAATAAGATGACCATGACGGTCATGGAATCATCCGTTCGCTTTTCCAAAGGCGTGACCGAAGCGCTCGGATGCCCGGCATACGTGAAATTGCTGGTGAATGACAAGCAGAAGAAGATCGCAGTCCAGGCATGCGACGCCAAAGACGAGAACGCCATCAAGTTCTGCAAGACCAAGCGAAGCAAGGCCGATGGCGTCGACTCTGACGCTGCAGGAAAGGCTTCTTCCGTGACCGTGCGTGCCACCGATGTGCTGGTAGCGGTGCAGAAGTATTTCACTTTCCCGCCGGTCGCAGACGACCAGATCGCCTATTTCGCCATGGATGGCGAGTCCTACCCGGATGAGAAGGTTGTCATTTTTGCTGTGGCCGATGCCTCAAAGGGTGTATCCGGCAAGCGCGGTCCCCGCAAAGGTTCGCATCATACGGCCAAAGATGGCGAGTAAGTGAACAATATTCCGCTCAGCTTGAAAAATCGCATATAGTACAGTTCTCTTGATGTGAGTGCTGTACTATATGCAGTATCTTGATAGGCTGTGCGAATCGTCCATAAACGCTAATAATGAGTACGTATGCATCCAGCCCAAAAATCCTGAAAAAGGGAGCTTGGAATGAATGTGGCAGGTAGCGGGCGTGTAGGATCTTCGTTCAGTATTCGAGTCGCTCAAAATAACGTGCTTGGTTGGCGATGGACGGTGGAAAAAGAGCATGACGGCTTTTTCGAGCCCGTTGCGTCTGGCCGTTCGCTCACGCGTAAGATGGCCAAAAGGGCCGCGATAAAAGCGATGAATGAATTGCGTGCATAAACAACCGTAACGCCATGAATGGCCTGCATCTTTCCATATGAAATATAAAAAGGTGTATAAGACAGAAGAGGCTCCGCACAATGTGTGCGGAGCCTCTCCTGTCTGAAAAACTAAAACTCAGTAGCAGTGGTTGGCGAGCCAGTAGGTGTAGGCGCCCTGGAGCCGTAGCGCTGTGCGCAGTAGCCCCAGAACCACTTAAGCTGGGTCTGGTAGTTGGTGGCCCAATCGGCACCGGCGCTCACCATCTTCGAACCGGGCAGCGCCTGCGGCAGACCGTACGCGCCGGAGCTTGGGTTCGTGGCTGCGACATTCCAACCGGACTCATGAGAAATGATGTACACGGTGGCGGTGAAATCGGCCTCGGAATAGCCGCTGGACAGCAGATAATCGTGAGCCCACTGCTGCATTTCGCCAGCCGGCACGGTGGTGCCGATCGACGCTGCGGCCGCGGACGGCGTGGACGAGGAGCCGGTGCCGACGAGAATCACCTTGTCGGTCGGAGCCTTCTTCACGAAAGAGCTGATCATATTGGAAGACATGACCTTGCCGCCGGACTTGGTGACGAGGTTCGTGGTCTCCATAACACCGTTCGCGCCTTCGGTCTCGACCTTCTCCTGGCCCTTCGGCAGGCTGGAGGTCTCCTTCTTGACCGTGTTGAATGCGATATCCGTATCAGACACCTCAACGGAAGCGCCGGCACGTTCGATCTTGATGACGGTGTTCTCGTTCACCTTCGTATCCAAAGACGGGGAAACGGTGTCTTCCGTATCAAGGGTGATGTCGCCCGCGTCAAGCACGGACTTCACGTCGGTGAAATGCATGCCGGGAACCACGCGGGTCTTGCCGTTGATCTTCACGGTGACGTACGAAGTATCTCCGGAAAGCGCCTCACGGGCGTTGCCACGGGAGGCTTCGATGCTGTCGGTGACGGAATACGCGGTGACCTGCTTGGCAGGAGACTTCTCCGCGGTGGCGTACAGATTATGCGACACGATGCCGCCAGTGGCCAACAGCCCCACTGCCGCAACCGTTGCGACAATCTTCACCATCTGAGATTTGCCCGGCAAGGCAAACGTAGTTGGTTGGGCATGTTTCTTATGGCTAGCCATTCTGCTCCTACATCGGGTACAATTCCTCGGCGGATTCCGTGCCTAGGGCACGGCGCACAACCGCTAGGGTTCCGCCGGAATGCGCGCAACTGCATATAGTCTACCGCACCCCAAGGAACTTGAAGATAACGTATGCAACGCGCAGGCGACGGGCCGAATCATCGTTCCGACTGACTACTTGGCGTTTTCACTTTGGCGTCTCCGCTGGAAGCGGTGTCCCCATCGGAAGCGGCCGCATCCATATCCAACGCCTTGGCCTGGCTGATTAGATCATCCAAATCGGAAGCGCGCAACGCGCCGGCCTGCTGGAAGATGATCTGCTGCTTCTTGACGACCATCAGCGTCGGCACTGCCTGAACCTTGGCCGCGGCGGCCAGATCGGGATTCTGATCGATATCCACCTTCGCGAAATAGACGTCCGGATTCGCCTCGCTTGCCTTCTCGAACGTTGGGCCGAATGCACGGCACGGACCGCACCACGTGGCCCAGAAATCCACGAACACCAGATCATTGGATTCGACGACCTGGTTGAAATCCTGCGAAGTGACTGCATGCGTTGCCATATGCGTTCCCCATTTCCCGGCTTACGCTATAAGCCGATTTCAAAAAACAATATCGTGCAATGCTGCGCAATATTGCGAAAGCCCGTTTGCGAAAAGTATATAGCCGCACGCCACGCAAACACACTGCCGCACCCGATTGCGCTATGGGAAGAATCGGAAGCACGTGACATTCACATGCCGTGCGTGATAATGGAACCATGCCAGTGATGAATGATGAAGTGCCCGACGAGGGCGATTTCGACGCTAACCGCCATCGCGGGGAATTCGACGACATTACGCCGGAGGATTTCATCCGCGGAATGGGCAACCCTCCGGGATGGCTCCCATCGGACGAAATCAACCGCATGCGCCACGAAATACCGATTCCGTACGTCGTGCGACGATCTCGGCAGGGTGGCGCAAATCGGCTCGCTGCTGCGCGTCACTGACGACGGCGGTATCGAACGCACATTGATCGCCGGACGTGTGCTCTATCACGAATCGTTGCGTGAAGCGGTGGCGCGCAACGTCGCAAAAGATTTGGGCGATATCGCCCTGCCGCAGCTGCCGATCAGCCTGCAGCCGTTCACCGTGGCCGAATTCTTCCCGACACCCGGCCTATCCGACTATTACGATCCACGCCAACATGCGATCGCGCTATGCTACGTGGTGCCGATCGCCGGCGATTGCAAGCCGCAGGACGAGACGCTCGATGTGGAATGGGTCGACCCGTCCGGAGACATGCTCGACACCTTCGTCGGGCAGATGGCCAACGGTTACGGCACCATCGTGCGGCAGGCGCTCGCATGGACCGGCAAGTAGGACAAGCCGCGCACGCGAGGCAAGAGCTAGTCAAACTAGGCGAATAGGCAGATAGGGGAGGATTAGAAAAATATGGCGATTGAACTGAACAACAACATATATACGGACGGCGGCAACGATACCGAAACCACGCCGGTGGTGCTCGTGCACGGCTTCCCGGTGGACCACCGCATGTGGGACGAGTGCGCGGCGGCTTTACGCGACCAAGCTGTGAAACAAGGCGTGAAACCATTTGCGATCTGGGCTCCGGACATGCCCGGCGCCGGCGAAGGACCGATTCCGTCCGACGAAGACAGCGGCGGCAAGGACGCCGACGGCGCGTTCCCATACGGACTGGACCGCATGGCGGACGCGTACGTGGACCTGCTGCACGCCGCCGGCTACGGCAAAGCCATCTGGGTGGGCCTGTCGATGGGCGGCTACCTGATTCTCGACATCCAACGCCTGCATCCGGAAGCGGTGGCGGCGCTCGCCCTGTGCGACACGAAAGCCGACGCCGACTCCGCCGACATGCGATTGAAGCGCGTCGCAATCGCCACCGACTGCGCAACGACCGGCACACACGAGCCGGTCATGGGATTCGCCGTGCCGTCGGAAGCCGATTCCACCGTGAAGCAGTCGGACGCCTACTGCAGGCAGTTCGAAACGTGGATCAACGAACAGCCCGCCGACGGCATCGCCTGGCGCGAACGCATGGCCGCTGGCCGTCCCGACCTGAACGACGTGCTGCCGAACATCAACGTGCCAGTCGCAGTAATCTGCGGCGACAAGGACCCGTCCAGCCCGCCGGCAGTGATGAAGCCGGTCGCCGACGCGATGACGAAAACCGACGTGACGATGACGGTGATCGACGACTGCGGCCACTTCAGCGCGTACGAACACCCCGACCAGGTGGCCGCCGCGTTGCTGGAACTGGTGAAGCGAGTCGGCTGAGCCGGCTGCGACGATTATCTGTGGCAGACCATCCGGCGTATCGACAAGATATAGAGAAAATATATAAAACGTATATACGAAATATGTACTACGTATGTATAACGAATATATTCCGTATATAACACGCATGAAAGAGGCAACACAACCATGAGCGTGTTCTCACCACTGGCATTGACGCAGACCCTGCCGTTCCTGCCACTCGCCCAAGGAGACATCGACTACGAAGTGGCACGACGCGGCGAACCCGACCTGTTCGCCAAAGTCCTGGCGGAACCGGCAACGAAAGTCATCCTCGTCAAAGACGGCAAAGTGGCCGTGCCGCACGGCCAAGGCGCCATCGCCGACTACGCCAACGTGAAAATGCGCCTCGCCCAACTGCCGGGCGCGTACGTTGCCGCGGAACTCGAATCGCACCCATCGGCGCTCGCCATATTCCTCGGCTCGTACGGCGGACGATTGGGCGAGCACGTCGTCGCCGTGGACGTGACGCACGTCCAGCCGAACGATACGACGATTATGGCTGCGACGGCTCGCAGCGGGGGAGCGGACGACGCGTTCGCCGAAGTGCCGGCGCATGAATCGCAGGAAAACGCGAAATCGCTGCTGGAAAGCGCGGCAACCCGATTCGACTGGGTGGACCTGCGCGGATTCGCACCCCACGCCAGCGCACGCGAAGCCGGACAGGCAACCTCCGCCATCTCGCTCAGCATGTGGCACGCCCGGCAGCGTCACTGCCCGACGTGCGGCGCGCCCGTCGAACCGGCGCTCGGCGGCTGGGCTCAGCACTGCACGAACGACGAGGATGGCAATCGTTTGCTGTTCCCCCGAATCGAGCCAGCGGTGATCACCGCGATCGTCGACCATGATGACCGTCTGCTGCTGCAGCACAACAGCGCATGGCGCAACAACGGCCTGTACTCGGTTTCGGCCGGATTCGTGGAGGCTGGCGAAAACCTGGAGCACGCATGCCGGCGCGAAGCCAAAGAGGAAGTCGGCATCGAAATAGGCGAACTCAAATACCTCGGCTCCCAGCCGTGGCCGTTCCCCTCGTCTCTCATGATGGCGTTCAAAGGCGTGGCGGTCACCACCGACGTGCACGTGGACGGCGAGGAAACGTTGCAGGCGCGTTGGGTCACACGCGACGAATACATGAGCGAACTGGTTTCGGGACGTATGGAGGCTCCGGGCAAAGCCACGATCGCACGCTACATGATTGAGGAATGGCTCCGCCACGACCTGCCGTGACAAGACCTGCCATTAAAAGGTGGTATCGGCTGAGCCTGTCTTCGGGGCGGTTGCCGGGGGAGCTTGTTTAGGTATTCGTTTGGGCACTCGTCTGCGTATCATGCTGCATGGTATGTACCGTTAAGAGAGTGAATGAGGAAACCACATACATGTCTGATAGAAGTGGGCAGAGCGATACGGACAACAGCTTCGCCGGCATCTCGTTTGAAGGGGTGAATGCCGTGCCGCCGCAGTCTGGTGAGAACGGCGATACGATCAATCTCGCCGACGTGGCCGATGTGTCCGAACAGGACGACGTGTCCAACGCCGCCACCGAGACCATGCCGCCGTTGAATTTCGCATCGGACCAGACCCAGCCGTTCCAGTCATTCCCGACGGCCGGTGCCGCCGAAACCACGCCTGCCGGAGCTGTCCCCAACGGAGCTGTTCACACTGGTGCCATTCCTACCGGTGACATGCCCTCATCCACGCCCGCTCCCGCCATTCCCGTGCTCACCATGCCGGTCGAAGGAGAAGCCGTCGTGGCCAAGAAACGCAAACTGCCACTGATCATCACCGGAATCGTGCTCGCCGTACTGGTGGTCGCCGCGATCGCCGGCTTCTTCACCGCACGCTGGTACTTCCAAGACAAGGCCGCGCCGGGCGTGACCTTCGGCGGAACCAGCGTGGCCGGACAGACCGCCGACCAGCTGAAAAACACGGTGACGGCCGCCGTGAAGAACACCACCGTGAACATCAAGGACGGCAACGGCAACAGCGCTTCCGGCAGCCTGAGCGACCTCGGCGTGAGCTACAACGTCGACAAGACGGTCACGGAACTGCTCGCCGCCAAGCACCAGACCAACGGCGCACTCGAATACATCAACGAAGTCAACCCGTTCGTCAAGAAGAACGTGCCGCTGAACGCCAAATCCAACAAGCTGGCCCTCAGAACGTTCGTCACCGACAAATTCGTGCAGGACACCGACCGCGCGGTACCGTCCACCGCATCGTACGATGCCAACGCGCGCGCCTTCGTCGCAGTGGAAGGCCGCGGCGGCAGGTCCCCGAAGGTGGACAACGTGATCGACACGGTCGCCAAAGCCATCGCGAACCCGGGGCACAGCGGCAGCGTGACGATCACGTACGAAACCATCGACGTGCCGGTCGCACTGCCTGAAGCCCAAAACGTGGCCGACCAGGCAAACGCGCGACTGAATGCGCCGATCGTGCTGGACAACGGACAAGGCAAGACCTTCCAGATTCCAGCCGAAGTCGTGGCCTCATGGCTGAAAACCGACGCCGACCTCGAACACGGCACGCTTTCGCTGTCCTACGATGACAACGCCATCACCAACTACGTGCAGCAGCAGGTCCCAGCCCAGCTCAACCAGGACGCGGTCGACCAGGAAGACGCCGTCGACAACAGCGGCAAAGTGCTGGCCACCATCGTCAAAGGCGTGAACGGCGTGAAGGTCAAGAACATGGAGGCGCTCGCACCGAAGATCGGCGAAGCGCTCAAAAACGGCCAAGGCGCCACCATTCCGGTGGACGGCGACGTGCAGAACTTCAAAACCGTGCAGAAGAAGAGCGAATACCGCATCGTGGTGGACCGCACCGCGCAAACCGCCACCGTGTATCACAACGACGAGGCCGTCAAGACCTTCCCGGTGTGCACGGGCACCACCGGCAAGCACGAAACCGACCTGGGCACCTTCTACATCTACCTCAAGTATCAGATCCAGGACATGACCGGCCTGAACGACGACGGCTCGCGCTACCTGTCCAAGGGTGTGAAGTGGGTAAGCTACTTCTACGGCGGCGAAGGCTTCCACACGGCAAGCTGGAACAATTACGGCATCGCCCACGGCGACCCGGCGCACTACGGCTCCCACGGCTGCGTGAACATGTACGAAGCCGATTCCAAGTGGATCTACGACAACTGCCCGGAAGGCACCATCGTGCAGGTAGTCGGCGCCATGCCATCCGGACCGGTACGCTGACCCGTTACGCGTGGCGCGGGTGCGCGGCGTTCGCATACGCCGTACAATGGGCGGCATGAGCGAAGCAAACGATAGCAAAGTGAACCTCGACGTGCCCGAGCACCTCGAATACTCCGACGAGCACGTGTGGGTGGATTCCTCCGTCGAACCCGCCATGGTGGGCGTTACCGAATACGCCACCGAACAGTTCGGCGAACTCGTGTACATCGATTTGCCTGAAGTTGGTACGCAGGTCGAAGCTGGCGACGAAGTGGCGGAATTCGAATCCTCCAAGGCGGTCACCGCGCTGGTCTCGCCGGTGGCTGGCACCATCCGCTACGTCAACAACGAGGCTGCGGACGATCCGAGCATTGTGACGGACGATCCGTACGGCGAGGGCTGGATTTTCAAGATCGAGCTTGAGGATGACGAGCCTGACCTGCTTAGCGCTGACGAGTATGCCAAGATTGTGGCTGACTGAATAGCACGGACGTCTAGTTTTAATTACGGCTGCGGCCGGCGGGTGCGATGCGCGGCACACTCAAGGCCGTTCGGCCGGGCTTACGGTCGCGCATCGTACCCGCCGGCCGCAGCCTTTTTATGGGAAGTGCCTTGCGGGGCCCTGAAAGTTCCCTGATTTTCTCGGTGGCGTTACTGTTTGTTCGAACGCGACCTCTATAGTGGGCATATGAGTGAAATTCAGCCGTTGCCGCAGTTCCCGCCGCAGCGTGCGCCGCAGCACGACCAGCAGCGCGAACAGCAGCGTATGGGGGAGCGGATGGACGATTCTTGCGATGACATGCCCACCGTGCCGATTCCGGCACGCAAGGTGGTCACCACCTTCGACGCGGCCTCCAGACATGAGCGTCTTGAAGTCAAACCGCCGCTGACCAGGCTGTTCCGCCGCACGATCACCAAAGCATTCAGCGTCTGGCTGAAATTCTCGACCGCATTGGTACGGTCGCTCGACTGGTATCCACGTGTCGAACCCTACGTCGGCTATGGCACCGAACATTACTCCCGACTGATCTGCCGTACCGTATACGGCCCGTTCAAACGGCAGGCCGGCCGCCTGATTCGCGGCATCCGTGGCATGCTGATGGTGCCGTCCCCGCATACCAAAGTGCGGATCGCCATCGATGACGTGCCCATCGAAACAGTGCAGGTGGGTGCGTCGGAAGTATACGACGCGATCGACAGCAATCCTGATATTTCCAGCGAATTCGCGGCATCCGACGATGCCGGCTACCTCGACCTCGTGGCCGAGCATTCGCTCGAACCGGGCATCCACAACGTCTCGTACAAAGTGCGCAGCCGCAAGCCGGTCAACGCCAATCTTTTCACCATTCCCAGCGGCACCAAAGTGGGCGTGATCTCCGACGTGGACGACACTATCATGGTCACGCAGGCGCCGCGTCTGATGAAGGCCGCCTACAATCTGCTGCTGCTTAATCCGCGCAAAAAAGTGCCGGTGGCCAGCATGAACCTGCTGTTCAACCGCATCGCGGACATGTTCCCGGACGCGCCGTTCTTCTACCTGTCCACTTCGCCATGGAATGTGGAAAGCTCGATCCGCCATTTCATTACGAACCACGGTTTTCCGGAAGGGCCGCTGCTGCTGCGCGACCTTGACCCGAGGCCGAAAACCTTCATTCCGTCGGGCGTGCAGCACAAGCTTGAATACGCCGAGCAGCTGATGGCGGATTTTCCCGATATGAAGTTCATTCTGATCGGCGACGACGGGCAGAAGGATCCGACCACATACGCCACGATCGCACGCCGCTACCCGGGGCGTGTGCTGGCGATCGGCATCCGGCAGCTGTCACCGCGCGAAGTGACCGGCAATTTCGGTTCCGTCGCCGGGCGCGTGGCCACGCAGCCGATGCCGGTCACCGACGTGCCGGTATTCACGGGAACGACCGGATCGAACATCATGAAAACCATGCTGCCGTTCCTGAAACAACAGATGGGCGTCTGACTTTTTCGTACGCCCAGAGCAGGGGTTGCGTGCCGCGTGGGATTGGGAATGCAATGCCGGTATAATCGCGTGCATGACTGATTTTCGGGGTGAACAGGGCGCAACGGGCGCGCGAGAAAGCGACGAAAGCGTGCAAGACAAATGCGGGATGCCGATCGCGAAGCGTGTGCCGAAGGAGCGCGTATTCCACGGCGACACCTTCATCGACGAGTACGAATGGCTGCGCGACAAGGAATCGCATGACGTGCAGGATTACGTCGCCGCGCAGAACCGGTATTGCGAGCAGCGCATGGAACCGTTGAAAACCCTACGCTCCACACTGTTCGACGAGCTCAAGTCGCACGTTCAGGAAAACGACATGTCCGTGCCGACACGCATGGATGGCTACTGGTATTTCGTACGCACCCAGGAGGGCCAGCAGTATGCGGTGCAATGCCGTGTGCCGATTCGAAGCGCAGACGATTGGGATCCGCCAACCATTGAAATCGGCGTGCCTATCGACGGCGAACAAGTGGTGTTCGACACCAATGCCGAAGCGCAAGGCCATGATTTCTTCCGTATCGGCGGCATGGATATTTCCAAAGACGGACGTTGGATGCTGTACGGCACCGACACCAGCGGCGACGAACGTTACGATTTCCGCATCCGCAGCTTGGAAACCGGCAAGGAACTGCCGGAAGTGTTCAAGGGCATCGGTGGCGCCTGCTTCACACCGGACGCGCAATGGGTGTTCTATGTGAAGCTCGACGACGCGTGGCGTCCATACGCGGTGATGAGGCACCGCGTCGGCACCCCCGTCACCGACGATGTGGAAGTGTATCACGAACAGGACGAACGATTCTGGGTGGGCATCGGCCTGTCGTTCGACGAACGCAATCTGGTGATCGGCACCGGATCGAAAACCACTACCGAAGTGCTGCTGCTTTCCACCGACGATCCGGAAGGTGAATTCCGCGCGTTCATTCCGCGCGAGCAGGACGTGGAATACGACGTGAGTTTCAGCCGTTTCGAAGGTGCCGGCGAACGCGGTGAGGATATTCCGCTCGCCGTGGTCTATCACAATGCGTTGAACCCGAATTTCGAAATCGATGTGATCGACATGCGCTCCCATGAGCCCCCGTACCGTTTGGGTGAGGGCGTGCGTGTGGCCGTCGGTTCGCCGTACGGATGCGAGTATGGCGACGAGGTCGAACCGGGCGCTTCTGGGATGCCGATCGGCACACCGTATTCCAATCCCTGCAATCCAGCCATTTTGCAGGGTGCGCATGGTCTTGGCATTGAGGGGATCTCGATTCACCGGCATTATGTGGCGCTGCAGTACCGGGCGGAAAGCCTGACGCATATTGCGGTGATGACGAAGGATGCCGCTGCGGAGGATTTTCTTGCGGGGCGTCCATGGAAGTTCACCGAGCTGGTTCCCCACGCGTTGGAAGACGATTGGGATGTCGACGAGTCGGTGGACGAGATCAACGAGGAACGTGCCGAAGTGTGGGGCGCGCTCGACCAATTGGCCGCCGCGCAAGGCGAGGGGTCGGCCGTGCATGGGGTTTCCCGCAAGGCGATGACCTCATCGGATGGCGCGACCGCCGATGCGATGCCGGGGGAGACCCGGCGCTTGTATTCGATTGGTGTGGGAGGTAATCCTTCGTATGATGCGCCCCGCATGCGCTACTCGTTCTCCAGTTACACGCGTCCCGGCGAACTGCATGATATCGATCCGGCGACCGGCGAGGATCGCCTGTTGAAGCGTGCCACGGTGCTTGGTGGATTTGAACCGCGCGAATACATGGAGCGCAGGGTGTGGGTTACCGCCCGCGATGGCGAGCGCATTCCTGTTTCCTTGGTGTGGCGCAGGGATGTGCCCGCGTGTGATTCGGCGATGTTCGTTACCGGGTATGGCGCGTATGAGATCAGTTCGGATCCGGGATTCTCGGTGTCTCGCATCAGCATGCTTGATCGTGGTGTGCTTTATGCGGTGCCGCACATTCGCGGCGGCGGTGAGATGGGTCGTGCCTGGTATGAGCAGGGGCATTTGCTCAATAAGAAGCATTCGTTTGAGGATTTCGTTGATGCCGTGCGTGCGTTGCAGCGTGCCGGTTTGGCGTCGCCTGCTCGCACGGTGGCCGATGGCGGTTCCGCCGGTGGCCTGTTGATGGGTGCCGTGGCGAATATGGCTCCCGAATGTTTCGCGGGCGTTGAGGCGGATGTGCCTTTTGTGGATGCGTTGACGTCGATTCTTGATCCGTCGTTGCCGTTGACGGTTACGGAGTGGGATGAGTGGGGCGATCCGCTGCATAATGCGGACGTGTACAGGTATATGAAGGAATATACGCCGTATGAGAATGCGCCGTCTGATGCAAATGATGCGCGGGTTGCGGTTTTTCCCAAGATTTTCATTACCACGTCGATGAATGACACTCGTGTGCTGTATGTGGAGCCGATGAAATGGTTGGCCCGACTGCAGCGTGCGGGCGTGGATGCCGTGGCGAAGATTGAGGTTGAGGCTGGTCATGGGGGTACGTCTGGAAGGTACAAGCAGTGGGAGGAGATCTCCTATGAGAATGCTTGGTGTCTTTCGATGATGGGTATCACGCATTGATCCGGTTTGTGGGACCTTTCATGTTCGGATGAGGTCGGTTTCGGAACGGTCTGTTGTTATGTGACGGGGTGCACCGTATGACGCACCCCGTTTTGCAAACGCTTCCATTTGCAGTTTGTTTCATGAAACATTGAAACAGCTCGGGTGATTGTTTTCGGCGTTTCTTGCATAATCCTCCGATTTAGGGGTGTTCCGTCAAACGTTTTTTCCAACTTTTGACGGCATGTTAAACCTTTTATAAGGTCATGCTTGCACCTGTTTTCAGAGTGTTTCATTGTCTGTGTGGGGTGGTCTAGTAGGGTCCAGAGAAATAGCAGGTTTACGGGTAAAACCGACTAGATTGCATTGCGACCAGGGGGAAGAATGGCAGACATGCATAAAGCCGTAAGTGAGCGGCATGGAATGACAACGATTGCCGCGTTGGTGGCAATCGTTGCGATGATCTTCGCAAGTGTGATCGCAGCGCCGCAACGCGCGTATGCTGAGGGATACAATATCAGCGATCTCGGTTGGGTTGACAAGGACGACACCTCCTTCGAAATCAGTTCCGACGGAGGCAAGACGTGGAAGCCGTACATTTCCGGCATGCAGGTCAACTACGGTGATCAGATCCGCACCGAACTGCATTGGAAAGTGCCGAACGACGTCAAAATCAACGAGGGCGACACCTTCGTCTACGACCTTCCCAGCAATCTGGAATACAAATCGAACGAGAAATACCCGATCTACAACGGTGGCGACGTGGTCGGCTACTACACCATCGACGGCGACAAAATGGTGGCCACCTACACCCGCGGCGAATCGGCGGGGTCCAACATCGAAGCGTTCGTGACCACTGACGGAACCATCACCTCGAACAAAACCGGTGGTTCGGCTGGCGGCGATACCAGCTTTACCTTCCCCGGATATGGCACCATCACCGTGAACGTGGAGGGCAAACACAGGGTCAACGTGGTCAAACGCCCGGCAATCTCCACTTCCGACGCATCCACCTACGATTTCGTTTTGGAAGTGACCTCTACAGGCACGAACACCGGCGTGACCATAGACGACACCATGGGCGGCCTGCTGACCTTCGTGGACGGATCCGTGCACATCTACACCGACGCCGACTGCAAGAACGAATACACGGGCGCATGGCAATCCTCCAAAACCGACGACCATAATTTCAACGTCACCATCGGCTCCATGGGCGACGGTGAGAAACTATACGTGCGCTACTCGGTGAACGCCGACAAAGACAGCGTCATCAAGGCATGCCGCGAGGCCGGCAATTGCAGCAATGCCACCGAAAACAAAAACAAGGTGACCTATTCCAGCAACGAAGACGTCAACAAGAAGGAAACCAGCAACTCCATCTGGTTCAACTACAGCGACTGGTATGTGAACAAAAGCGCAACCGCAGCAAAAGACGAAAATGGCACGCAAGGCTTCACTTGGAACATCACCATCGGCGCTGGCGAAGGCCAATCCGTCGACGGAGCCACCGTCAAAGATCTGCTCGACAAGAACAACCTCAAGGAACCGACCGGAGATCTGGTGCTCAGCTGCTACAACAGCGGCGACTGGAAATCCGTGTGTCCGACCGGCTCGCCCGGCGCATATACGGACGACGACCCGTACAATCCGCAGCATTACATCAAACTTAGCTGGAGCGATCTCGTAGCAGGCACCGTGACCCTGCCCTCCGGCGGCTACGACCATTTCCAAATCCAGTATTGGACCGAAGCGAAAAACGTGCCGGTCGAAGGAAGCGGCGAACACCAGAAATACAAGAACGAAGTCACCGTAAAACCTCAGGATGGAACCGGCAAAACAGCCACGGCCGAACCTCAACTCGGCACGGACGCGGTCGAACTGAAGAAAACATGCACGTCGCCGGCATCCGAAGCGAAGAACCTGACGTGGGTGACCAGCATGAAAGCCTTGGAAGACCTCACCAACGCCGAACTGACCGACAAGCTGGATGTGGACGACAGCGGCAAGGATCTGGGATCCAAGCAAACCTTGGTGAAAGACAGCATTAAAGTGTACACCGACGCCGCCCTGACGCAGCAATACGCGGGCGGATACACGACAGAGGCCACCGATAGGGGATTCACCATCGTGTTCGCATCATTGCCCAAAGGCACTACGGTGTACGTGCAATACCAGTCCACCGTCAACGACGGTGTGACCGACGAAACCGTGTGGAACCGAGCTTCGGCATTGAACAAAACCTCCACGGCGAAACACCAGCATCGCGGCGACGTGCTCGGCAAGGAAGACGCCAACCAGTATTGGGACCAATACGGGTACGGCTACACCGCCAACTCCAAAGGCGTGATCCGCTGGCGCATCAAAGTGCATGACGTGATGTCGGACGCCGAAAACATCGTGGTGACCGATACGTTGCCCGTCCACACGCGGTACGACGCGAAATCGTTGAAGATCTTCGACGCTTCCAGCACCACAAAAATGCTGTCCGGAGTGAGCGCCAAAGACAACGGCGACGGCACGGTGACCTTCACCATAGCCAAGGGTACCCCGGCGTTCAGCCAGGCGAAGACCTCGGCTGGTGTGCTCATCGTGTATGAGACGAGCATCGACCCGATCACCGCACCTGATTGGGGAAATTACGAGAACAAGGCGCACATCGACATTGATGGCAGCGCCGGAGGCGACGCTTCCGCCACAGTGGGCGCGAGCAAGCCGAAACTTCTTGACAAAAACGGCAAATACGATGCCACGACCGCGCCGAACGTGAACTACACGGTCAAAGTCAACCCGAATGCGGACACGCTTAACAAAGGCAACAACCTCACTCTGACCGACACCATGGGTCAGGCACTCGACCTCAACGCCAACAGCGTGTCGATCATGGACTCCGACAATGGAACCGCCATCAACGGTGCAACATGGTCATACAATCCGCAGACCCGCGAACTAGTGTTCTCCATTCCCGACGCCCGTGCATGCACCATCACCTACACGGCCGCGGTGCAGCTCAAACCAGGCGAAAGCTTCGGATCGCTGGGCGGCAACAAAATCGTGCTCGCCGGGTATGAGAACAACGGCGGAACCTCGCAGAACACAATCACCGGAACCGTACAGCAGAGCAAAGGCGGCATGAAATACGACCAGAGCACACTGCAGATCTACAAGTACGCGGATGGCGATCTCGGCAAGCCGGCGGGCAGCGCCACCTTCAAAGTGGAAAGCGTCACCGGATGCAACTTCGTGTCGTCTACGGCCGATGCCGACGGCACCTGCAATGGTACGGTTGGCAAAGAAATCACCAAGCAGCTGACCACAGGAGCATCCAACGGACTGTCCGACCGACTGCAGCTGGACTACGACACCGTATATAAGGTCACCGAGCTGACAGGTCCGGACGGCAAAGTGCCCGGCAGCACTGATTCGCAATACGAGAAATCCGCTCCGCTCTATGTGATATTCCCCGGACATGACGCGCAGACCGCTGCCGGTGCATACGACGGACGATACGACAACAAAACCGTTACCGTAGACGGGCAAAGCGGCAAATTGATCGTCGCCGTAGCCAAAGACAGCGACGGCAAGACGACCACATTGGGCAACTACCGTTGGAACTGCAGCAACGACCACAAAACGAAGTTCAAGGTGCAATTCACAAAGGTGGATGCGGCGAATGCCGGTGTACCCGTCGACGGTGCCACCATGCAGCTGACTCGTGTCGGATCGTCGCAGGTGGAATCCGATTGGACATGGACCACCTCCGGCAGCGAGACGAAAACGCTCGAACTCCTGCCCGGACGGTACAAGCTGACCGAAGCCAACGCACCGGACGGATACCAAGTCATGGATCCGATCATCATTCTGGTCGGCGAAGACGGCACCATCACCGTCGACGGCAAAAATGTGACCGGTAGCGACGGCATCGGTCACGTGCAGGCGGAGGACGCACCGAAAACCACGTCGTTGACTGTTACGAAAACATGGAACGACAATAACAACCAGGACGGCAAACGTGCATCCGTCACCTTCGATTTGTACCGCAAGACCGACGGCGATGCCGATTATACGAAAGTCGACGGGCAAAGCCGCATACTCAATCCCGACAAGAACGATAACGTGCAATGGACGGGACTGCCGGTGAAAGTCGACGGCAAAACCGCGGCCTACATGGCCGTCGAAACCACGACGCTGGGCGGGTACGACTCGCAATGCGCTGACGTGCAATACAACACCGACGGTTCGGCTGCCACCGAACAATGCACCAACACGCACACGTCCGAAACCACGTCGATCGGCGTTGAAAAAGCATGGGACGACGCCGACAACCAGGACCAGAAGCGCCCTGACAGCGTAACCGTGCATCTGTTGAAAAACGGAGAGGAAACCGATCAAAGCGTGACACTCGATGCGGTTGGAAACTGGCGGAACGACAGCGCGTTCACCAATCTGCCCGTCTACGAGGATGGCAAGAAGATCGTGTATACCATACGCGAAGATACGGTGAGCGGCTACACCACGCACATCACCGGCTCGCAAACCCAAGGTTTCGCCATCACCAACACGCACCACCCCGAAAACGAGGAGGTGTGGTTCTCCAAGCAGGACCTCAAGGGTACGGAGATCGCAGGTGCCACCATGCGCCTCACCGGTACGCTGAATGATGGCACCGAATTCAAAACGCAGACCTTGGCAAGTGAGCGGGATAAGTCGAAGAGCATCAAGCTCAAGCCCGGCACCTACACCTTGACCGAAACCAAGGCGCCGGATGGTTATCTGGTAGCGGATCCGGTCGAATTCAAAGTCGTGAGCGACGCCGTCACCGGCAAGCTCAGCGTGCAGATCAAGCAAACCGATGGCACATATGCCGACGTGCAGGACAATACCATCGTGATGACCGACCAGTACCGGACGCATCAGGTGACCGTCAATAAAAACAGTCTCACCAGTGGCATCACCAATATCGACGGCGCGCAGATGAGCATCACCGGCACCACCTTGGATGGCAAGGCGATCGACGAGATCACCTGGACCAGCAAAGGCGGCGAACCCGGCGAACTCACCCTGCTACCCGGCACCTACACCCTGCGTGAAAAGGTGGCGCCGGACGGCTATGAAACCGCGGATGACATCGTATTCAGCGTCGGGCTCGACGGCAGCGTGACCATCGACGGTAAGAAGCAGGATTCCAATACCGTCGTCATGAAAGACAAGCCGGGCAAAAGCGGCATCCTGTTCTCCAAAACCAAGGTCGGCGGCGGTGCCGAGCTGGCTGGAGCGGAATTCTCCATAACCGGCAAAACTTTCGAAGGCAAGACGATCGACGAGATCACCTGGACCAGCGGCGGCGGACTGCCGAAACAATTCCAGCTGCAGGACGGCGTCTACAAGCTCACCGAAACCAAGGCGCCGGTCGGGTATGAAAAGGCGAACGCGGTCAACTTCACCATTTCCCGCGGCGAAGCATACGTGGACGGCAAGCTGGTGGATGGCAACACCATCCGCGTCGAGGATCGCGTGGATACGACCATGGTGCGCGTGCGCAAAATCTGGTCCGACCATAACTATTCGGAGCGTCCGACATCGGTGACATTCCACCTGCTGCGCAACTCCAAGCAGCTGCAAGATGCGAAGTACACGCGGACGTTGGACAACAAGAACACCAGCGACTGGACGTACACGTGGACCGATCTGCCCCGATATGATGCGGACGGCAACAGGTACAACTACACGGTTGACGAGGAACTGACCCAAGAGCTCACAGGTAAGGAATACCGCGTTTCCGTGATCAAACGTCCGTACATCGACGGCGCCGAATTCACGGTATTGAACATTCGGGAGCCGGAAACGGCAAGCATCACGGTGAACAAAACGTGGAACGATCAGGATGACAACGATGGCAAACGGCCGAAGACGCTGACCTTCCATATTTGGGGAACCAGCAAACAGCCGAAGAGCGGCAGTACCGACGAAACGGAAGACGTGACCGAACAATTGGTGGTGCAAACCGTGCGAACCAACGGCAGCAACACGCAATCGTGGACGTTCGAAGGTCTTCCCAAGCAGAACCTGTACAACAATCCGTACACGTATACGGTAACCGAGGAATCCGTAGATGGCTATACGGCAAGCGACGTGACGCTCGCCGGCGGTACGGAAACACGCTGTGCGGTGACGAGCACGGTCAAATCCTGCGCGTTCGATGTGACCAACACGCATACGCCCGAAACCACGACATTGAGCGTGGACAAGACGTGGGATGACACTGATGCGCCCAGCAATGTGAAACGGCCGGGCGACAAGGCCACGATCTGGGTGCTTTCCAGCGTGTGGACCGATGCGAAGAACCAGACGCTGCCCGGATGGCCCTCACCGCAACACAACAGCGAGTGCAAGAACACCGGCGCGACGGATGGCACGAATCCATGGGGTGTGAGCTGCATGGTGCTGACCTCGGAGAACGCCAAAGCGACGCAGGCCACCACGGCCAACGTCAACGGGGCTGACGGAACAAGCGAAGCGACCACTTCGCAAGAGGTGAGCGCGAACACGTGGACCTACACCTTCACGAACCTGCCCAAATACTACAAGGGCAAGGAAATTCAGTATTCGGTGACCGAAGAGGCCGTGAAGAACTACACGCCGACGCTCACCGGAGGCAAAGTCGCTGCGGCTGACGGCGCCGAGGGCAAGGCCAACGAGTCGGGCGAATCCGACAAGGCGGATGAAACAAGCGAAAGCGGTCAGAATGCGGAATCCTGGGCGTACACGCTGACCAACACCTACACGCCGGGGCATACCAGCCACAGCGTGCATAAAGTGTGGAAGGACTACGGCGACAGCAGCAAACGTCCGAAAGCGGTATATGCGACGTTGTATGCGAACGGCCAATCCACCGGCAAGACGGTGGCGTTGAGCGACGGCAACAACTGGCAATACACGTTCACCGACCTAGATGAAAACAAGGTGTACACGGTGAAGGAAACCAACGAAAAGGGCGAAGCGATCAGCGGAGTGGACGGCTACTGCCAGCCGGTCATCAGCGATGACCGAAAAACCGGAATCTCCACCATCACCAACACCATCTCCATCGTGCTTCCCTCCACGGGCGGGCAACGATGGTGCTACGGCACACTTCTCGCGGTAGTGGCGCTCGGCATGATCGGCATGGGCTACGGCATCGCCAAACGTAACAAGACCAACAAGGAAGGAGACGCGCGATGAGGCGTCACGGAGCGAAACAGGGGAATCGGATGGATTACCGCATGGCCCGTCACGCGGCTGCACGACATACCGGCATGCGTTCGGTGCGCCGCATCGCGGCCGCGGCACTTGGCCTGGCGCTTTCCCTCGCGGGGCTCAGCGCGCAATCGGTGGCTTTTGGCAATGACGATCCGACCAATCCGGCAGCCACTGACGTGACCATGATCGCATTCCAGCAATCATGGAAGACGATTGGCGACGAATGCACGAAAACCTATGGTCCGGAAGGCGTGAAATACGTGCAGGTCTCCCCGCCGCAGGAATCCATCCAAGGCACGCAATGGTGGACCGTCTACCAGCCGGTCAGCTACAAACTCGACTCGCGTTTCGGTACGGAAGACGAGTTCAAAACCATGATCAGCCAATGCGACGCGGCTGGCGTGCAAATCGTGGCCGACATGGTGCTCAACCACACCACCGGACATGACGTGTCATGGGTTGACGACCAGTATGGCGTGGCCGGAACCGAATACAACGGATCATACGGACGATACCCGGGAATCGGCATCTACCAGTATGAGGAAAGCGGCAACAACCACCAATACGGCCTTCCCAGCGGCGACTTCCACACCTGCAAGTCGAACGTGTCAGACAACATCTCCGACTACACCAACGCCGACGAAGTGTGGAACTGCCGACTGTCGACCATGTGGGACATCAACACCGGCAGCGACCGCGTGCAAAACATCCAAGCCGAATACTTGGCGCACCTATGGGAAGACGGCGTACGCGGATTCCGCATCGACTCCGCAAAACATATGGATCCCAACGACATCGCATCCATCAAACGCAAGTTCATGACCAAAGCGGGCATTACGGACGAACAAAGCTTCCCATGGTCGCAGGAAGTCATCTACCATAATGGAGAATCCGAAAAATTCGCGCCGGAACGATACGAAAAGAACGGACAGGTCACCGAATTCTCGTACGCGTACTCATTGTTGAAGGATTTCAACGGATCCATCACCAATTTGAAGAACATCACCAGCGATCTGCTCGACGACGCCGATAATGCCACCGTATTCGTGTCCAACTGGGATACCGCACGCGGTTCGGAAACGCTCAAACCCGTTTCCGGCGCCCGATACGAGCTCGCCAACGCGTTCATGCTCGGGTACGACTACGGGCATCCGAAGATCCTTTCAGACTACGCATTCAATGAAAGCACCCAATATGATGACGGCGTCAAGGATTCGACTGACACCACCGTGCCGAAAATCAGCATGGACGACGTGTGCTCCACGCAAAAGGACCCAACGCAGATGGAGTATGGCGATTGGAACTGCCAACAGCGGTGGACGTCAATCCGAGGCATGATCAAATTCCATAATGCCGTGAACGGCACCAGCGTAAGCAACTGGCAGGAATCCGGATCCAACGACATCGCCTTCGAAAGGGTTGACGCCAACGGGAAAAGCAAGGGTCTGCTCGCATTGAACAACACCCTGCAGGAGCATGACGTCGACTATACGACATCGTTGCCGGACGGGGAATACTGCAACGTGTACGCTTCCCGCACCTGCTCGCAAACCGTGACCGTCAGCGGCGGTCACGCCAAAGCGACCATCGGCAAACGAAGCGCCATTGCCATCTATGCCGGTGCGGTCAAGGGCGCGTGGACGGAAACCACGGAACCTAGCGGCACCTACGCTCCGCAATACAAGGATTCGCCGAACAGTTCGCTGATAGGTGACAAAACCCTCACCATCTACTACAAGCCCGACGAATCGTGGGACGGGCAGGTGTATGTGCGTTACACGTCCGACAACGGCAGCGGTAGCATTGCGATGAGCGCGGTCGATGTAGCCGATTCCACGAATGCGGCAGGCTGGTATAAGGCCGATCTGCCGGAAGGGGCCAACCTAAGCGCGGTGAAATACCATTTCGCATCCACACAATCCGGGGAATCTGACTCCACGGACTGGAACGGGGGCAAGCGGGGAACGGAATATACGGCACAGGTCGGCGCCACTATGATCAACGTCAGCGGGCACCGGCAGCAGACGGGCGTGCCCTACACGCGCAACCATGCGGCGAAAACCAAAGTGACCGTCAACTTCCGTTCCGTCTCCGGCGTCGGTGAGAACGCATCCGGCGTGAAGGTGTGGAACGGCGACGACATGGAAAGCGCCACGTATATTCCATTCGAAAGCACGCCAACGCAATACGGCAGGAAAGCCAGCGGCGAACTGGACGGCGATCTGGCAACAGTGCATTTCAGAATCGTGGATGGTGCCGATGCGACTGGAGCGTCCGCGGGAACCGTCGAACAATATGAGGCGAGCGTGTGGAAACTCGCCAAATTCGGTGACGCGCATGTGAGCGGTGCCATCGAAGCGTGGGTGGACGGCGCGCAACCCGATACCGCTTCCGACCGATCCTCGGAAAAAGCGTCTCCCTCGGCGACACCGCAGCCGAATGACATCAAAAATCCGAAAAACCTGACCATCAAACTGCATTATTACCGTCCCGACGGCAATTATCAGGAATACAGCATGGAATCCGACGCGTGGAAAGGCTGGGATCTGTGGTCTTGGTATGCGGAAAGCACCAGCGGCGAATCCCAGGAATTCACCTCCCATGACGAATTCGGCGAGGTCGCGGAATACACGCTGAGCCAGATAGCCAAAGGCGTGCGCAACCCATGGTTCATCATTCGCAACGGTGGCTCATCATGGACCGGCAAGGACTGCGACGACAACGATCGCGAGATTCCGGAATCCGTGATCAGCATGACCGCGGGAAACGTGGAAAACGGCGTCGCGGAATTCTGGATCGTCAGCGGGGATCCGACCGTGTACACGCATCCGGTGAACGTGGCCGGAATAACCTTCGACACCCAAGGCGGCAGCAGCGTTCCCGCACAGGCGGTCGCCATCGGAGGCACTGCGAGCGTTCCCGAAACGCCTACTCGCGACGGCTACGTGTTCTCGAAGTGGACCACGGACGTGGCCGGTGAACATGAGTATGATTTCGCCACCACGGTGAGCGCGCCGATAACGTTGTATGCGCAGTGGACGGAAGCGAAAACCGTGACCTTCGACGTCCAAGGCGGCAGCGAGATCGCCGCACAACAGGTGCAAACAGGGAAATCGGCCGTACGACCGGAAAATCCTGAGCGCGTGGGATACGCGTTCGCGGGATGGTATACTAGCGCCGACACTTCGGGTAGCGAATACGATTTCACGGCTGCGGTGAACGATGATGTGACCTTGTATGCGAAGTGGACGCCGAACATGTACGCCGTGACCTTCGACTCGCAAGGCGGCAGCGCGGTCGATGCGCAACAGGTTGCGTACGGTGGTTACGCGACGCAACCTGCCACACCGACCCGTGACGGATACACGTTCGTCGGCTGGACCACGGATGCG